>JAEEGI010017720.1_pt1 | contig 14567 bp, 17 predicted proteins | sample 8958751 | NCBI WGS metagenome assembly JAEEGI01 (sample SAMN16246545, study PRJNA631951) | gut metagenome | biome: gut microbiome; feature: rumen; material: KS-attached | host: Bos | place: Iran: Karaj | collected 2018-10
CCTCATCCCAGAAAATAAAAGCACATATCTTGCCATAAAAATCAGCCATTTTCGAGATTATTTTTGAATATGGCTGACTTTTCTGAGGCTATTTTATTTGCTTTTCTCTGATTTTAAGGTAATTATAGTTTTGAAAAGCAAAAAAAGAAGTAGCAACGTCAATGCTTCTCCAGCACCGATATCGCTACTTCTCCGGACTCACCACTGAAGTGAACGGTGTAACGTCTTGAGGTTACGGTGCCACTCCAATGGGTCATCGTCCGGGTGATGGTGGTTGTCCGACTGACTCTTCGCCAGCAGGTCCTTCTCCATCGGTTTTGTTATATGTTGTCGCCCCACTATGCCCCTGGCCTGTTGATGTGTCGCCAGCGGTCCAAATTTTGGGGCGTATTGTTGTTTCTTGTTTATAAGGTTTCTTATTACTTTTGGAGCGGCCTTTAGTTGTTTTAAATGTCTCTTTCAGTATCTACAATCAATATCTCATATCTCAATAATCTTGGCAATGATATAGCTGTTGGCCCGAGTTTATTACCATTAAATGATTCTTTGAATTATCCTGAACTTAATTATCGACGCGATATGGTAGCATAATATGAACGGGAAGGTGAAGACGCTCTCCCGTTTATTGATAGATCCTTTTCTCATCCAACTATGCCACACTTTTACGTTATATTGACTTTCAATACGTTTGCACTCTTTGATAAATGCAATACCGTGTTTTTTGCCTTTTCCATATTTTTGCGTTACTGATAAGTGTACCATCTCATGCAATAACACGCTTTTCAGTATTTCTTCATTGCCAACGATTCTCTTGCTTATCTTAATGGATGGATTTTTAACACGTCGGTTTTTATCTATTTCAAATTCAAATATGCCAACAAGGGTTTTAAAACTTTTGCCAAGAAAGCCCATCTTGGCACGCTTAAGTTTCCCATCAAAATACAACTGGTTATATTCGTCAAACCTCCGTTGTAAATCCTCCTTTGTTATCTCCATTTAATTTGACAATGAAATGAAAAAACTGTTGGCATTGTTATCACTATAAACCACTCATTGACTTAATGGTATGTTGATACAAGGAGTACACTAGTTCGTGAGATTCTGTGGTGTTGATACCATAGTCAGGCAAAATATCATCCACTTGGTTCTTTATTTCTAAGTAAAGATCATTGTTATTTTGCCTAAGTATTTCAATATTGATATATGGGGTTTGATTATTATTGCCGAAGCGATCTTGCATGATCTCATGCAATTCAGCAGAATGGATCTCGTCAAGGTAGATTGGATATCCCAAACCTTCCATATTGGGATCTTTGCCTTTCTCATGTACCCAAATTGTGACATTCGGCTCGTTGATATTCAATTCCTTAAATATACGATGAGGCCAATGAAGTAAACCAAATGGAGAGTCATAAGATGTAGGGTCAATACTTGGATCATATTCAATTTCAGGAAACTCTTCCTCATCCCAATCATCATCGCATTCATATGTTTCAGGATTCGCTTGATTCATAAGTTCAACAAGCGATGTATAAAGCTTGTCGTACAATTCTTGATTATGATTCCGAAACGCCTGTGGAATGAAACTTATCCATTTATTTTGGCGTAATGCAAACCAGTCGTAAATTGACTGAACTTCAGCCGGGGTCAATGCGACATCAAGTGTATTGACATCTTTTCCATCTATCTCAAGATAGCCTACTGTCCAAAATGTGTAAATATTATTCATAATCGTATTTGAATTATTGGGCTCTAACTCGGACAACTCGTTGTCGATTTGTTGGCGTAATTCTTCCTTGACCTTTTGGCGGACGATGCCGCTCACCATGCGGTGGCCCTGGTGCTTGACTTTGTGGCCACCAAAGGATCCGCTCTCCTGCATCCAGGAAACCTCAGTACAGCGCATCGAAATGTGACGTGACGGCGTGTTCTTTGGCATCTCATCAAATTTGTGAGGGTTGCGCTGACGCTGATCGCGAGGGCCGAATACCTCTTGTATGCAACGTCGCATCCAGCGACTTTTCAATTTACTCCGACTCATCGTTTCAATTAGTTACGGCAATCTTAAGAGCCTTCATCAGTTGAGGATCATCAAACTGGTCAGCATTCTTGAAAACAATGTTCCAGATAACAGGCATGAAAGGATTATCACCGCCTATGGGCTTGGGCAACTCATCCTTGCTCTTGCTGTCGAGAATAGCCTGGGCTGTCTCGTTGATTTCCTGCATGAAGATGATGTGATGGTGATGCGGTAGTTGGCAAAGATCATCCACGCGATGATAGATGTCCTCATAGAGGTATTTCAAATCATAGAAGGCCAGGTGCTGATCAAACAGCTTTGCCGCAACCAGGTCGATATACTCCTCATTGGGCAACTCGATATTGCAGACATCATACACAAACTCCTCTGGGTCGTCTTTGAGAAAATCGGTGTGCATCACCTTAAAACTGGTGCAATAGATAAACTCATCGCGATTGAAGTCCGTGATGATGGGCGACCCTCCGGCCCAATGTTGGTCTTCCTCAGGCACATAGTCACAAAGAATGTCGGTGATCACCTCCATGTAGAAATCGTCTTTCTCATCATTATTGTTGAATGGGCCATTCTCGGCAAATTCTTTCTTCAACGCATCTTCCGCCTCCTGAAGGATTTTGTCGCTGATGGCTACATAGGCCACCTTCTCACCTGGGTCAACTCGATACGTCAACTTGTAGAACCTGCGCCGCTCGTTGTTCTTAAGGTATTCGGTGGCGGCATTGCGGCACCAAGCCATTCTATCTTTCATGCGCTCCCAGTAGCCTTGAGCTACCTCCATGTCACTGCATTTCTTGTCGTCAACTCCAAACATAATCGTTCAATTTATTGTTACACTTCACAAAAATACAAAAACTTTTGAGAAAAGATAAAGCAATTAGCTATCGATAGCATTATAATTGGGAATGATATACTATTTGTCCTCAAGTAATTTCTAACATAAAAATTGCTAAAATATGAATACAGTCCAATCAGGCTGCATTTGCTTACTTATTAGTTAAGGAATGATAGAACATTCTATCCAAATCCGCAATATAGCAATTGGTCCCTTTAATTGGTTCAATTACATATAAATGCTTTGCAATATCCAACAATATCGGATTTCTTGTTTCAAATAATAAGTACCTATATCCCAAATTATGAACGCTTTCATAAAAGAACTGTTGTAAGCGAAACATAATTTCATAATTACTAATTGCATTTATTGATTGAACATAAAAGCATTCAAAACCATTAAAATGTTCGTCGTTTCCAATTGTCATTTTAATCGAATCAATTGATGCAACTTTTTTGCCATTAGGGTTCTTTACTATGGCCGACAAATTATTGTCATTATGAACTAATGATATCGTTGCATCGGCACTACTGATTTCAATTTTTACGTTTTTTCTGTATTCCATGTCGAAAACTATTATTGACACAAAAATACAAAAAATATCTGATAAATTACTATTTATAAGTAAAGTAAATTGATATGGATAGAAATAAGCGAAAAGAAGTGATTATTGAGGGAATAATCAAAAATGTGGTTCGAGAGTATATCAATGAGCAATATTCACAAAAAACTTCCATCAATGAGAATGATGGTGATGATATGAGTATATACAAAGTTCTTGATGACAAAGTTTATGACATTTGCTATCGTCATGGTTTTAATGTGCAAACCAAAGTAGAAAAAGACGGTTCGTATCATGCGGTATTTCTTGCAGATTCGAGGAATGAAACAGTAAAAGAAGCAATAACAATGCTAGAAACTCTTGGGTTGAGAAAGGTACAATTTGGTGGTAATTTGGGTGATTTTATTCATCATTATTCCATCAATTTCAGTTGAAATGTGATTTCTTTTCATTCTGGGACAAATAGTATATCATTCCCTTATAATTTCTCATTTAACTCATAAACCATTCTAATTGCTGAGTGAATGAGTTGATAACATTCTTCAACCGACATGTAGCCGGTTCTTTGAATTTCATCACTTAATACGGTTTTTACCTCGCCATTCTCAACGTAGACTCGGCTGCCGTTAATGTTCACCTCTTTGATCTCTTGTTTTTTTGCCATATTTCTCTCTAAGTTTTTCGACAAACGCATGAAGCTGCTTACGTGCTTCTTCAGGCGTCGTATATTCGCTACCATACTTTTCTTGAATTATTTCTTCTCCTTTACTTATCAGGGCATCGCGGAACTCCTCTAATGTTTTAGTGCCACCAGCACTATAATATTGTGCCCACTCATTTGGCGTCCACTCTTTCATTTGGCGAATACGTTCTTCTTCAGTCAGTGACTGGAGATATTCTTCGCTCAGGTTATGCTTTATCTTCTTCTCCATATGGGTCGATTCCATATTTATCACTGATTTTTCTCATGAAATCCTCAAGTGATATCACGTCTGTTAATTCCTCAAATTCTTCAATAGTACAATCCATTTGGATATACGGATATGGAAGGTTTTCATCCGCTTCCATTGGGGTCCCATGAGCTTCAAAAAACTCACGAAGAGACATTTTTTCTTTAGATGCCATATTTCTTTTAAGTTAGATTATAGTTGATAAATCTCACGAATTTTCCCCACCTACTAGTCGGGAATCTTTCGTTTTTGTGATATAGATTGGAATCACCATGGGTGTGTATCTTCAAGCCGTGCTCGCGTTTTAGCCTCCTGACTTGTCGGCGGAAACGCTTGCCGTGTCCGAATAGCCCATACCAACTGAACCCGTCAATACCCTTGCAACCGTCGATAACAACTACATAGTGATGTATCATTTCATGAATGAGCACGTCTCTAAGAGACTCCTCAGTCCAGCCAACGTCACTGGTCAAACTGATGCGGTACTTACGTTTGCCGTTCTTTCCAGAAGCGAACATATAACGGCCAAGGCAACTCAATTTAATAACGGAGAACTCGCATCGAGGCAGCACCGAGCCGAAATACAGCCGGTTATACTCGTCAAACCGTACCTTCAAGTCTTCCTTTGTTATCTTCATATGGTTAACTTGCTGGAGCAAAGAAGAACCGAGCCCATGAACGCTTGGGGGCAGCTGCGCTGACTTTCAGTCCAGGAATAATCCCTTTACCCGTGATATTTAAGCCGTACTTCTCGTTCAACTCGGCTGCAGCTTTCAAGAATAGCGGCCCATGCTCTTTCTTTTCAACATTCTTGGAGCGCTCCAACTTGTAGTGAAGCATTTCATGAACAAGTACGTCACGCAACTGTTCCTCAGCCCAGTCATAATACATAGATATCCCGATTCTAACATTACGCAAGCGACTGCCCGGCCTATGTTTTCGACAGCTGAAACGGCCATATACCCTAAAGGATTTGAGAAGATAAAACTCGTGTGGCCACAACAATCGCCCCCTGAAATACAACTTGTTGTATTCCTCAAACTTCTCCTCCAAAATCTCGACCGTGATTTCCATATTAAGCCTTCAAAAACTCGTTCTTGAGAAAAGCCATGATGTCCTTTATAGCCTCAGTGGTTATCCTGTATGTCTCATTATACGCGTCTTTGTGAATGAAGAATCCTTCATCCTGCAAGTCTTCAAACGAGATGCCGCAATCTTCGATTAAATTTTGTGAACGGAAGATAGAAGCATAATTGCGGCAATCGCTATCGATATAATCAACATAAACTTCTCCATCCTCTATCTCCTTGACACAATTGTAGCCTGTATCAGGATAGAAAAAGTGATCTCCAGTTTGTAACACCCTGTCAACAGGTTGCTGGAGCCCTTTGTCGAGTTCTGCTATTGCCCGAATTGAATCAAGGAGCATAACGGCGTCAATGAACATTTTTTTTGCAGTGTTATAGACGCTTTCGTCTATCGGTAGATACAAATTAAAATCATAGACTGTCGTAAGACGATCGCAACCGTTGGAAAATGAATTCTCATTGATGGAAAAAACGCATTTTCCACTATATGCAGGCTTCGTGGAATTATGTTCAATGATTTCGTACCTGTCAAAATCGTCTCTGCCTAAATAGTACTGTACTTCATTCATATTACTTCTTTTTACTTTGTTTTTTATTCTTTGTCTTGCCTTTCTTTTCTGACTTATAGATGGTTACGTCAGTCGCCTTGGTGAAGAGCTCACCAATCCAAACAAGGAGATACATGCCCCCTACAATCAGGTAAAACACTACTATTGCCCAATTGGCAATGACTGCTATAGAAAGGTAACAAACGATCCTCGTGCCAGTCACCTCGATGTTGCCCTCATTGTCCTCAAATCCCCAAAAGAAGATCAGGCACAGCAAAGCTAAGATAACCCCAGCCAACCAGATAAAAAACCAGGTCGTTATGTCATACATAATACACTATATTTTAATTGTCCTATATTTTGTCTCGTACACTTTTTCACGCTACGAACCCGATGCGACGGCGATCAGCCATTGAATCGTTGATTCGTTCCTCGCTGCAGAGCGTGGTCAGTTCAGTAAGGCGGTCGCCTTGTTCAAACTCGCCAAGGATGCCGTCGATGGCGAATTTGCGTGCCACGTTCTCAATCTGTCCGCCGCTGAAGTCGAAGCCTTCGGCCAATACCTTGCATTCCTCACTGTCAAGTTCTGGAATCATGTCTTGCCAGATATGTTCTCTAACGCCAGCGTCGGGGCGCTCGAACTCAATCTTATAGAGGAATCGGCGCTCAAATGCACTGTCCAGGTTCTCGGTCAAGTTCGTGGTAGCAATCATAATGCCGTTGAGATTCTCCATTTCCTGCAGAATGATGTTCTGGATGGAGTTTTCCATTTTATCAACAGCATTTTCGGCACCGCTCTTGCGGACTCCGATGATAGCGTCTGCCTCATTGAAGAGTAGGATAGGGGCGACCTGAGCTTTCTCTACCATTTCACGGTACTTGTCGAAAACCGCCTTGATGTTCTTCTCACTGTCGCCAACCCACTTGCTCTTGATCTGCGGCACCTCGATGGCCATGATGTCACGCCCGGTCTGGCGTGCCAGCTGATAAACGGTCTCGGTCTTGCCAGTGCCTGGTCCGCCGTACATCAGGCAAGTGAGTCCACAGCGGTTATAGCGCTCCTTCATGCGTTCGACAAGCACGTTATATTTCTCGGGATCCAGAAAACCCTGCAGTTTGCCGACATGCTTGCCCACCTTGTCGCTATAGTACAACTCCTTGGCATGGATGTTATCGGCCTGTATCACACCGCTCAGTTTCTCCTCTTTAACGTCGAGATTGACTGATCCCAGTAGTTCCGTACGCGCCTTCTCAGTAAGTGAGAATCTGGAAGTGTCAGCAATTCCGTTATCGCAGGCATATTCAATCAACCCGAATAGCATTAAAACATGCTGACCTGATCGTAATTCCGCCCTGACTTTTGAAAACGCATTCTTGCTTGAATACACGCCATTGAACTGGTAAAATCCTAGCGTATTGTCGTTCTCATTCACCAGCCTGTCGCAAAAGTAAACCAGCAACAAGCGGTCTTCCGCACTCAAATCATAGCGATTGACCTTCTTGACAAAATCCAACTTTGAATTTTCTTTAAAAAGCTCATTTACCTCGTCAAGCAATACACCCTGTTTGATACCTTCGCTCTCCAGTTCGTTTAAGAAACAATTGAAATACTGCAAAAAACCAAAAGTATCATTCACTTGACGGTCAGGCATAACATAGTCCTCATTGGCGATAAGAGACTTGAGTACGCGCCCCGGAATGGAGTAGGATGAAGACTTGCCTCTGTAATTTGTCGTGAGGCCCAACAAGCGGCAGCGCACCAATTCATTTAGGGTGTCCACAACAGTCAATGCGTGCGAATTGGAGCAACGAAGCGCATTGGAAAAATCCTTGAAGTCGATGTTTTCTGGGCCGACTTCAAGACATATGCTGAAAACAATAGCTTGAAGCGGAGTAATGTTCAACCTCTTGGCAAGATAATCGATATTGTTTCCATAACACAGGGACAAGTCCAGATCTTCGAATCGTTCAGTATCACGGACACATTCCGAAAGCTGATAGTTAATATTGTCGATGGCTTCAAGTAACGATTTCGGTTTCCGTGGGGTGCTAATCTTGATGCCCTTCAAGATTTTAACGCCCTGGCTTGAAGACGTACACTTGCTATTTGCAGTTTTTTTCTTGTCGGTTACTTTCATGATTATATAGCTTGAAACAATTATTTATTAACAAATTAACATTATATATGCGTAAAAACGCTTTGCTCGTTTTATCCTAGGACACCTTCTTTCGTTTGCTTGAATTGCTCGCGACAAGAGGTGTAGAGTCCCCTGCAATGGCCCGCAGACCATTACACAATCATGCTTTCAAAATGTTTCTATGTTATCTCATAAACTTTTTTAAATCACTAATTATCAGTTAGTAATCCGTATCATTTTCCCACCGTGGCGTTTATGATTGAGCTCGGTTGGGGCGGCTCGCAATCCGTCTCTTGATACTCTCGTTTAACACTCTGTTATTCTCTCAATGTTCTTGTGCACCTCATTGTTGAAATGCGAGTGCAAAGGTATGTCAAAATGTTGAAATATGCAAATTTTCGCAGTTAAGCATTGTTAAATCAAAGTCAATTCATTGTTCGTCAGTCTATTGTGAATTAACAACTGCAAATCCTTCAATGAAACAACCTAGGCCTCCTGTATATCCAGGATGATTACCCGCTTGTCTCGTCCGATGGTGCCGCGCTTCTGCAGCTCATTGATCGCCTCACTCTCGCTTGCTGAATACAGCATTACTGTTGCCGATGCATTCGAGGCCGAAGCCGGCCCCTCAATCCTATACTTCACTCGATAACTACGTTTTACCATAACTCATTTCTTATTAAAGTTCAACAAATTTTTCTTTTTCTGCGACAAAGGTATGCTATATATTTGGACTGGCAATCATCCAAATCATCCAAATGAAATAGTCCCATAATGTCTTTGGAGGTCAGCCTGAGTGCGTTTATTTGTTGGTAAGAAAAGAGGAAATCGCCTTGAGTCGATTCCCCCTAACTTTATCATTACCTTACTTTTTGGATTTTAAGAGATCTTTATGCCTCTTGACAAGAGACTGTGGTGACAATTCTTGTACTTTCAGTAACAAACGAATCAACTCCATACGGCTCATCGTCACTTTGTCTTCGTTTTGCTTCCACCATTTATAGAACTTCACGGGCTCCTGCTCATAGATTATCATTGCCATCGTACCCTTTGGGTACTTTGGAAAATCAATGTAAAGCCTTAAGCCTAGTGAGTCTCTCAAATAGGCGAAGTGGTTTGTATTCAATTTTGACATCAATATCTTATATGAATCTGCAGGAATGCGTAAATTGTATTTTACGATCATCTTATGCAGTTCCATTGGGTCTGATGTAATCCATCTTGAAATGCTTTTTGTGCTGTTACCGATGGTCAGTTGACGGTCGTCATTATAGAACTCACCTTCTTTTGGAACGAATATATTGGCCATAGTAGAAGAGACTACAGCGGTCTTTCCTGAGTTTGATCCAGTGACATGGTTTTTAATATATTCAATGATATCAACGTGGCTCTTAGTTTGCACAGGGTAATCATTGAACAAATCATCATTGGATTTCCCTAAGAAGTAATCCTCGATAAAATTCCATCGTGTGTCGTTATCCATTGAATGTAAGAAGAAGTGATCAAAAATCTCACTACTGCTCCTAAAACGTTTGTTGGTTTTTTCGAGTAAGGTGTTTTTGTACCTCTGGTCAGTGCCATCTCGTTCAATGCGTAATGGATCATTGATACGCACAAATATCATGGGATTGTTTCCGCCTCGAGATTCATAAGAGCCTAGTCTCATGAGTTCCAATAAGCTACCAAGACGAATATAATCTGCCAGATACTCGCTACCTGATGAGACGAATCGATAAGACTCATTTCCTTTATGGCCGTCAAATAAAGAGGCGAGCAGACGCTTTATACTTGCGAAACTTTGATTGTACCGGGTGTTGAATACCCGATACTCTTCATACTGATAGACCTTTCGTCTCTGTAAGAACGCATTGTTCTCAACTACTCCAGGCGCAATCAGGCGTCCTGAATATGTTGTCAGGAAGAAACGGGTTATCTTCTCGCTGTTTTTCTCGTCAGTGATGAACTCATGCAGTTTATCTTTGAAATCGTTTGCTTTAAAGTAACCTTCTGAAAGATCTGATAGTATGCCCTTAATTCTATCCAGTAGATTGTTTAATCTATTGGAGACATCATTATAGCTGGCCTCGAGTGAAATAGAAAACTTTACTTGAGGTACAAGCTTAATGCCTTCATTCTCAAGGAATGTTCCTTTATAGAATTCATGCTTAATTCTTGGAAAGCTAACATTAACAAAACGCTCTTCCCATATCTTGTCCAAATCAATTTCCATATAATATAGGTCATTTTTCTGGTAGATAAGTTTATAATACTTTGGGTAAAGACGTTTGAGATTGATAAACCCCATGGAATCAGTCCTGGCATATACCTTAACGAATAATTTTTTGGGACGTGCGATTAGCACATTGAAACGATACTTGGCAAGGTAATCTTTTTCAAGCATCATCAGTGATGTCATGACTTTCTGGTCCAGATCATTGGCATTGTTGAATATGTAACTGAAATCATCAACGGCAATGAGCATGTTACGCATTCGCTTGTGGCTGAGAAACTGCCTGTAAATTTTCTTCAATATTTCCTGTAACTGCCATGTCCTGATGGCTGACATACCATGAAGAAGTTTGCTGAAATGTTGGTCCTCAACTGCATAACTCAATGCAGCGACACCAGTAATTTCTGGCAAACGTGCAGCACGTCCAATCTCTTGAATATAATCAGGAAGCATTCCCGATGGGGCAAGATGATACACGACCTGGATGTCGGGGATATCAACGCCCATACCGAAAGCTTTTGTGCATACCATCACCTTTAGAGCACCGGCCTTGAATCTCGTATAAGCATCATTCTTGATGTCGACATCATAACCTCCGTGGTAAGATGCAGCGATACTTTGAGTGTTCTGCGAATTGAGTCGTTGTATGATTTGTTCAACATGTTTTGTGAACGGTGTATAGACTATGGTCTTGTAGTCTAAATTGGCAATTTTCTGTATGAAGCTTACCGTTTCGTTGATTTTTTCATTATCCTGATATGCTGTGTATCGGTCATGATTGTCAATGGCAAACAGGATGTTTTTCCTCTTAACTTCACCAATGAACATATACGGATCATGCATATAGAGACTATTAATGCTGTCAAATACCATATCATTCTCGCCACCGTATATGGCTGTTGCCGTAACAGCAACTATAGGGAAAGTGTAGTCGTGGTACTGTCTGATTTTGTTGATATGTAGCCCCAAGAACCAATAATCAACGCGGAAATCGCGACCCCATGTAGTGATGAGGTGAGCTTCATCGATCACAAGCAGCCCAAGCCTTCTATCCCCAATGAAGAAAGATATGTCGTAGGAGAGTAGCAGCTCTGGTGACATATACAATACATCGATTTCACCTGCTTTACATGCCTCAATTACTCTATCACGATCAACGAGACTCAAATTGCTGTTCAAGCAGAAAACTTTATCGAATTTTCGTTGTAATTTAATTTGGACAACCTGATCTTCCATCAAGGCAATGAGAGGGGAGACGACAATGGTCACATCATTGTTGGCCGACACGTGAAACGCCGGAAGCTGAAACAGCAACGATTTACCTGCACCTGTGGGTGCTGTAAGGAAAAGATCTTTCACAGGCTTGTTGCCTTTCGCGTTGTTGTATTCATTGATAATAGTTTCAACAATTAAGCCTTGGGAAATGCTTATAAGCGTTTTGTCATATTCGGGGTTCTGATATACTTGCATTGTGCGGAATGTTGCATTCTCTCCCCAATATTGTTTGAGCAGTCGCACGGTCTCGGCACGTGGAGTAAAAGTCTCCTGGACTGATGGCTCAATGAGCTCCAGTAATTCACCGCCAAAATACTTCAACAAACCATTAACCAGTTTCAAAACTCTTTCTTGAGCTTTCTCGTGAGGATGTTTTGCATGAACCTTTACCAGCATTTGCTTATCAAAGCGATTTTCAATAATGCAGGTATTGAGAAACTCATCAATGCTGTACATGTCGCCAGCGACATTGATCACGCCAAAATCTTCAGTGACTTGAGATGAAGCAAGCTTAACTGGCTTATCAAGCAGTTGGATCGATGAATAGTCTTCGATTGGCATTTGTGCGGTGTAATAAAAATAATTTCCCCGCTTGACCTGCTCGCCCATGTAGATAGGCATGTCGTCTGGACGAGCTTCAATGTTCTCTTCATGACTTGTCTCAATATAATCGTTTGGATCCAACGGATACATAGTGCGAACACCATCCATCACAATGACTATCCGATCTTTAAAATAATCACTGGCAACATATTTGTTGAGATAGCTGAATTGAGCAAAGGAGAGAATAGTGTATAAATTGTTCTCATCGGTTTCTGCTAGAATGAGAGCCGAAAATATAGTTGGAAACCATTTTTTGCTAAATAATTTGTTATTACCGTTCATGGCAAATGTTTCTGGATCAATCACATGGGACATAAAGGATCCCATGTCGACATAATCCGAAATGCCGAGGAAAACAAAGATGGGATTCTTAGTATCACTCAATTTTTGAGCGATCAATTTCTCCAGTTTTTCAGTATAAACCGATTTCAATTTATTCATAAGACACCTTATTAAACGTCCAACAACATTTTCTTTTCTGACCACAAAGTTATGCTAAAAATATAGATTAGCAATTATCCAAATCATCCAAATGAAATAGCAAACCGAACCCAAACGATTGTTGCAATTATACACCAATCCCACAAGAAAAAAGACTTCGATTATTTGCATACTTCACTTGTTTTTCGTCAGATTTGAAATAGAAGATATACAGGCCAATCTCATCATCAAAATCTTGGTACGGATTACGTTCATCGCTCATTTTCCAAATAGCGAAAACTAACCAGAAATCAGGTTCTTCTTCCCAACTATATCGGACAGCACATTGTCCATCCTAGTTGAGTTTATCAACAACTTTGCTCTCTTCCTCCATGACTCTTTATATTAGTTCTACCCGCATGTAAGATTATAATAATCCAAGAAACTAGTGTCCATCCATTTACATAGAGAAATCATTCGTCCATCATATCTTACTCAGGCAATAGCCTATAGCCGATAGGCCTATCTCCCGTGGAAAACGATCCCAGTGATTCCCCATCACGTATCACCTCGCTCACCCAAAGCGGGTATCGCTCAATGATATGTGTGAGTATAAGCTGGTCGCCTTGCTGCAACTTACTGTTCTCACTCTTCAAGACCAGGAAGTGACAGTCGCCCTGATACTCTATATCCACAATACGCTTAGGAAAATACATGATTCGGATGCGACGGCCCAGTTCTAACTGTCGCACGACAATCTCTTTTCGTTTACCTGTAAAGGCTGATGAAGCATAAGCATAACGCATACAACAGAATTGTTCCCAAGTTTCACAGCCGACGTAACGGGCGATGATATTGAGCGTGGTGATGCGGGGATTGTGCTCATCGCTGATAAAGCCCAACAATCGCTTAATTGTGTTGACACCGATGTGTTCACCAGTGAGCGACTCAATGTCAAGCGCTAAATATTCACAATCCGCAGAACTTCTGATCTTACGCCCACATTGTGTCTCCATATACTTAACGGTGAATCTATCGAGTACCATATCTTGCTAAAACCATTTGTTTGATACATTTGAAATAGCATCAACAAAGATACATAATTTTAGCAAATGAAAAACAATCACCCCATGTTTATTTTCAAATAACATTCCGGAGCAAGCCCGTTCTCCTCGTCGAGGAGGGCGCCTTGCATTACTTTTTCCGCTCCATACCCGTTCACACTGTAACAGCATTCTCCGTTTTGCTGTAACAGTTTATGCCGTTTTTTCATTTTAGTTTAAGCCTTGATTCTAGGTTTTTGATTATTTCTTCATCTGTTAACTGTGCATAGATTGTTCTGATCATTTCATCAGAAGCATGGCCTGACATTCTGCGCACTTCTTCTGGGCTCTCTCCATTTTTGATCATATTAGTAATGAACGTACACCGAGCATAATGGCTGGTTATCGTTTCGTATAATGGCTTCTTCACTTCTTTTTGTGTTGAATCAATTTTAACGATGGTTCTATTCAATCCGGCCTTTTTTGCTATCCGCCTTATGGCTTCATTATATGTGTTATTACCTTTGCCTTTGGTCTTTCTTTCAAACTCAATAGGGTCAACTAGCTTCTGTTTTTTGACTCTGTCCATTAGCATTCTCATCCTTGGCGTTAAAGGAATAATCGCTTTGATGTTCTCCTTCATTGTCGAAACGACAATATAGCTATATCTCTTTCCTTGCTTTACATCGTACTTTCCTGTGAGCAGTTTAGCCAAGTCAGAAACGCGCTGTCCACATTCGATGTGAAGTAAGAATAAATCACGGTATTCTTCTTCGACGGGAGTTAGTCCAGAACAATTCTCAATCGCGGCAACCTCGTCATCAAACAGGGGGAAATAAC
>JAEEGI010017727.1_pt1 | contig 14564 bp, 11 predicted proteins | sample 8958751 | NCBI WGS metagenome assembly JAEEGI01 (sample SAMN16246545, study PRJNA631951) | gut metagenome | biome: gut microbiome; feature: rumen; material: KS-attached | host: Bos | place: Iran: Karaj | collected 2018-10
AAGTCCCTGGTGAACGTGAAGTTCGGAAAGACCCTCACTTCGCTGGCCAACTTCCCGCGCCTGACGGCCGTGGATCCCGCTGCCCGCAAGAAAGCTTTCTGGAAAGGCTTCTGCTGGGTGGTGATCTGCCTCGCCCTGGCGGGCGGCCTTGCTTACGGTATCTGCACCGGCAAACTCTGCCACAAGAAGGAGGCTCCTGCCGCCCAGGAGCAGGTGGAGGAAGTAGCGGAGGCTGCCGCTGAACCCGCTGTCGAACTCCCTGAAACTGCAGAATAAGATGATAGACACCGCTTTCCCCTATTCACAGTATGTGACCGGCAAGAACTTCGTAGGAAGAAGGGCCGATGTCACCCTGATGGGAAACCTTCTGGGCCAGGGGGAGAATGTCCTGCTGAGCGAGCCGCCCAAGAGCGGCAAGACCTCCCTGGTTCAGCAGACTCTCTTCTCCATGCGGATGTCCGGCAAGGTGTTCACCGTAGGGCAGTTCTCCGCCCTGAACATCCGGACGCCCGAAGCTTTCCTGCTCCGGCTGGGGAACACCGTCCTCCGGATGGTGGCATCGGCCCCGGCCGATTACGCCGCCCTCACGGAGAAGTTCCTCGGAGGAACCCACTTTGTCTTTGATCCCGCCAGCTACACGGATGAGGACAAGATCCTTTCCCTGAACTGGGATCTGGAACCCTCGGACGTACAGGCTATGCTCCGCTTCCCCTATGCCCTGGCACAGGACCGGGGAGCCCGCCTTATCCTCATCATAGACGAGTTTCAGAGCCTGAACCGCCTGGAAGACCCGGATGTAATCCTGCGCCCGCTGGATGCCTGTATGCGGGAGATGAAGGGGAACGGAAACCTTTTCTCCTGGGTTATTTGCGGTTCCGGCGTCAATGCCATGAAGGCCATCTTCCTCAGCAGCCAGCTCTTCTACCGCCAGCTGGAGCGCGTGACGCTTTCGCCCGTAGACGAAAGGGAAATGGCGGATCATGTGCACAAGGGCTTCCTGGCTGCCGGCAAGGTGGTGGAGAAGGAACTCCTGCAGGGCGCCTGCCGTCTGTTCCGGGGGCATCTGTGGTACATCAACCACTTTGCCGCCATCTGCGACCACATGAGCAAGGGTTACATTGTGGAACAGGCCCTGGTAGAGGCCCTGGGCACGCTGGTGAACATCCACGAGCCCCGCTTCAACTCCATCATGGCCGACCTTACCACCCACCAGGTGAGTTTCCTGCGTGCCGTGGTGGACGGTGTCACCCGCTTCAGCGCGGCCGATGTCATCCGCAAATACGGTCTCAATTCATCGGCCAATGTCAAACGCGTGAAGGATGCCCTCATGAAGAAGGAAGTGCTGGTCTTTGACGAGAACGACAATCCTCAAATCATAGACCCGCTCTTCGAGTACTGGATCCGCAAGTATTACTTTGAACTGAAAGACTAATGAAGAAACACTTGGTTGTTTTAACTGGCGCAGGCGTATCGGCCGAGAGCGGATTCGCCACGTTCCGCGATACGGGAGGTCTTTGGGAGCAGTACGACGTGAACGACGTGGCTTCCATCGAGGGCTGGTACCGCAACCGCAAGCTGGTGCTGGATTTCTACAACCAGCGCCGCGCGCAGCTCAAGGACGCCAAGCCCAATGCCGCCCACGAAGCCATCGCCGCCTTGGAGAAAGAATACAATGTAGATGTGATTACCCAGAACGTGGACAACCTGCACGAGCGGGCCGGTTCCACCAAGGTGCTGCATCTGCACGGCGAACTCACCAAGGTCCGTCCGGAGAACGGCGTCTACGACCGCACCGCCTCCGAGGCCGAGGTCATTGACGTCCAGTATCGGCCCGTAGTTCTTGGAGACCTGGCGCCTAACGGCAGCCAGCTGCGTCCGCACATCGTGTTCTTCGGTGAGGCGGTCCCTAACATCGAGAAAGCCATTGATCTGGTAGAGAAGGCCGATATCTTATTAATTGTAGGCTCCTCGCTGCAGGTTTACCCCGCTGCCGGCCTCTATCGTTACGCTCCAAACGGCTGCCCCATCTACGTGATAGACCCTAAGCCTGTCCCCCTGAGCGACCCCCGGGTCACCTTCATACAGGACGTCGCCACCAAGGGCATGCAGGAATTCATAAAAAAAGTCTCGGAATAGTTCCGAGACTTTTTTTTTAGAAGCGACGTCCTCCGCCAAAACCGCCACCCATAGGCGGGCGGAATCCTCCGGGACCACCCATACCGGGACCCATACGACGACCGCCACGCTGGCCGCCGAAGTTACCGAAGCGCCAGGTGAAGGAAAGCATCACGTAACGGCCCAGGGTGTTGTTGCGGGTCTCCTGGTAGTAGTTGTCGGTGATGGACACCTGCAGGTTCTTGGCCTGGTCCAGGATGTCGTAAGCGTTGAGCGACAGGGTGGCCTGGCGCTGGAACAGGGGAATGGCGAGTTTGGCATTCCACACCAGCTGAGGCTCCTGGGCGGTGGTGTAACCGTTGTACCAGCGGTAGTTGGCATCGGTGCTAATCTCTACGCCGCTCTCACCGATGGTCCACTTGATGGAACCACGCAGGGAGTTGTTCCAGGTGGCTGCCACCTGCTCCTGCACGGTGTACCAGGGCTTGCTCATACGGGTCATAATGTTGGCCTGGATTTCCAGATAGTCGGAGCGGTAGGTAAGGCCGAAGCGTTCCATCACGCTGAGGTTGCGGGTGCTGTTGTCAATGAAGTTCTGTTCCCAGAGCTTGCCGTCTCCCTCAAAGTAGTCTTTGTGGAATTTCTCGTAGTCGAAGCTCTCGTCGGAGAGATAGTCGCTCATATCCAGGCCGGTCTTACCCACGAAGCTGCCGCTCTTGGAGTAGTTCACGTTGGCCATATTGGAGATGGAGAAATTGGACTTGGCAATGGGAGCGTTCAGGGAAATGCGGGCGCCGGCATTGTAAGTATTGTGACCGTTCACCGGGAAGGAATACTGGCGGCCGTTGTTGTCGTACCAGTTGGCGTTGGTGATGGGGTTCTGGGTAAGACCGCCCCGCAGGTTCACGCGCAGGGTGAAGAAGGTCTCCTTATTGGAAATCTCCCACTCGTTGCGGAAGTTGTGGCTGAAGTAAGGAGTCAGGTAAGGGTTACCCAGACGCAGGCTCAGCGGGTTGGAGTTATCCATTACCGGGTTGAGCTGGCTGGTAGAAGGCTGTGCGCTGCGGCCATTGTAGAAGAAACGGACGTTGGAGTTGTCGTTGAAATCGTAGAACAGCATAGCGCGGGGCGAGAAGTTCCAGCGGTTGTCCTTGTACTCCTTGCCGTTGGTGTAGTTATAAGTATTGGTAGGAAGGGCCGAAGCACCCAGCTGGGCGCGGATGGATTCTTCCTGGTACATAACGGCCACACCGATATTCTGGTTGAGGTTGCGGTTGACCACGTTGTTGGAGTTGGTCTCGTCCTTGGTTTCTCCGCTGGGGTTGTACGGGAGGGCATTCATACCCATTTCGAAGGAAGTGGTGCTCCAATCAAAGACACCGCTGTTGTAAACAATCTTCTCGGTCTCGGACTGGGAGTAGTTGATGTTGTAGCTGCCTTCCAGGTAGAAGTTGCCGCCCAGGGGTTCGGTGTAAACCAGACGGGCGCCCACGTTGCGCTGCTTGCTGCTCTGGTCCACGCGCTGGTTGATGATGGTGGTGGTCTGAGGAACACCGGACTCGTCAAAATTGGCATCGGTCAGGGACTGGTTGTAACCGTCCATCTTGTTGTTGGACAGACGCCAGGTGGCGTTCACGGAAATCGTTCGGCCCGGAATGCCCAGACGCTGGCGCAGCAGCATGAAGCCGTTGGTGCTCCAGTTGTTGTTGTTACCGTTGTTGTTGGTGAAACCCTCGTTGGTGGGGTTGGTGTTTCCGTCCTTGTCACGGGTATCCGTGTCAAAGATGCTCTGCTGCGTGTAATAACCGCGGCCAAAGTTGAACTGCGGCTGGAAGAGGATGGAAGTCTTTTCGGAGAACTTGTGCTCCAGGCGCATGCCAAAGCGGTGGCCGTCCGTGAAGCGGTGGTTGCTGCTTTCCGTGTTGGAGATCAGGGTGGAACCGTCTTCGCGGTAGGTCTCCTTGTAGCTGGTCTGCAGGGCGTCGCGGATGGAACCGTTGTACAGGTAGTTGCCGCCCAGCTGCATCCGGTCGTCAAAGAGGTCGAAGTTGGCGTTGACACCGCCCATCCAGGTGGTGTTGATGCCGTTTCCGCCGCCAAAGCCGCCACCGCCGCCCATCATGTTGCCCATCATGTTGCCGGACAGGTCGTTGAAGCCGCGGTTGTTGGTATTGTTGGCGTTGGCGATGATGCTGATCTGGTTGCCTTCGGAGAACCGGCCTCCCATGAAGGATCCCTGCCAGCGCCAGTCGTTCATGGCGCCTTCCTTGCTCTTGGAGGGGAGGTCGTGGCCACCGCCGGCCATGAGGTTGCCAAACAAGCCGTTCATCATGCCCTTCTGGACACTCAGGTCAATGACGGTCTCGTCTTCACCGTCGTCGATGCCGGTAAATTCGGCCTGCTCGCTCTTCTTCTTCACCACTTTCACCTTCTCGATGAGCTTGGCGGGGATGTTCTTGGAGGCCAGTTCAGGGTCGTCCAGGAAGAAGGTCTTGCCGTCGATGGTTATCTTGGTGATGGTTTCACCGTTGGCGGTGATGGAGCCGTCTTCGTTCACTTCCACGCCGGGGAGCTTCTTGAGGAGGTCTTCCAGCATATTGTCGTCGGATATCTTGAACGAGGAGGCGTTGTACTCCACCGTATCTTTCTTGATGATGATGGGGTTACCCACGGCGCTTACGGAAGCGGCATCCAGCACTTCGCGGTCCTGCTCCATCTTGATGATGCCCAGGTTGGCATCGGCCCTCAGGTCCAGTTTCTGCTCGTGCGTGATGTAGCCCATCAGTTCGGCCTTGAGGGTGTAAACGCCGGCGTGCACCTTTTCGATGGTGGCTTTACCGTCACTGCCCGACAAGGTGTACTTGGCTTGTCCTTTTTCCGGAGTCACGGAGACCGTGGCAAAGCCAATGGCTTCGCCGTTGCTGGCGTCCTGTAACTGGAGGGTAATTTTGTAGTTCTGGGCGCTCAGGGTGAGAGCCATCAGAAGGCCGGCTACGGCCATTAGCATTTTTCTAACCATATAGTTGCTTAACTAACTGTGCCACAATTGGCAGGTGGCTTCTTTCATAAAGTCCGCAAAGATACAACTTTAAGCGGATATACGCAAGCGGTCGGGCCCTTTAACCGGGTCCGACCGTATGGATTTTTCAATTAGGGACGACCGCCGCCGAAGCCGCCGCCAAAGCCGCCACCCATCATAGGCGGACCGCCGGCGCCGGGACGGAAATTACCCCGGCGGTTACCACCGAAGGTGCCGAATCGCCAGGTAAAGGTGAGCATAATATACCGTCCTATGGTGTTGTTACGGGTCTCCTGGTAGTAGTTGTCCGTGATGGCAATGTTCTGTGCACGGGACTGGCCCAGGATGTCGTTGGCTCGCAGGGCAATGGTAGCCTGCTTGCGGAGGATCTGCTTGGAAATGGAAGCGTTCCATACAAACTCAGAGGGCTGGCTGGTGGTGTAACCGTTGTACCATCTGTAGTTGGCGTCGGTCCGGATTTCCCAGCCGCTGGTGCCAATGGTCCAGGAGAAGCTGCCGCTTACAGCGTTGTTCCAGGTGGCCGCCGTCTGAGCCTGCACGGTGTACCAGGGCTTGCGGACGGTGGTGCGGGCGCCTACTTGGAATTCCACATAGTCCGAACGGTAGGTGGCGCGGAAGTTCTCGGTGAGGTTGAGGGAGCGGGTCTCGTTGGCCAGGAAGTCTGTGGCCCACTTGCTCGTATTGTCCTCAAAGTAGTACTGGTGGAACTTCTCGTAGTCAAAGTTGCCGTCTTCCTTGAAGAAGCCTGTCATATCCAGGGAGGTGGCTCCAATGAAGCTGCTGGTCATACTGTAGCTGGCATTGAGGGTGTTGGATATGGAGAAGTTGGACTTGGCAATGGGGGCGTTCACCATAATGGAGGCGCTGGTATTGTAAGTATTCTTGCCGTTCACGGGGAAGGAATACTGACGGCCGCCTACATCGTACCAGTTGGCGTTGGTGATGGGGTTCTGGTTCACGCCCCCGCTCAGGTTGAGGCGGGCGGTGAAGAACGTGGCCCGGTTGGAGAATTCCAGTTCCGTACGCACATTGTGGTTGAAGTACGGCGTCAGGTAAGGGTTACCCAGGCTCAGGGACAGCGGGTTGGAGTTATCCAGTACCGGGTTGAGCTGGCTGGTAGAAGGCTGACCGCTTCGGCCGTTATAGAACAGACGGATGTTGGCATTGTCGGTGAAGTCGTAGAACAGCATAGCGCGGGGAGCAAAGTTCCAAATGGTGCCGGGATCATATTCCTTGCCGTTGGTGAGGTTGTACTGGTTGGTAGGAATGGCCGAAGCACCCAGCTGGGCCCGCAGGCCGTTGTCCTGGTACATAAAGGCTACGCCAATGTTCTGGTTGAGGTTGCGGTTGACAACGCTGTTGCTGTAAGTGGCATCATACGTCTCATCATCCGTCTTGTATTTCATAAAGAGATCGTTGATGGCAAACGGCTGCGTGGCATAATAGTCATAGGGCTCGCCGCTGTTGTAAACCAACTTCTCAGTGGTATTGTAGGACCAGTTGACCTGATAGCTGCCTTCCAGATAGAAGTTGTTGCCCAGAGGCTCGGTGTATACCAGACGGGCACCCAAACTGCGCTGCTTGGTGGTCTGGTCAATGCGCTGGTTCACCAGCGTGGTGTTCATAATACCTCCCAGGTAGGTATTGGTGAGGGACTGGTTGTAACCGTCCATACGGTTGTTGGAGATGTTCCAGTCCACATTGAGGGAGAGGGTTCTACCAGGCATACCCAGACGCTGGCGGAACAGGGCGCGGCCGTTGGCCTGCAGGTTCTTGTTCTTGCCGCTGTTGTTGGTGTAACCGTTGTTGGTAAGGTTGGCCTCGTCCATCACATTCTTCCAGGTGTCAAAGACCGACTGCTGCAGGTAGTTGCCGCCGCCAAAGCTGAACTGGGGCTGAATCATCAGGGAGGTGTTGTCGGAGAACTTGTGGTCAATGCGAAGACCCACGCGGTGTCCGTAAGTGCTCTGCAGATTGCTGGAGTTGGTCTCTGAGATGAGGCTGGTACCGTCGGCCTGGTAGGTCTCCTTGTAGGAGTCCTGCAGGGTGGTGGAGTTGGAACCGTTGTATGTATAGTTGGAGGCAAATTCCATCTTGTTGTCCAGCAGGTCCAGGGAGGCGTTGACACCGCCCATCCAGGAGGTGGTGATGCCGGAGCCGCCGCCGAATCCGCCGAATCCGCCAAAGCCGCCCATACCGCCGCCACGGCCACCCATGCCGCCCATCATGGCGCTCATCATATTGCCGGAAAAGTTGCTGAAGCCCATGCCGCCGGCACCGTTGTTGCCGTTGGCAATCACGCTGATCTGGGAATCGCTGGCAAAGCGGCCCACCATACCGTTACCGGTAAAGCGCCAGTCGTTGAGGGAATTATTGGCCGAAGGGACATCGTGTCCGGCGCCGGCGGTGAGGTTACCGAATACGCCGTTCATCATACTCTTCTGCACGGTGAGGTCGATGATGGTTTCGTCGTTGCCGTCGTCGATGCCGGTGAATTCGGCCTGCTCACTCTTCTTCTTGATTACCTTCACTTTCTCCACGAGCTTGGCGGGGAGGTTGCTGGAAGCCAGCTGAGGGTCATCCAGGAAGAAGGTCTTGCCGTCGATGGTGATTTTGGAGATGGTTTCACCGTTGGAGGTGATGCTGCCGTCTTCTCCCACTTCAATGCCCGGGAGCTTCTTCAGGAGGTCTACGAGCATATTGTCGTCGGAGATTTTGAAGGAGGAGGCATTGTACTCTACCGTGTCTTTCTTGATGATGATGGGGTTACCCACGGCGCTCACGGAAGCGGCGTCCAGGACTTCCTGGTCCAGTTCCATCTTGATGATGCCCAGGTTGGCATCGGCCTTCAGATCCACGACCTTCTCGTAGGGCTTGTAGCCCAGGAGTTCGGCCTTGAGGGTGTAAACGCCGGCGCGCACCTTTTCGATGGTGGCTTTACCGTCACTTCCGGTCAGGGTGTACTTGGCCTGTCCCTTGGCGGGGGTCACGGAGACCGTGGCAAAACCTACGGCTTCACCGGTGGATGCATCCTGCAATTGAAGGGTAATCTTGTGATTCTGAGCGCTCAACGTGAGTGCGATGAAGAGGCCTGCAAGGGCCAGCAGCAATTTCTTAACCATAAACTTTTTCTCACAAACACTCTTTTAGACACACGTGCCTGTGAAAAGTTTAATAAAAATTTAAGAAATTCTGTCGGGATGGTCTTTTATGAACTGTTCCCAGCCGCCTTTGCCTTTGGCGGCCTTGAGCGGAGAAGACGTTTCGTAGAAATGGCAGAGGGCTATGGCCAGGGCATCCGTTGCATCCAGGTGGCGGCTTTCCAGCTTGACCTGCAGGGTTTTCTCCAGCATCATCTGCACCTGCTCCTTGGAGGCGGCACCGTTGCCCACAATGGCTTCCTTGGCCTTACGGGGGGCGTATTCCGTCACGGATTCTACGCCGTATTCCAGGGCGGCAATCATAGCGGCCCCTTGCGCGCGCCCGAGTTTAAGGACAACCTGCGCGTTCTTTCCGTAGAAGGGGCTCTCGATGGCCAGCTCGGTGGGATGGTAGCTTTTGCATACCTCGGAGATGCACTCGTAGATGGCCTTGAGCTTTACGTACGCGTCCTTCTCTTTGCGGAGGTCCAGAACGCCCATATCCACGTACTGGGCCTTCTTGCCCAAGACGCGGATGATACCAAAGCCAAGTAGCTGGGTGCCAGGGTCTATGCCCAAAATGATGCGCTCTTTCTCCATAGCAAAGCAAAGGTACGCAATTTTGAGGGAAAAATTTGGTTTTCACGGAAAAATCCGTATCTTTGCAGTCCCAATTTTTGAGATGGCCGCTGAGCTCTATCAAGATCTGCCGGGAAGGCAGACGCTTACGGTCGAAACTTTAAACAAGTTTTACAAATGTTCGCAATCGTTGACATTGCAAGCCAGCAGTTCAAAGTAGAAGCTGGAATGGACATCTTCGTAAACCGCCTTACCGCCAAGAACGGAGAGTCCGTAGAGTTCGACAAAGTGCTCCTCGTAGACAATGAGGGCAAAGTAAAGGTCGGTACTCCTTATGTGAAGGGAGCCAAGGTTACCGCCACCGTCGTAGACGATGACGCCAAAGCCAAGAAAGTGCTCGTATTCAAGAAAATTCGTCGCAAGGGTTTCCAGACGCTGAATGGCCATCGCCAGAAGCTCACCAAGATCCACATCGACGCTATCGCTTAACTTTTTAAAGACTGAAAGATTATGGCACACAAGAAAGGTCAATCCAGTTCTAAGAACGGTCGTGAGTCGCATTCCAAACGTCTTGGTATCAAGAAGTTCGGCGAGGAAGTCGTAAAGGCCGGCAACATCATCGTGCGTCAGCGCGGTACTGTTCACAACCCTGGTCTCAACGTGGGTATGGGTAAGGATCACACCCTCTACGCTCTCGTAGACGGCACCGTGAAGTTCACCCGCAAGCGTGAAGACAAGTCCTTCGTTTCCGTAGTTCCTTTCGAGAACTAAACCCGAAGGTACAAAAGATTGTAAAAGGAGGACCTGTACCCTAGGGGACAGTCCTCCTTTATCATTAATACTAAGGTATATGCTTACACTGAAACTCCTCCGCGAAAATCCGGAGTTTGTTATCAAGAAGCTGGCTGTCAAGAACTTTGACGCCCGCGCCATTGTGGAGAATGTAATCGCCCTGGACGATAAGCGCAAGGCCCTGCAGACCGAGAGCGACGCCCTGCTGGCAGAGCAGAAAAAGGCTGCCGCCGCCATTGGCCAGCTGATGAAGGAAGGCAAGAAGGCCGAAGCCGAAGCCGCCAAGGCCCAGGTAGGAACCCTGAAGGATCGCTCCAACGCCCTCCTCAAGGAGGCCGATGATACCATCGAGCAGCTGCAGAACCAGCTGGTGCTCCTTCCCAACATCCCCTGCGACCTGGTACCCGAAGGAAAGGGCGCCGAGGACAACCTGGTGGTGAAGATGGGCGGTCCCGAGGTAAACCTCCCGGAAAATGCCCTCCCGCACTGGGAATTGGCCAAGAAGTACGACATCATCGATTTCGATCTGGGTGTCAAGATCACCGGCGCCGGTTTCCCTGTATATAAAGGTAAGGGTGCCAAGCTTCAGCGTGCCCTCATCAACTACTTCCTGGACCGCAACACCGCAGCCGGGTACAAGGAAGTGGAGCCTCCCGTGATGGTAAATGCCGCTTCCGGTTTCGGTACCGGTCAGCTGCCGGACAAGGAAGGCCAGATGTACCACGCCAACCTGGACGATTTCTATATGGTTCCCACCGCCGAGGTTCCCGTCACCAACATTTTCCGTGACGTGATCCTGAGCGCAGACCAGTTCCCCCAGAAGCTTACCGCTTACACGCCCTGCTTCCGCCGCGAGGCCGGTTCCTACGGCAAGGACGTGCGCGGTCTCAACCGCCTGCACCAGTTTGACAAGGTGGAGATTGTGCGTGTAGAGAAGCCCGAGAACAGCTACGCCGCCCTGGACGAGATGGTGGCCCACGTAGAGAGCCTGGTCAACGAGCTGGGTCTGAAGTACCGTATCCTTCGCCTCTGCGGCGGCGATATGAGCTTCACCAGCGCCATCACCTATGACTTCGAGCTCTGGAGCGCTGCTCAGGGCCGCTGGCTGGAGATTTCCTCCGTATCCAACTTCGAGAGCTACCAGGCCAACCGCCTCAAGTGCCGCTACAAAGACGAAGACGGCAAGATGCAGCTGGCTCACACGCTCAACGGCAGCTCCCTGGCCCTGCCCCGCGTAGTGGCCGCCCTGCTGGAAGACAACCAGAAAGACGGATACATCGAGATTCCCGCCTGTCTCCGTCCTTACACCGGTTTTGACCGGATTGACTAATTACTTTGAATGTAATTCCGCCACTTTTCGATGAGGGCGGACATATCTTCCGGGAGAGGGACTTCGAAATGAAGTCTCTCTCCTGTTTTTGGATGGGTGAAGCCCAGGGTGCGGGCGTGGAGGGCCTGCCTGGGGCAGATGGCAAAGCAGTTCTGGATAAACTGCTTGTATTTGGCGTAGATGGTGCCCTGGCGGATTTCGGAGCCGCCGTATCTTTCGTCGTTGAAGAGGGGATGGCCGATGGAGGACATATGCACGCGGATCTGGTGCGTGCGGCCCGTCTCCAGGCGGCATTCCACCACGGTGATGAAACCGAAGCGCTCCAGCACGCGCCAGTGCGTCACGGCCCATTTGCCTTTCTCCGGGTCATCGTAGACGCGGAAGCGCAGGCGGTCGTTGGGGTCCCGGCCGATGGTGCCCTCTATGGTGCCTTCGTCCTCGGTAATGTTGCCCCACACCACCGCCGTGTAGATGCGGTCGATGGAGTGCACGAAGAACTGGTCTGCCAGATTCAGTTGGGCCGAAGGATTCTTGGCCACCACCAGAAGACCGCTGGTGTCTTTGTCGATGCGGTGCACCAGTACGCCCATCCGCTCGTCCTCCACGTCGGGGGAGAGGTTCAGGTAATACGCCAGGGCATTGACCAGCGTGCCGTTGTAGTTGCCGTGCCCGGGGTGCACCACCATCCCGGCGGGCTTGTTTACCACCAGCACGTCATCATCTTCGTAGACTATGTCCAGGGGAATGTTCTCCGGAAGAATCTCCGTACCGCGGCGCTCGTAGGGCATTACGAACTTGACCACGTCCAGGGGGCGGACGATATAGTTGGCCTTGACCACCTTGTCATTGACCAGCACATAGCCCAGCTTGATGGCCTGCTGCACCCGGTTGCGGGAGGTGTCTTCCTGATGGTCGGCTATATATTTGTCTATCCGGACCGGCTCCTGGCCTTTGTCCACAACCATCCTGAAATGTTCAAACATTTCATCGGAAGATGCCCGATCGGTGTCGGGCATGACGTCATAGTCATCCCCGGCTTGACCGGGGATCTCTACCTTTTTGAGGAGGTCTTCGGACATTATTTGTTGGCGGGGAGTTTGGTCTGGTCCAGGGTAAGGGAGATGTTCACGTTGGCTCCCAGGGAGCGGCCGGCACCGGCCGGGTCCTGCTTGTAGACCACGGCGTTCATAGAGTCTGCGTAGGTTTTGATATCGGGGTCGAACGTGATCTTACCCACGTTGAGGAAACGCTCGTGAATGGCGTCGATGGCGTTGACGTACTTCATACCGGTGAGCTTGGGAACCGTGGTCTGGTTGTCCTGGGCGCCCACGCCCACAATGAGGTCTATGACCGAACCGCTCACCACCAGGTCTCCGGCGGCCACTTCCAGTCCTTCACAGCTCTGGCCCAGCACATTGTTGGTGGCTATGTCTTTCACATAGTTGAGACGGCCCAGGTTGAGACCGCGGTTGCGGAGCTCGGAGCGGGCTTCCGTAACGGAATAACCGAAGAGGTTGGGCATCACCACCTTGCGGGGTACCACCGAGTTGATGGTGAGGAAGATGCTTCGGCCCTTCTTGACCGTGGCACCGGCCTTGGGCTGCTGGCGGTATACTACGCCGCCGGCCAGACGCCGCACAAACACGGAGTCCACCACCTTCACGGACACGTGCGAACGGGAAGCCAGTTCCTGTGCCTGGGAAACGGTGAGGTTGGCAAAGTCCGGGGTTTTGACCACCTGTCCGTGGCGGGTGATGATATTCAGGGCCCAAGCGGTCAGAATACCCAGTGCCAGTACAAAGGCCAATCCCAGAAAGAGGTTCTTCCAAATCCACCTCTCTTTCTTTACTATCGCTTTGGCTTTAGCGGCGTTGATTTTTGCAGCCATAAACTCAGTTCTAGATTATCTCTGCGAAGATACGAAAAATATTTATACCTTTGCGTTGGTGAAAAGACAAACCCTCATATTCGGGGCCCTCACACTGGCCTTCGCCCTGCTGATGAGCCTTCCCTGGCTGGTCCCTCACGTGGGCTGGCTGGCGCTTGTTGGCTTTCTTCCACTCCTGATCCTGGAGCGGCTGGCCACGGAGTACAAAGTGAAGCACTTCTGGTGGTGGCATTACGGAGCCTTTGTGCTCTGGAACGCCGCAACCACCTGGTGGGTGGGAGGGGCCACCGTAGGGGGCGCCGTCTTCGCCATCCTGGCCAACGCCCTGCAGATGAGCGTGGTCTTCGGAGCCTTCCGCTGGGTCAAGCGCCGCACCCGGGGCGTGCTGCCCTACGTGTTCCTGGCCGCCGCCTGGATAGCGTGGGAGCGGTATTACCTCACGGTGGCGGAGATTTCCTGGCCCTGGCTGGTGCTGGGCAATGCCTTTGCCGACACCACCGGCCTCGTCCAGTGGTACGAGGTCCTGGGTACCCTGGGCGGTTCGCTGTGGGTCTGGGTTAGCAACCTGAGCCTCTTCGGCCTGATGGTGGCCCTGTCCGACGGCCGCGTAGCGAATTGGAATGCCAAGGCCCGCGTGGCAGCCTTGGGAGGAACGCTCCTGGCCCTTTTCGGGCCGATGGTCTGGTCTGCCTTTGAAAAGCCGGAACCCTCCGAGCCTACTTTGAAGGTGGTCATCGGCCAGCCCAACTATGACCCTTACGAGAAATTCCAGTCCCTCTCCCGCGCGGATCAGGACAAGCGCTATCTGGCTTTAATAGAACAGGCCGATTGGACCTCCGATGAGCCCACCTTGGTGCTGGCTCCCGAGACCTTCACTTCGCGCGTGTTCACGGACCGGGTCCTGGAGCACGAGACCTTCCTCCGCTTCCAGCAGTTCCTGAGGAAGCATCCGCAGGCCACCTTCCTGTATGGCGCCTCCACCATTGAACGCCTCTTTTCTTATGCCAGGCCTCACGACTGCGCCTATGACCTGGGCCAGGAAGCCGACGGCAAGCACCTGTGGGCGCTCACGCACAATTCGGCCTTCGTGACCGATACCGCCGGCGTGTATCAGATGTACCACAAGTCCAAACTGGTGGTGGGTACGGAACTCACGCCCTATCCCAAGGTGTTCATCCCACTGGAGAATCTCCTGGGAGGCAATCTGATGGCCAAGGATGTGGGACAGAAAGAGATTTCCTGCCTGACGATGAAATCCCCGAACGGGAATCTTCCCATCGGCACGGCCATTTGTTACGAATCCGTCTACGGTGAATTCTGCACGGGCTATGTGCGAAAAGGCGCGCAGCTGCTGGCGGTCATCACCAACGACGCCTGGTGGGGCAACACCCCCGGTTACCGGCAGCACCTCAATTACAGCCGCCTGCGGGCCATCGAGACCCGCCGCTGGGTGGCCCGCTGCGCCAATACGGGCATATCGGCCTTCATCAGCCCGGATGGAAAAATCGTACATCGCACCCCCTGGTGGGAGCCCGCCCTCCTCGAAGGCCGCGTGGGACTCTCCACCGAGCAGACCTTCTTCGTACGCTATGGGGATGTTGTAGGCCGCACCTCCGTCTTCCTCTTCCTCCTTCTCCTCGCAGCAGCCCTCTTCAGAGGCTCCACTCGGAAACAATAATT
>JAEEGI010017729.1_pt1 | contig 14563 bp, 12 predicted proteins | sample 8958751 | NCBI WGS metagenome assembly JAEEGI01 (sample SAMN16246545, study PRJNA631951) | gut metagenome | biome: gut microbiome; feature: rumen; material: KS-attached | host: Bos | place: Iran: Karaj | collected 2018-10
CGAAGATGAAAGTGGTTCGAAGCCCCCAGTGTCGGAGGGAGACATCGAAGATGTCAACGGTTCGAAGAACCGATTTCAAAGAGAAAGACCATGCAAGAACCTCGGAGAGGTTCGCCGCTTGGTCTATGAGCAAGATGCGGCAAGTGCCTCGAAGAGGAACTTCATAATTGATAGTCATTTGACAGCCGAATAAGCCCAAAGTCGCAGCAAAAAAAATAGATTTTGTTCAATTTCTCGGCCGCCAGGCCGATTAAAAACTTAGCGTCTTAGCGTCTTAGCGTGAGGCCCCAGAGGCAGAGGGCAGAGCGTGAGGCCCAAGGAAGCGGATGCCATTAGTTTAATTCGTTTAATTCGCAGACAAAAAAACTTAGCGCCTTAGCGTCTTAGCGTGAGGCCCAAGAGCCAGAGGGCAGAGCGTGAGGCCCAAGGAAGCGGATGCCAACTAGAAACTAGAAACTAGAATCTAATCGCTAACTGCGCCCAAACTGCCCCATTTTCAAAAAAAAGCATTATCTTTGCAGGTTATAATATGAAAAAAGAAGTGGAAACAAGATACATCTTTGTCACCGGCGGCGTAGTCTCGTCCCTCGGTAAAGGCATCATCGCCTCAAGCATCGCACGCCTGCTACTCTCACGCGGCTACAGCGTCACCTGTCAAAAGTTCGACCCATACATCAACATCGACCCCGGCACGTTAAATCCCTACGAGCACGGCGAGTGCTACGTCACCGTCGATGGACACGAGGCCGACCTCGACCTCGGCCATTACGAGCGATTCACCAACATCAAGACCACACGTGCCAACAACGTCACCACAGGACGCGTCTATCAAAGCGTCATCGACAAGGAGCGACGCGGCGACTACCTCGGCAAGACAGTACAGATCATCCCTCACATCACCGACGAGATCAAGCGCGACGTCAAGCTGCTCGGCACCACCGGCAAGTATGACTTCGTCATCACCGAGATCGGAGGCACCGTCGGCGACATCGAGGCATTGCCATTCATCGAGGCCATTCGTCAGCTGCGATGGGAACTCGGAAGGCGATGCATCTGCGTGCACCTCACCTATGTGCCCTACATCAGCGCGGCCAAGGAACTCAAGACCAAGCCCACACAGCACAGCGTCAAGCTCTTGCAGCAAGAGGGTATCCAGCCCGACGTCCTCGTGTTGCGCACCGAGCACCCCCTGCCCCCCACCATGCTCAAGAAGGTAGCACAGTTCTGCAACGTCAGCGCCGACGCCGTTGTCCAGTCACTCGACGTGCCCACCATCTACGAGGTTCCCCTCAAGATGCACGAGCAGCGACTCGACAACATCATCCTCGAGAAGACCGGCCTCAAAGCCGACGGAGAGCCCGACATGACCAAGTGGAACGAATTCCTCGCCAAGCTCAAGGGAGCACAGCAAGAGGTCCGCATCGGACTCGTCGGCAAGTACGTCTCACTGCAGGACGCCTACAAGAGCATCGACGAGAGCCTCCTCCACGCCTGCGCCTACCACGACCGCCGACTCAAACTCGACTATATCAACAGCGAACACATCAACGACGCCAACGTCGAGCAGCTGCTCGCTGGGCACGACGGCATCGTCGTCGCGCCAGGCTTCGGACAGCGAGGCATCGAGGGCAAGTACATCGCACTCAAGTGGTGTCGTGAGCACGACATGCCCACCTTCGGCATCTGCCTCGGCATGCAGTGCATGGTCATCGAGTTCGCACGCAACGTCCTCGGACTCACCGACGCCAACAGCACCGAGATGGACGCCAAGACCACCCACAACGTCATCGACCTCATGGAGGACCAAAAGACCGTCACCAACATGGGCGGTACCATGCGACTCGGGGCTTACGCCTGCCGTGTCAAGCCTGGCACGAAAGTTGCTCAAGCCTATGGAGTGACCGACATCGAAGAGCGTCACCGTCACCGCTTCGAATTCAACGACGAGTACCGCAAGCAATTCGAGGAGGCTGGCATGACCATCGCCGGAGTCAACCCCGAGAGCGGACTCGCCGAAGTCATCGAGTTGACCGACAACCGCTGGTACATCGGCACCCAATACCACCCCGAGTACTCCAGCACCGTCCTCAACCCCCACCCCCTCTTCATGTCCTTCATCCAAGCCATCATCTCCACCCCCCAGTCCACCGACGTAGCCTCACGCTAAGTCGCAAAGGCGCTAAGATTTTTGCTCTGACATTTAAAGTGTTGATGATGAGTGAGAAAATGAAATGGGGCGATGATGGCACTAAACCGATACTCGATGCCGTCTATGCTGTTTACAATGAATTGGGGCCTGGAATGCTTGAGGCTGTCTATGAAAAGGCTTTGATGATGGAGCTGGCCTCTCGAGGGATTAAGGTCCAGAATCAGGTACCAATTCGTGCATTTTATAAGGGCAAGGATCTGGAGATGGATTTCAAGATCGATTTATTGGTCAATGAATCGATTGTAGTGGAACTCAAGTCGGTAGAACAGTTGCATCCAGTCCATGAGAAGCAACTGCTCACCTATCTCAAGTTAGCCAACAAACAATTGGGATTGTTGATCAATTTTAACGAGAGTTATCTCAAACGGGGCATCAAGCGTGTGGTCAACGGCTTTGAAGAACTTCCCGTGAGTTTATCATGAAGTGGCTTTGTGGCATAGCAAAAGACTGAAAAAGAAGAAAATAGAAAAATAATAATAAATAAAAAACTTAGCGGCTTAGCGCCTTAGCGTGAGGCCCAAGAGTTAGACGAAACGTAAAATGGACAAAAACACTTTGATTGGAATGTTGCTGATGGGAGCCGTCATTTTCGGCTTCATGTGGCTCAATCAGCCCAGCGAGGCAGAGCTCGCCGAGCGTCAGCGACAGATCGACTCGATCGCCGCAGTGCAGAAGAACAACGACCGCCACGCACTCATCGCTGGCAACGTCGACACCCTCAGCAGCGACGACATCACACTGCTCACCAGTGTGCTCAAGAACCTGCCCGCCGAACACGCCACCATCAACAACGAGGGCGTCGTACTCTCGTTGAAGGACGGCAAAATCGACGGCACGGTCACTGTGGCCGACACCACCGTCACTTGGGACGAAGTAACCGCATCCGAGAGCAGCAACCCCGCAGCACACAACCTGGCTGTGCAGGCCGTGCAAAAGGCTCTCGACGTCTATGCCAAGAACGGATCCTTTGCGGCTTCTCTCACAGGAGCCGAGGAACTGGTAACCCTCGAGAACGACTCCTTGAAGGTCGAAATCAGCACCAAGGGTGGCATCATCGCACGAGCCACGCTCAAGGGCTACAAGACCTACAAGACCCCGCAACTCGTGCTCTTTGACAAGGGCGACAACGACTACAGCTTCACCCTGAGCAACAACACCCAGCGATTCGAGACCAAGAACTTCTATTTCACGCCCAAGAAGCTCAACGACAGCACCGTGCTCATGAACCTCGAGCTCGATGGCGGAGCACAGTGGGGACTCAAGTACACCCTCGTCCCGGGCACCTACATGGTGCGCATGCAGATGGTGCAGCAGCACATGTCGCGCATCATCCCGCTCAATATCAACCTCGTGGACCTCGACTGGCACCAGAAGATCTCGCGCCATGAGTTCGGCAAGCAGTTCGAGGAGCGCAACAGCGGCATCTACTACAAGTTTGCCGGCGAGGGAGGCGATGTGAAGAACACCAGCGAGAGCAGCAACGACGAGAAGGAAATCAAGGAGAAACTCAAATGGGTTAGTGCCAAGAACCAGTTCTTCTCCACAGTACTCATCAGCGACAGCGTGATGAGCACCGCGCAGCTCACCAGCATGGTGACCAACGACACCCCCGATTACGAGGACTACCTCAAGGACGTGAACATCCACACGATGATCCCTTACTCGAGCGACAAAGAGGTCCCCGCATCCTTCTACTTCTATATGGGCCCCAACCGCTACCACATGCTCTCCAGCTACGACAAGTTCTCGCCCAAAGAAGACCTCAAGCTCACCCACCTCATTCCCCTGGGATGGAAGCTCTTCCGTTGGATCAACACAGGTATCATCATCCCCGTGTTTGACTGGCTGGGTAAGTTCATGACCAACTACGGTCTCATCATCCTGGTACTCACCATCATCCTTAAGCTGGTGCTCTCGCCGCTCACCTACAAGACCTACATCTCGCAGGCCAAGATGCGCTTCCTCGCTCCCGACATCGCCAAGATCAACGAGAAGTATCCCAACCAGGAAGACGCCATCAAGAAGCAGCAAAAGACCATGGAGCTCTACCGCCTTGCCGGAGCCAACCCCATGGGTGGCTGTCTCCCCATGCTGCTGCAGATGCCCATCCTCATCGCGATGTTCACCTTCTTCCCCTCGAGTATCGAGTTGCGCGGCCAGTCCTTCCTTTGGGCCAATGACTTGAGCGCACCCGACAAGATCGTCGAGTGGAGCACCAATATCCCCTTCATTTCCAGCACCTTCGGTAACCACATCAGCCTGTTCTGTCTGTTGATGACCGTGACCAACATCATCTACACCTACATCACCACCAAGTCACAGGCACAGTCCCAGTCCATGCCGGGCATGAAGGCCATGATGTACTTGATGCCGTTGATGTTCCTCGTGTTCTTCAACAACTACGCATCAGGTCTGAGCTATTACTACTTCATCTCACTGTTGATCACCATCTTGCAGACCTACAGCTGCCGACTCTTCATCACCGAGGACAAGGTGCGCGCTACCATGGCCGCCAATGCTGCCAAGCCCAAGAAAAAATCCAAATGGCTCGAGCGCATGGAACAAGCCCAAAAGATGCAGCAACAGCAGCAACGCCAGCAACAGCAACGCCGCAAACGCTAGTTGTAGTTCTAGTTGTTAGTAGTTCTTAGTTCTTAGTCATTAGTGAGATTACACTTATAAACTGCAAGAATGAAATCTAGCGATTTTAGAGAGTTGATTGTTTGGCAAAAAGCAATGGAGTTAACCAAGGAGGTATATTCTTTGGTTAAGTTCTTGCCACGAGAGGAAACCTACGCGTTATCGGGCCAGATGCGAAGAGCCGTAGTCTCTATTCCCTCTAATATCGCTGAAGGTGAGGGACGTAATTCTGAAAAAGATTTCGTCCGTTTTCTCTCTCAGGCTCGAGGTTCTTTATGGGAACTATCCACTCAGTTAGAGATTTGTGAACAGGTGGGTTATCTCAAAAGGGAACAGACTCAAGTAGCTCTTGGCATGATAATTGAAGTTAGTAAAATGATAAACTCCTTATCAAACTCGTTACTATCGAGGATTTAATGACGTTGCCAAAGAAATTTATCGAAGATGAAACTTTTGAGGCCTATCCAACGTCTAACTAACAACTAAGAACTAACAACTAAAGACTAACAACTAACAACTAAAGACTAACAACTAACAACTATGTACATTCATCAGTGTCCCGAGTGCGGGAAGCAGTATAGCACTCAAGAGAAAGTGAACCGTGTGAAGTGCCCCTATTGCGGTGCCGAAACCAACGTTTCCTATGCCGACCAGCAGCAGTCACAGTGGCAGCAGTTCGGCAGTCAGGCAGCTTCCACTGTCGATGACGTCTTCAGCTGCGGGCCATCAGGCAAGAGCCGTGGTGTTGCAGGGCTCTTGGCCCTCTTCTTGGGCAGTGTAGGACTGCACTACTTCTACATCGGTAAGACCAGTGCAGGCATCCTCTTCCTGGTGGCCACCCTGCTCACCTGTGGCATCCTGGGCGTCGTTACCGAGATTGTCTCGATCATCCAGGGCGTACTCTTCTTCACCTCAACCCAAGAGGAGTTTGAGAGCCGTTGGGTTTACAGCCCCAGCAGCTTCCCCCTATTCTAAAAGACTAAAGACTAACAACTAACAACTAAAGACTAACAACTAACAACTAACAACTAAAAATACATGCCCCGACGCCAAGTACCTACACAACCCGACTACATCAAGTGGCTGCTCCTTGCAGGAGCGGCTGCACTTGTTGTGTTGCTGGGGGGATATGCCGCTTGGCGTTATATCCTGCCACACTCGGTGAATGTGGACCGTTATCGTTATCCCATTGCAGGCATCGACGTGTCGAAGCACAACGGCGACATCGACTTCGACAAGGTGCGTGACGATAACTACCAGTTCGTCTTCATCAAGGCCAGCGAGGGAATGACCTATAAGGACGACGCATTTGAGCGCAACTACAGGGGAGCCAGTGAGGCAGGACTCAAGGTGGGGGCCTACCACTTCTTCCGCAAGAACAGGACGGGCCAGCAACAGGCCGAAAATTTCCTGGCAGCAATCGGGAACAAACACTTCGACCTTCCACTAGTCATCGACCTCGAGGATGACTGGGGAAACGGAGCGACCGTGAGCAGGCAGACTGCCATCGAGCGAGTCATGGACATGATCGAAATCCTCAATGGCAAGGGCTACCAGGTGATGATTTACACCAACTTGGACGGATACAATAAGTACTATAAGGACCTGCTGGGAGACCACGACCTGTGGTTGTGTTCGTTCACCAGTCCTGACCTGCTACCCACTTTGCCGCACTGCATACAGCAGTTCAGCCACGAGGGCACCGTCAATGGCGTCAACGGCAACGTGGACCTCAACGTCTTTCGCGGCAGCAGTTCTGAGTGGAACCGCTACGTGGACAGTGTCAAACAGCCTAACTAACAGCATCAAGAATAGATAGCTCATAAGATGAAGAAAAGACACAATATCATTGCTCCCATCATGGCGTTGCTGCTTGCAATAGCGGCAGGGACAGCAACTATCGATGCAACGGTCTATAATTGGAGCCGCTATGACCTCTCATTTGAGACGCCTGACGGTGGGTTTGTTACCTATAACAGTAACACTCGCTTCGAAATCCAGTGGGAAGACATGGTGATGACGGTGCAGCTCTATAGCCAGGAGCAGGGCGACGACAAGAAGCTGCTAACCGAGAATCTGCAGCGCAAGGCTCTGGGATACAGCATGTATGACCTCAACAACGGCAAAATCAAGGTCAAAGGCTTCAAGAAGACATACAGCATCACGGGAACCATGCCCGACGGCTCACGGGCAATCATCGCCGATCTCGTTTCCAAGCACCAGAACCTCATCGTCGAGGTCACGGTCAACTACCTGTATGGTAACCGTGAGATGGTCGAGGACATGATCAAGAGCTTTGCCGAGAACAAGAACCAGCAGCCAAACCACGAGCGTAAACGGCAAAAGGTGCAGACACGCCAAAAGGCTAAGCAGCAGGACAAAAAGCAACAGCAAAAAGAGCAACAGCGCCCAGCTCCCAAGAAGGAGAAACTCTATGACGCATGACGGGAGGGTAGGGCACTGAACCACAGCGAGTTTAACCATACTAAAAACCATATCACCCAATGATGAAGACTACATTGAAACACTGTTTGGCCATCGCTGCGATGATGGCAATGGGTTTGGCGGCACAAGCGCAACAGTCTCAGCCCTGCCATGCCGAGCCCGATATGCGTTACGCACCGCTCATCTATGACAATGCTGCGCCACGGCATCCCGAAGCAGCTCCCGCTAGCAGCATCTATAACCTGGAGGCCGGCGACGAGTGGCTGCAAGAGGTCATGGCCGATTCCGAGAGAACACGTGCCATCCGCGAGAGAGCTATGATCGACAACCCCCAGCTGGTGGCCTATAACGCTGGCAGGCTGCCCGAGGCTCCGCCCGAGGGCGTCATCTCTGCCGACCCGCGCCAGGGAATGCTCACCATCGCTCCGGCTCAGGTCGCTGTTGATGAGGTGACTCCGCCCGACGCTCCTGCGCTGCCCTTGCACAACTGGCTGCATGTGTTCAACGCTTCGCTGCAGTTCACACAGGCCTACATCAGTGGTAACTGGTACCAGGGCGGCGAGAATAACCTCGCACTGCTCGGAAGCATCAACTGGAACTGCAACCTCAATCAGGATGTGCACCCCAACTGGTTGTTTAACAACGCTTTGTCCTATAAGTTGGGTATCGCTACCACCCACGGCGACAGCATCCGCAAGTACATGATCAACGAGGACAACTTCCTCTTTACCTCACAGTTGGGTTACAAGGCCGTCAAGAACTGGTACTACAGCGCCATGCTGCAGTTCACGACCCAGTTCCTCAACAACTACAAGGTCAACACCAGGACAATGACTGCCGCCTTCCTTTCGCCTGCCGAGCTGAACATCGGTCTCGGTATGACCTATAACTACAAGAAGGCCGACGACCGCATGTTCACACTGGCCATCGCGCCCATATCCTATAACTTGAAGTATTGCCGCAACATCACCGATATCGACCCGGTTCGATTTGGTATCGATGCCGGCAAGCACTGCAAGAGCACTGTCGGTAGCAACTTCGAGGCCAAGTGGCTGTGGCGTTTCACCCCCAACGTGATGCTCACATCCAGGCTCTACATGTTCACCAACTACGAGTATGTACAGGGCGACTGGGAGAATACGCTCGACCTGTCAATCGGCAAGTACCTGACAACGCAGCTCTACACCCACCTGCGCTTTGACCGCTCCCGAGCCCGTGACGTCGACTGGAACTACTGGCAGTTCAAGGAAATCCTCAGCCTGGGTGTCGTTTACCGCTTTGCCACTGTCAACTAAGGGCTGATGAACTATCGTCATGCGCTCATAGCATCGCTCTTGCTGGCTCTGCTGCCACTCATAGCGCTGGCCGACAGCGGAGTCCCGGAAAAGTCTGTCATCCTGTACGGACTCGACGTGGACTCGATGCGTGTGCGCCTCGACGAACTCGACTTGCAGCCCCTGGAGGGTATTTGGTACTACCCCAACGAGGAAATGACGTTGGGTATCGAGCGTTTCAAGGGGAAACACAACATCAGCTACCGCATCATCTTGCTCGACTCGCCCGACATCTTCGTCATGCCGGGCACTGTCATCGGATACATCGCAACCAGTGTTCTGGACAACAAGTACCAGCTCTGGCTTTACAGCCAGCGGGACAAGGTAACGCTGATAAAGCCGCTCGAGTGTGTCGCCACGCTTAACAACCAGGCGACAACCCTCACTTTTGACCCCCCGCACTGGAAGGTCAAGGTGCGGGTCAACATCGCTCGGTTCCTGCCATCGCTGTTCAACGGCATTAGCATCATCCCCGACAAGGTCGAGGAAAAGCTGCCTGTCGGCTTCCGTAAAATATATCCCGTGGGACGGGATGGACCTCCGTTTAAACGCATTCGTTACCTGTGATGAGATCTGGAAATAAACATATTTTAACTCTTCCGCCCCTCCTGATATCGGTGATGCTGCTATTGTGTATCAGTACATTAGATGCTAGAACACGCACCACGCGCAAAAACCTGAAGGCTTCCGAGGTGCCGGTCGCAATGGTCGAGGCTGGCGATGCCTTGCTGCCCGATAGCATCGACCTTGAACTGGACCCGAATGCAGTCAGCCTCAAGGGCTACAGCAAGCGGGCCAGTGACAGTAAGGAGTCATTCTTCATCACTAATAACACCAGCCATCGCATGAGCGCCGTCAGGCTGTTGTTGCGCTATTCGACCATGAACGGCGAGATGCTCACGCAGCGCACGGTAAACGTGCCGGTAAGCCTCAAGCCCGGAGAAACAAAACTTGTGAGCGTCAAGTCGTTTGACGTGCAACGGCTCTTCTATTATTACGCTGGACCGGCGCCGCGCAAGCAGGCCACTCCTTTCAAGGTGGCCTTCCGTCTCACGGGCTACGACATTCCGGTGGGCCATTAAACAAGATATCATTAAACATTCACTATAACTAAACCACTTATTCAAGAGAAAAATGAAACATCTGTCAATTAAATTGTTATCGGCTGCCTTGCTGGCTATCGCTGGCTGGAGTGTTGCCGACGCGTGCACCAACCTGCTGGTAGGCAAGAACGCCAGTGTCGATGGCTCGACCATCATCACCTATGCGGCCGACAGCCACACTCTGTACGGCGACTTGCAGTATCTGCCTGCTGCCGATCATCCCGCTGGAGCAATGCGCGAAATCTACGACTGGGACAGCGGCAAGCACTTGGGCGCTATCCCCGAGGTGGCACACACCTATGCCGTCGTCGGTAACATGAACGAGCACCAGGTGACCATCGCCGAGAGCACTTGGGGCGGACACGAGCAGCTCTGGGACACCACGGGCAACTCGATCATCGACTATGGTAGCTTGATGTACATCGCTCTCCAGCGCTCCAAGACCGCTCGCGAGGCCATCAAGTGGATGACCGATCTGGTGGCAAAGTACGGTTATGCCAGTGAGGGCGAGTCGTTCTCGATCGGTGACCCCAACGAGATCTGGATCATGGACATGATCGGTAAGGGTCCTGGTGAGATCGGCGCAGTTTGGGTTGCCATCCGCATTCCCGATGACTGCATCGCTGGCCATGCCAACAATCCTCGCATCTGGAAGTTTGACATGAAGGACAAGAAGAACGTCATGTACAGCAAGGACGTCATCTCCTTCGCCAAGAAGAAAGGGCTTTACAGCGGCAAGGACGCCGATTTTGCATTTGCGCCGGTTTACCAAAAGTTTGATGCGGGCGCTTTGCGCGGCTGCGACGCTCGCGTGTGGAGCTACTTCAACCGTTTCCACAAGGGCATGGACGCTTATCTGCCCTTTATCTACGGCAAGACCAAGGCCGATGCCGACGTGATGCCGCTTTACGTCAAGCCCGACCGCAAGGTCAGCGTGCGTGATATGCAGGAGATGATGCGTGACCACTTTGAGGGAACTCCGTTCGACATGACCAAGGATCCCGGTGCTACGACCGCCTATGGCGTGCCTTACCGCTGGCGTCCCATGGACTTTGAGGTGGACGGCGTGAAGTACAGCCAGGAGCGTGCCATTGCAACCCAGCAGACCGGTTGGGTGTTTGCTGCACAGATGCGCTCATGGTTGCCCGACGAGGTGGGCGGTTGCTTCTGGTTCGGTGTCGACGATGCCAACACGGCCGTCTTCGTGCCCATGTACTGCTCCATCACTCAGGTGCCCGAGAGCTATCGACAGGGCAAGGCCGACATGTACACGCTGGATTGGGACTGCGCTTTCTGGGTGAACAACTGGGTTGCTAACCAGGCCTACGCTCGCTATTCACAGATGATTGGCGACATTCGCAAGGTTCAGGGCGCCATCGAGGATAACTTCGCAAAGCAGCAGTCTGTCATCGAGGCACAAGCCACCTCATTGCTCACTACCGACCGCGACGCTGCCATCCGACTGCTGACCAACTACTCGGTCAATGCAGGTCAGGACGCTACAGCACGCTACAAGAAACTGGGTGAATACCTCTTCGTCAAGTACCTCGACGGTAACATCAAGAAAGAGGAGAACGGCAAGTTCAAGCGCAACGAGTGGGGTACGCCCGCATCGCCTACCTATGGCGGTTACACTCAGGAGTACTACGACATGCTCATCAAGGGCCCCAACGGTGGCGATCGTCTGAAAGTCGTTGAGCCCGAGTGGTAATCCATACTTACCGTTGAAATCGGTCCGTTGTGCCGTGGCTCTGCCACGGCCGACAAGGAACCGAGAAAACTAAAAAAGCCGCATCGATATCGCATCGGTGCGGCAATTTTATCTGTTTACTTACTATTGATCAATTATGGTATAATCAACTAATAACTAATTCACTTTTTCACTTCTTTTCGTTTTTTACTTTTTCACACTGCAAAATTACTGCCCTTTCATGGGACGCACAATCGCTAATATTGGTCATATTTCAGCTTTTTCTTCATCATTATGGGGGATTTTGCGCAAAAATACCGCTATTTGGTTCGCTCTTTGTGAAAAATAGGCTAATTTTGTTCACACAATAACGTAATAATCTAATCAATAAATGATGATGAAACGTATCTCCCTAATACTTGCCATTGTGCTGGTCGCACTATCCAGCCAGGCTCAACTGTTGTGGAAAGTGAGTGGAAACGGCTTGGGACGCCCCAGCTACATCTTGGGCACCTTTCATTTCGCGCCAGGCTCGATGATCGACAAGATCCCGGGCATGGAACAGGCCATTGCCGGCTGTGACGTCGTTGTGGGTGAACTCGAGAACGAGGCCATGAAGAGTATCGACCTGCAGGCGCTCGTGACTCAAGCGATGATGGCTCCCACCGACAGCACACTGGACAAATTGTATTCACGAGAGGACTACCGACTCATCGAGACGGTCTTCAACAAATATTTCGGCACCATGGGAGTTAAGCTCAGCCAGATGAATATCCTCAAACCGATGGCGTTGAACACCCAGATGCAGGCCATGCAGGCCATCAAGTATTTCCCCAATCTGGACACCAACTCGTTGATTGATGTGGCCGTGCAAGACAGAGCCAACAAGGCAGGACGCCCGTCACTGGGTCTGGAAACCGCGCAGGAACAGATCGACCTGCTCTATAACGCGCCGTTGAAAGAACAGGCCGAGGGACTGCTTGACGCATGCAAGAAGGATGACCTCTTCACCATACAATCGTCGGCGATGGTCGAGGCCTATTTGGCTCAGGACCTCAGCAAGATCTGGACCATCATGACCGATCCTGAACTGGGTGGTGACGATGAGCAGGCGATGGATAAATTGATCTATAGCCGCAACCGCAACTGGATTGAGAAACTCGTCGCAATAATGCCTGAGCGTGCATGTCTCGTCTGCGTGGGAGCTGGACATCTGCCCGGTAGTCAGGGACTGTTGCAGCTGCTGCGAGACAGGGGCTATAACGTTGAGCCCATGCAGTAAATCGGTTATTTTTGGTTACATATTGCGCACATGCTAAAAATGCACTATCTTTGTCGCATTATTCAACAAAACAACTGTAATTTTGGATCCTGACCCGTTATCGTGCCTATTATCGGTACTCTGCACAGCAAGCGCCCATCAGCTTGTCACATTCAACGCCCCCACTGTGGGCAGCATTATAGCCATCATTGTATCTGTTTTTGGTCTGTTCCTGTCCGCCTTTAACTCGGGCAGCGAGATTGCCTATTTCTCGTTGCGGCCCGAGGATGTGGACAGCATCGAGGATTCACACCGCCGGGAGCGTGTCAAGGAACTGCTGGCTCAGCCCGAAAAGCTGCTGGCCACTATCCTCGTGGGCAACAATCTGGTCAACATCATGATTGCCATCGTGCTGAACTATGCGATGAATCAGATTTTTGACTTTAACAGCACGGTACTCGATTTCATCGTCCAAACGGTAATCCTCACATTCCTCATCCTGCTTTTTGGCGAAGTGATCCCAAAACTATATGCCACCAACTTCAATGTTAAGTTTGCCGCAATGGCTTCGGCACCGCTCAAGGCTGCCATCAAACTTTTCGCGCCGCTCACGGCGCTGCTGGTGCGCAGCACGAGCCTGGTCAATAAGGTGGTGTCAACCCAGACCGAAGAGCTTTCGGTCGATGACCTCACGCGGGCCCTCGAGGTGAGTGAGGTAAAAAACCCCGATGAAAAGGAGTTGCTCGAGGGTATCCTTTCCTTTGGTGACAAGACCGTGAGCGATATCATGCGGCCGCGCGTCGATGTGGTGGACATCGATCAGGACGATGACTTCGACAAGGTGGTACGCAAGGTCATTGACACAGGATATTCACGCATGCCCGTCTATGAGGAGACCCCGGACAACATCAAGGGCATCCTCTATGCCAAGGACCTCTTGCCCTACATCGGCACGCGTGACAGCACATTCAAGTGGCAAACGCTCATGCGTCCTGCCTACTTCGTGCCCGAGACACGCATGCTCGACGACCTGCTCGAAGACTTCAGGCAGAAGAAGATGCACATGGCCATCATCGTCGATGAGTATGGATGCACACAGGGCATCGCCACGCTCGAGGACGTGCTCGAGGAAATCGTCGGCGACATCAACGACGAGTATGACACCGAGGAGAAATTCTATAACCGTATCAGCAAGGACACTTGGATATTTGACGGCAAGACCTTGTTGAGCGACTTCGCCCGTGTCCTTGACATCGATGAGGAAGAACTGGGAGAGCATGCCGAGGAGGCCGAGACCATCGCTGGTTTCTTGCTCGACCTCAAGGGAGAATTCCTGCAAGAGAAAGAGGTCGTGAAATATGGCCGTTTCACTTTCACGGTCAACAAAGTCATCAAGCACCGCATCGCCAAGGTCAAAGTGACCCTCCACGACAATAAATAGTCCCACTCTCCCCGCCCAATAATGACAGAGAGGCTGAAGATGCCGCGATCATCCCTAAGCTCTAAGCCCTAAGCTCTAAACTCTAGACTCTAGACTCTAGACCTCAATATGGCCATTAAAATGACCATATTGAACACATTGGCACGCGATTTGCTGCAATAGGTAGCAGAATTGACCATTACCTATTATCTACAGCAATGTCTATCAACAACAAAAAGATCAACCTCGATGACTACGCACAGTACTTCAACGACAGCAAACTGTGGAAAAAGTTGAAGAAAGTGGCGCAAAAGGCGGGACGCAAGGCCGTCTATTATGTCCTCGTGCTCTATTATGTCTCACGTGATCCGGCTGTCCCTACAAGCCTCAAGTTAAAGGTGCTAGGCGCGCTGGGATACTTCATCCTTCCACTGGACTTCATTCCCGATGTGATTTTGGGT
>JAEEGI010017730.1_pt1 | contig 14562 bp, 8 predicted proteins | sample 8958751 | NCBI WGS metagenome assembly JAEEGI01 (sample SAMN16246545, study PRJNA631951) | gut metagenome | biome: gut microbiome; feature: rumen; material: KS-attached | host: Bos | place: Iran: Karaj | collected 2018-10
TCACCTTTTTCAACGCCGTCTACACGGTTGAGAACGCCCTGAAGAACGTAAAGGACGAGAAGGGCATGAAGCGCGTCGCAAAGTTCCTGCGCGAAGGCGTCTGCCCGGATTGTGGCGGCACACGCCTTTCCGAGCGGGCCCGCGCACCGCTTCTGCGCGGCATCTCGCTCGACAAGGCCTGCCAGATGACGCTGTCCGAGTCAATCGAGTGGGTGAGGGGAGTACCGGCCTCCTTGCCTGAGCCGATGCGTCCCATGGCCGAGCGCATCTGCGAGGCCTTCCATGACACGGCGCGCCGATTGGTCGACCTCGGCCTGTCATACCTTGCCCTCGACCGCGCAGCCTCCACGCTTTCCACGGGCGAGCGGCAGCGCATGCAGCTGGCCCGCGCCGTCCGCAACCGCACAACCGGCGTGCTCTACGTACTCGACGAGCCGTCCATCGGCCTCCATCCGTCAAACATCGAGGGACTGACCGGCGTCATGGACGACCTTGTCGCGGACGGGAACTCCGTCCTTCTTGTCGACCATGACCCACAGGTGCTTTCGCACGCAGACTGGATCGTCGAGCTCGGTCCCGGCGCCGGCGCGAACGGCGGCCGCCTCATAGCCGAAGGCACCGTCGCAGACATCGTCGCCAACCCGCAGTCCCAGATCGGCCCATTCCTTGGGGGCGTCACCGCCAGTGGCCCCTTCCAACGCCAGGTGGAAGGGGCCACTGGCGGTGTCGCCCCCAAAATTCATCTTGCGACTTCGGCAATCCATACAGTGCAACCACTGGAGGTGTCGTTCCCAAAGGGAAAGCTCTCCGTCGTGACAGGCGTTTCCGGTTCCGGCAAGACCACGCTCATCCTCGAAAGCCTCGTACCAGGCCTCTCGGCGCAGATCGCCGGCCATCGTCTGCCGGAACACGTACGCTCAGTTTCCGCTCCTGGAATCGATCAGGTGAAACTGATTGACGCGACTCCGATCGGCATCAACATCCGCTCGACTGTCGCCACCTACGCCAACGTCCACGACGAGCTCCGCAAAATCTACGCCCGCACTCCCGACGCCAGGGAGCGCGGCCACAAAGCGGGTGACTTCTCCTACAACACGGGTTCGCTCCGCTGCGCGACGTGCGACGGCACAGGCGAGATCAGCCTCGACGTGCAGTTCCTGCCGGATGTGGACATCCCTTGCCCCGACTGCCACGGCTCGCGCTATGGCCGCGCCGCATACGCCGTGAAGCGCAAAGGCGTCGCCCTTCCCGAACTCATGGCGATGAGCGTTGACGAGGCTCTTGACGCCTGTTCCGACCTCCGGTTGGTAAGGGAAAGGCTTCAAGTGCTCCATGACCTCGGACTTGGCTATCTTACACTTGGCGAGGAGACTCCGGGTCTTTCGGGAGGCGAGGCGCAGCGTTTGAAGCTCGCAAGCGAAATGGGGCGCGGACAGGGCGACTCGCTTTTCGTCTTCGACGAGCCCACGATAGGCCTGCACCCGCTCGATGTGCGGACGCTCCTCGGCGTCTTCCGCCACCTCATCGGCAATGGAGCCACGGTCATCGTCATCGAACATGACCTCGACGTGATACGCGCGGCAGACTGGGTCGTCGACATGGGGCCGGGAGGAGGACTTGACGGCGGCCGCATCGTGGCCACAGGAACGCCAGCCGAGATTGCAGCTGACAAGAGGAGCATTACGGGGAGGTACCTTGGCAGAGCAGATAACAGATAATAGATAACAGATATTTGATAACAGATTTGACTTGCGAAGAACCAAGAACCAAGAACCAAGAACCAAGAACTAAGAACCAAGAACTAAGAACCAAGAACTAAGAACCAAGAACTAAGAACCAGGAACTGAGAACCAGGAACTAAGAACCAGGAACTGAGAACCAGGAACTAAGAACCAGGAGGAACGATGGACAAGGATTTGGTTTCGATGCCGCCGCAGGCGATGGCGGCGGAGGAATGCGAGCGGCGGATACGCAAGCTCGTGGATTCGCTGAGACGGCGCAAGCTCGACGGCGCAATCATAACGGAGGGCGTGAGCCGCCTCTACTACACCGGTTTTGAGAGTTCGGCGGGAACGCTGCTGATTGACGCGGTCGAAGGCCCCGTCTTCGTTGTGGACTTCCGTTACATCCTGATGGCGCGAAAGGCAATGCCCTTCGCGAAATGCGTTCTCCAGAAGAGCGGTGCGCCCTCATGCGTTAAGCGCCACACGAGGAAGTGGCGGACGGCGGGCTACGAGGCGCGGATGTCCGTGAGCTCATTCGACCGGCTCAAGGCGCAACTTGGCCATGTCGAATCATGGACGGCCATTGACGACACCATCTCCAGCCAGCGCGCCGTCAAGTCCAAGGCCGAGCAGGCGATTCTGCGCAGAGCTGTGGCCGCGAACGACAGGCTTTACTCATATGTTCTTTCGCTGATACGCCCCGGCATGACGGAGTGGGAGGTTCGCGGTCTCTTCCGGAGCGGCGCCGACATGGTGGGGCAGGGGGAGTCGTTCGACACGATTGTCTGCGCCGGCGCGAACGGGGCGGAATGCCACCACGAGCCCGACTTGACCCCCATCCCGAAGCGCGGTCCCGTCCTGATGGATTTCGGCGTCCTGCTCGACCACTATTGCTCCGACATGACGCGCTGCATTTCCTTCGGCAAGCCGTCGGACTTCTACCGCAAGATTTACAATATCGTCCTTGAGGCGAACCGCAAGGCCATCGCGAAGTTGCGTCCTGGGATGACGGGCGAGGAGGTCGACGCCATAGCGCGCAAACACATCAAGAAGGCCGGCTACGGCGACGCCTTCGGCCACTCGCTTGGACACAGCGTCGGGATGGAAATCCACGAGGGGCCAAACTTCTCGCCCAAGGAGGAGCGCGTCATCAAGCCGGGGATGGTCATCACCGTCGAGCCGGGCATCTACCTCCCCGGCCGCCTCGGTGTCCGCATCGAGGACGTCGTCCTCGTCACCCGCAACGGTTGTGAATGCCTGTCGGAGTCTTCGCGGAATCTTGAGGTGCTCTAGCACCTCAAGATAGTTTTTTTTGAAATGAACTTCAAGGCCTCACCACGTAGCATTAGCGAAGTACGCGCCTCCATCCGCGCGATTCTCAAACAGGCGAATTGCCCCGAAGAAATCCTCGTGGACCTTGATCCCGGGACGTATTCCCCGGGGGATTTCCACTTTTCGGCGGATGATTCATCCCCGTCATGCCGCGTCACATTCTCGGGACAGCCCGGTACTTTGCTTTCCGGTGGCCTTAGGATTGGCAAGGAGTTCTGGCATCCCGTTCCAGCGGAGAAGGCGGAATGGTTCCCGCCTTCCACCCTCGACCGGATTCGTTGCGTTCATCTGCGTGATTTCGGCCTTGATGCCGACGACTGGGGCACGTTGTGCGCCGTCGGCGCCTACAACACCCAGTCGCACTACCCCAACTACCCGAAGGGCCGTTTTTGCGAGGCCTATTGCATTGGCAAGGACTCTCTTTCCCGCAGGCTTGCGCTTGCGCGTTATCCGAAGAAAGGGGAGTTCGACGCGCTCGACGCCGTAAAGGACGTCGGCGACTGCGCCGAGTTCCCTCCGCAAAACTATTTCCGCGACTGGAACCGGCGCACGAATCCGCGTCCCGGCGAGTACATTGTGAGCCGGGCGACAAACGCCCACATCAAAAGCTGGAAGCACGCCGAGGACCCGTGGATATTCGGGTACTTCATGTGGGACTGGGCCGATGCATCCACGCCGGTGACCATCGACACGGACCACCGGCGTCTCCTTCCCGCATTCGTCGGCCACTACGGGGCCCGCGCCGGCGGGAAATACTATTTCTACAACATTTCCGAGGAACTGGCCACCCCGGACGAATGGTATCTCGACCGCGTTTCAGGCAACCTCTACTTCCTGCCCGGACCCGATGACGAATTTCTCGTATTCAACTATCGGCAGGAACCGGTTCTCCAGGTCGAAGGCGCCGTAAACCTCGCCTTCCGCAATCTTGAAATCTCGGGGACGGTATCGGACGCGATTTCGGCGAAAGGAGACAATCTGCTTTTCAGTCGCTTGCGGATATCCAATGTCGGAGGCAACGGAATCGTCGTGTCGGGTTCGGGCAACCGCGTCGAGGAAACGGAAATCTGCCATACGGGCAAGGGCGGCGTAATTATGGACGGGGGCGACCGGGCCACGCTCACGGACGGTAAGGGAGTGGTCGCCGACTGCTTCATCCATGATTTCGCCGAAGTCTTTCTCACCTATGCGGCGGGCATCGAGCTTAAGGGAGTGGGCAACGCGGCGTCGCACAACGAAATCTGCAACACGCCCCATGTCGCCTTCTTGTACGGCGGCAACGGGCACCTCATCGAATACAACTACCTGCACCATGTCGTCCTCCAGTCGCAGGACGCCGGCGCCATCTATTCGGGAAAGGACTGGGCCGCATTCGGCACGGTCATCCGATACAACAGGATCGAGGACATCGGCTCCGGTGAATTCAAGCCCGACGGCATCTACTGGGACGACGGCCTCTCGGGGCAGACCGCCTACGGAAACCTTCTTGTCAATGTCCGCAAGTACGGATTCATGGCTGGGGGCGGGTTTGACAACGTCATGGAGAACAACCTTCTCGTCGACTGCGCCACCCCCTTCGCCTGCGACGACAGGGACCGCGACGGATTCGTCCACAACGGCTGGGCGCGGGAGCATGTGTGCCGGCCCGATTCCGTGATGTGGCAGACGCTCAGGGCGCAGCCAGTTCACTCCAAGCCGTGGAAGGACAAGTACCCGCGTCTCTCCCGGCTTCTCGGTTTCGATGGGGACCCCGACGACCCGGATTTCCCCTGCAATCCGTCCGGCTGCCGTGTCTGCAACAACGTCATGAACAATCCGAAGGGGGAAATCGGGTTGGTCGTGGATTCATTCAGGCGCTATTCGACCGTCGAAGGCAACGTCGTGGCCGAGAAGGCCTCCACGGACTGGTTTCATGGGGACCCGCATGTCGCGGGTTTCGCCCCGATTCCCGTGGCGGACATCGGCCGCCGCATGGGCAGTTGCGCAAAAATATAAGTTGCGTTGACAAGGTTTGGTATGCTATGATTATGCTGACAACCGAGGAGAATACAATGAAGTTTTCGTATGTTTCGCGATTCAAGTTCGTTTCCTTTGCGTTTTTCGCCGCCTTGCTCTGTTGGCATGCACCGGATGCAACCGCCGTCGAGGTGCCAGCGGGGTGGAGCACGATCTATGTGGCGTCAGACGGCGACGACGCCAATGACGGCTCGACGTGGAATTCGGCCAAGGCCTCGGTCGCCGACGCTCTCGCAGACGCCTCCTCCGGCAATGTCTTCATCGAGGTGGGCGAGGGCACGTTCTACGAAAACGCCACGCTTGTCCCACCCGCCAACGTCTGGATCGTCGGCCAGGGCGCAGACAAGACCACTCTCCATTTTGGCGGGAACGTCCGCGGTGTCGAGATGTCGCATTCTTCGTCGCTATTGGCTTCGCTCTGCATTCGCGGCGGTAAAGCCACAGGAAAAGGCGGAGGCGCAAGCATTTCCGCCGGCGAAATGAGAGACTGCCGGATTACCAGCTGCTGGACCACTGACTACAACGGCCACGGCGGCGGCGTGTACATGACCGGCGGCTCGCTTTCCGGCTGCGAAATCGACAACTGTCAAGCCACGATGCTCTATAGCCATGGGAATGGCATCTACATCGCCAACGGCACCGTCACGAACTGCAACATCCACGCGAACGACGGCGGTTACTCGCACGATAACCCGCTTTTCGGTTCCGCCGGGGGCGTCTATATTGAGGGCGGAACGCTGGTTGCGTCGCGGATACATCACAACAGCAAGGCGACCATTGCCGGGATTAACCAGGTTGGCGGAACTGTCGCGAACTGCCTCGTGTACGGCAATTCGGGAACAGTATACGGCGCAGCCGGTCTGCGCAAGACCGCCGGCAACACCTATAACTGCACATTCTACCGCAACCGCCGATCTTCCGACACCGAAGGCAACTCGGGCCTTGAGCAAAGTGGCGGAACGACCATCAACTGCATCTTCTCCGAAAACTATCCCGGCGGCAATCTCCTTGGGGGCGTCAAGGTGACAGGCGGATCATTTAAAACGAACATTGTGGACATCGCGCCGTCCTACGGAGGCGCGGTTGGTGTGATTGCCGCCAACCCCAGGCTTCGCGATCCGGAGAACGGCGACTTCCACCCGATCATGGGGTCGCCGGCGATTGGCAATGGCGCCCCGTTGCCTGGCTTGACTGCGGATTTCGAGGGAACGCCGCGCGGCGCGGCCCCGTCCATCGGCGCCCTTGAGTACGTTTCGGCGGGAGGACCGCTGACTGCCGCGATCATGACCTCCGCCGACAAGATTCCCGTCGGCGGCAGCGTGACATGGACGGCGGCGGTGGAGGGCTCCAATTTGAACGGACTGACGTACGAGTGGTACCTGGACGGCGCCTCACTCGTCATGTGCACGGGCGACGTTTTCGTCTTTGACCAACTTGACGCCGGAACCCATGTGGCCTCGCTCATCGTGCGCAACGCCGCCGGAGAGACTGCGCAGGCGTCGCTTGCGACGCCGATCCTCGTTTCGCCGGTTACCGTGTACGTTTCCAACGACGGCGCGGGCGTATGGCCATACGATGCGCCCGCCAAGGCGACCAACGACATCGTGGAGGCTTACGCCGCGCTTTGGCTTTCCCCTTCCACCACTGGCACAATCAATGTCGCCTCCGGCACATACCAGTGCAGGGACCAGCTGCTTCTCCAGAATCCAATGCGAATCGTGGGTCAGGGGGCTTCCGAGACGATCCTCGACTTCAACCATGCCCACCGGGGCCTTCAACTGGTTTCGGGCGCGGCCAGAGTGGAGGCGCTTTGCGTGCGGAGAGGCTGCGTGGCCGCGTCCGGAGCCGGTCTGTACTTGTCCGCCGGCGAGGTGAGAAATTGCCGCATTACGGAGTGCTACACGTCCCCCGCCTGGGGTGAGGCGGGCCACGGCGGCGGAGTCTACATGACCGGCGGCACGCTTTCCGGCTGCGAGATCGACAACTGCCAGACGCCCACTCTCTACAACCACGGCAACGGAATCTGGATGTCGGGCGGCACCGTGACGAACTGCGACATCCACGCCAACAACGGCGGCTATTCACACGAAGTAATCGACTACGGTTCCGCCGGCGGAGTCTATATGACGGGCGGACGGATTGTGGATTCTCGAATTCACCACAATTATAAGGCCTCCGTCGCCGGCCTTGAATTGCGGGATGGCACAGTTGAGAATTGCAGCATCTACTCCAACGGGGATACCACATACGGCTGCCCCGGCGTCCACAAGGTGGGCGGTACGCTGCGCAATTCGCTGGTTGTCGGTAATTCCGGAACAGAATCTGTCGCGGGCGTTTACCAAACAGCTGGAACGCTCTCCTTCTGCACGATTGCCGCAAACGTGGGAGCCAAGGATGCCGATGGCCGGTCAGGCCTCTCGATGGAGGGCGGCACGGCCGTCGGCAACATAATCTGGGGCAACGGCCCGGGCGATCCGCCCGCGGGCGGCTGCCGTGTCGCCGGAGGCACCTTCGAATATAACCTCACAGCCGCCGCGGTCGCAATGGGGACGGGCAACATCGTTGGCAACCCCTTCTTCCGCAACTTCGCCGACGGCGACTACCACCTGCGCCGCAGTTCGCCGTGCCTCGGCCAGGGCCCGGTCCAATCCTGGATGGCCTCCGCCGTCGACCTCGACGGCAACCCGCGCATCAACCGCAACCACCCGCCGGACCTCGGCTGCTATGAACTTGGCGATGCCGGCTCGACAATGATTATATTGCGCTAGAAATTTCACGATGGAACCGGTTGCATGCGGCATTTGCAAAAGACCACGCCCCCGCCGGGGCGCGGCGCTCCTGCTTGTGCTGTGGATAATCGGCCTCCTCGGGATCATCGTCGTGTCTTTCGCATGGGACGCCAACCTCGAGGGCAAGGTGGCCTCATTCGCGCGTAAGCGCGCCAAAACCGACGCTATCGCGCGTTCCGGGATGGAGATTGCCAAGATGCTCCTCGACAAGCAGGGGCAGGTCTCCGGCAACGAGGACGACGAGACGAAGGAAGGGGACGAGTGGTATGAGAACGCGCTTTCCCTCCACCGCGGCTATTCCGTGACCCTCACGCGGCCTGTGGGCGAGGGGACCGTGCGCGTCGACATAGAGCCTGAAGAAGTCTGGCGAAACGTCAACAAGCTCGACGACGAGGACTGGGAACGCATCTTCCAGAATGTCCTCGGCCTCCCGGAGGACTACTGGCCCGAGCTGATCGATTCATACAAGGACTGGATTGACTCGGATGGCATTCCATTGCAGAATGGTGGCGAAACAGAGGACTATTATGCTACACTAGATAAGCCGTATTCCGCCAAGAACGCCCCGCTCGACACGGTCCGTGAGCTTTTGCTTATAAAAGGGTTCACAGAACCGATTCTGTCCGGCGGCGTCCTCAACCCGGAAGACCCGAAGGAGCAGCAGATCTACATCACAAACGGTGTGGAGCGGCTGCTGACCGTCTATGGCGACGGAAAAATCAACGTGAATGCTGTCCGCGGGGACAATATTTCCGTTCTTCTTACGTTGCCAGGAGTAACGGAAATAGAAGCCAATGCGATCATAGAGGAGCGCAACCAGCCTTCGTCGGGCCTCACCTCGGACGAGGATGATCCGTCGTTCAAGAGCGTCGAGGATTTCATGGCGAGAGTCGGCGACCTGTTGGACGACAGCTCGATCCGCAACTACATCACGGTGAAGTCGCAGTACTTCCGGGTGACTTGCGTCGGGCAAATCGACCGTGTCACGCGGCGAATCTGGGCGGTCGTCTATGCGGACGGAAAGGATTTCCGGGTTCTTCGCTGGCGCGAAGAGCCCTAAAAGTGGTTAGTGGTTTAGTGGTTAGTGGTTAGTTTGCGGTAGTGGCAAGTTGACAGTTTGAATGGCAGAGATTGAACAAGTTGGACTGCTGATTGACGGCGACACGCTCTATGGCGTTGCCGCATCTTCTGGCGTACCCTCGAAGGTCCAGTCATGGCGCTTTTCCTCAGGGGCTGTCGCCCCTGAGGAAGTTCAAAGTTCAGAGTTCAAAGTTCAGAGTTCCGACGAACCAACGAACGAACCACTAAACGAACCAACTGATGCGTTGTCCGACGATTCGACAATCCGACAATCCGACGATTCGACGAAAAAACCTTCCCTTGCCGAAGCTCTCGCGTCGGCAAGGGAAGCGTTGCACGCCGAAGACGGCTGCGTGTTGGCGCTGCCGCCGGACGAACTTGTTGCAAAGATCATTTCTCTTCCGCCAGTTGAGCCTGATGCCATAGGGGCCATGGTGCGGCTCCAGATGGAGAAGTTCGCGCCAGTTTCCGGGGACGCACTTGAAGTCGCGAGCGAGGTCGTCGGCGCGACTGAGGATTCCACCCGCGTCTTCGCCGTGGCGATGCCGATGGCAAAGCTCGACGCCCTTGCCGAGAATCTTGCGGCCTCCGATGTCCGCGTTTCACGAATCGACTCCTCCCTTCTCTGCGAATGGCGGATGTACTGCGACTGCGCCGCAAAGCCCGAAATAGAAGGTTGCCACGCAATTCTCTTTGTTCTTCCGTCCGGCCGTTGCGACCTCATAATCGCCGATTCCGCAGGGCCGGTCTTTGCACGCTCGCTGGGCAGTAATCACTCCTCCGAAAGTCTTGTGCGTGAACTGGTCCTCTCCATACTCAATCTGGGGGAGGATTTCGCGGGACTCGCCCCCGAAAGGCTCGTCTACGTCGCGGACACTCCGCCGGCGGACGACCTGCCGGAGCGCGTCGACCGGGCGCTTGGTGTTGGCGTCGACTGGCTCAACGCGGCGGAGGTCGGCCCGTATGTCGAAGGCGTGATACGGCGCGATTCAGGGGAAGGGCATATCGACATCGTGCCGCCAGCCTGGCGCGACGTCGAAAAGCAGTCGATCGCCCGCGGACGTTTCATGACGGGTGTCGCGGTGGCGCTTATTATCTGGGCCGTTCTTGCGGCCGCGCTTTTCCTCGTCCCGCGCTTCATGCAGCGGCGGCTTGACGCCCTAGACTCCGCCATTGCCGCAGTCCAGCCCGCCTACAGGACGGTTTCGGACACCCGTACCAAGGTGCGCCTCATCCGCTCCTACCAGGATCGTTCGCACTCGCTGCTCGACGTTTTGCGCACCATCTGCGCCGAGATGCCGGAGGGGATAACATTCTCCTCTATCAGCTACGAAAAGGGCGGCGAAACGCCGGCGAATTCCAAGACGCGCGTTGCCGGCGGGGTCAAGATCGTCGGCGACGCGGACAGCTCCACGTCGGTGCTCGCGTTCAAGGACGTCCTTGACGCATCGGGCCTTTTCGCCCCTGCGAAGCTGAACGGCCCGACGCTTGACGTCAAACGGCAGCGCTACCGCTTTGAGATTGATTCCCGATTCATCGACGAGGAGGGCGGCCAATGATTGTCTCCGAACGCGAAAAAGGGCTTGCCATCGTCACGGCCATCGTTCTTCTCTACGGTCTTCTCTTCGTGCTCTTCAACGGCAAGAACGGGCAGAAGACGAAGATCGCGGACATCCGTACGAAGCGCCGCGAGCGCGAGACATTATACTCGGAATACAAGGGTCTCATCGAGCAGCACCAGATCTGGAACGACGCCTACGCGAAGAACGCCGACCTCATGCCGGTCTTCGAGCCTGGCAGGCAGGTGCAGACCTACTGGCTTGGCGTTCTCGATCGTCTTGCCTCGTCGAACGAGCTCTCGATCATCCGCCGCCAGGTCGGGGATGAGCGGCAGATGGGCGACGTCTACGAGCTGCCGATCGAATGCAAGGAGTGGGAGGGCTCGCTTGAGAGTCTCACGAAGTTCCTCTACGACGTCCACGCCGAGGGCGCCATGCTCGACGTCCGCAAACTCTTCATCCGCCCCGGGCCGCGCGGGCTCCGCGGGAGCTTCACGCTCTTCTGCGCCTTTCTCCGTGCGGAGAACGGCGCAGAAGAGCAGATAACAGATAACAGATAACGGATAACAGATAACAGCTATGGCTCGTGACAGCATCATCTATGAGAAGAGCAGACGGTTCGCATCGCGAATTGTGCGGCTTCATTCGCATCTTCAAAAAAAGAAGGATGAACATGTGATTTCCGCGCAGATAGTCCGAAGTGGCACGAGTGTCGGGGCGAATGTGGCGGAAGCCCTCTACGCGGCTTCGCGCAGAGACTTTCTAAATAAGTTGACAATAGCCCTCAAGGAATGTTCTGAAACAATTTTCTGGCTTGATGTGCTGCGTGACACCGAGTACATCGAAGGCGATGGCGCGACGAGTCTGACGGAAGAATGCCGAGAGCTAATCAGAATGCTCATTGCCACTGTCAGTAAACTCAAAGAACCGACAAATACCGCTTACGAAGTTAAAGAATCCGTAGCTGAATACGACTTTGACTTTGAAAATCCTCTGTTCAAAGAAGGAGGTCTACCATGATTATCTCCCATCTGTTATCTCCCCTTGGCGATGCTTCAAAACATGGCCGCCCCAATCAGTTTTCCTTTATCGGCCGCCCTCATCTGTTATCTGTTATCCGCCCCCATCAGTTTTCATTTTGCGGCCGTCCTCATCTGTTATCAGTTAGCGTTAGCCGCTCTCATCTGTTATCTGTTATCTGTTATCTGTTATCTGTTATCTGCGGCGCTGTTTGCGCGTCCGCGCAAACGGCGCCGCCTCCCGGCATCCGCCGCCTCCCGGCCCGTCCCGGTCTGCCTGCCGGTCGTCAGGCGCAGCCTGCTGAGCAGGCTCCTTCCGTTGCGGAGTACGACGGCCCGACGTACAGCAAGGAGGACTTCGAGGGCACGAACGCCCCGGCCCTGAAATTCGACAACGCCCCGGCCGAAATCCTTCTCCAGACTTACGCGGAGGTCACCGGCAAGACACTTCTTGAAGCGCCGAACCTCCCGAAGGCCACCATCACGCTCAAGAGCGAGCAGACGGAACTGACCAAGGAGGAGTTCCTCCAGGCAATCGAGACCATTCTCGTGATGAACAACATCGCCCTCGTGCCCGACGGCGAGAAGTTCATCCGCGTCTTCCCCGCCAACGAACTCCGCACCGACGGCGTCAAGACCCACTTCAACGAGCCCGAGGGCGGCGCCCACGTCGAGGACGGCAAGATGGTCAGCCAGATGATCACCCTCAAGAACATCTCTCTCGACGAGGCCAAGAAGGCCATCGAGGGCTTCAAGCGCAAGGAGGGCCTGATCCAGACCTTCGAGCGCACCAACTCCATCCTCATCACGGACACCGTCGAGAACGTCAACCGCATGATGGAGATCCTCAAGTTCATCGACCAGCCCCTCGTGAACCGCGACGAAGTCAACGTCCGCCCGCTCAAGTTCGCCAAGGCGGCCGACATCAAGAAGCGCCTTGAGGAGATCGTCGCAGAGTCGCAGAAGGAGCAGCAGCAGAGCAAACAGACCTCGGCACCGGAGTCGCGCTCGTCCGGCGCGCCCGGCATCGTCCGGCGCAATGTTCCGGGCGTCGTCCGCCCCGGTCAGCCGGTGCAGCCCGAGATCCCCGCCAACAACACGATCGAGACCCTTATCGACGAGGCCGACCGCGGCATGATCAAGGGCAAGGTCCAGATCATCGCGGACGAGCGCACAAACCTTCTCATCATCATTACGCGCCCCGAGAACATGGTCTTCTTCAACCGCATCATCGACGTTCTCGACGTCGAGGTCCAGACCGCCCCGGATGTCATCGTCGAAGTCGTCCGCCTTGAACACGCAGTCGCCAAGGACGTCGCCCAGATGCTCAACGACCTCATCAGCAAGAACGACACCAAGAAGGAGTCCGACACCGACGCCAAGGCGACCGTCGCGGACAAGAACGACGACACCGGCTCCCGTTCACTCACCGAGGCCGCCGACCGCCTCCGCCGCGGGCAGAACAACCCGCCGAAGGAGTCCGAGGAAAGCAAGGGCAAGCTCGGCGAACTCCGCAAGGAGGACATCACCATCCTCGCCGACGAGCGCTCCAACTCCGTCATTGTCATGGCCGCCCCCGGCGACATCAAGACAATCAAGGGCATCATCGCGAACATGGACATCCAGCTCTCGCAGGTCGCCATCGAGACGGTCATCGTGTCGATAAGGTTTGAAGACACCAACGAGACCGGCGTCGACTGGATACAAAAGGCGATGCTCACCACCACCGGCAAAAACGCCACGCCTCGCTTTGCATACGCCGATGCCGGCGGTGGCGGGAAGTACTCGACCGCCGACGCCACGACGCTCACGAGCGGTGGAGGAACACTTTCCTCCGCAGGCGGCATAACGGGCTGGTTCTCACTTTTCGACATCAACATGGACGTCATCGCCCGCGCGATACAGACTGACAGCCGCGCGCAGCAGATGCAGTCGCCGCGCATCATGACGATGGACAACGAGGAGGGCACTTTCGAGGACACCCAGCGCATCTACTGGAGCGAGGGCTCGACGCACTATTCCTCCAGCGACTACTATTCCGACAACATCAAGAACGAGGACATCGGCATCAAGCTCAAGGTGACGCCGCGCATCAACAACAAGGGCTACATCACGCTCAAGGTCGAGCAGGAAATCCAGACCTCCGACGGTCAGCAGGCCATCACGACGCGCGACAGCACCACGACCTTCCCGAACCTCGTCACGCACAAAATGGGGGCGAGCGTCGCCGTCCAGAGCGGCGAGACTGTTGTTCTCGGCGGTCTCGCCCGCAATTCGACGGAGAAGACGGTGACGCGCGTTCCAATCCTCGGATCGATTCCTCTCCTCGGCTGGCTCTTCCGCTACCAGAAGGACTCCAAGTCCCGCACGGAAATCATCGTGTTCCTCACGCCGCGCGTAATCGACAATCCCGCCGCAATGGAAGATGATGCCCGCAAGATCAAATCAACGATGATTACGGGGAGAGTCTGGGACAGCTCCTGGTCGCAGTCGCGCCTGGCCGACCCGCTCGACCCGAAGCAGGCGAAGGTCGTCCTGGACAACGCCAGGGAGACGGTCGTGCCGCCGCGCTACCCGCTCACGGGCTACCTGACGGGCCTCAACGACACGAACATCGTCAATGCCGTCCCTGCAATCAGCAACGCCGTCGAACAGACTCCGGAGGGGCAGGTTCCCTACGTCCACTTCGGCGACATCGACATCGCCTCGCGCATTGTCCCCGGTTCCCTTCGCTACGAGCAAAGCGTCGAGACCGTCACCAACGCCCCCGCCGCACGCGAGTAGCGGAATCTCCCGCCGTGCGCCGGAGGATCGTCGTCGGCGCTTCTCAGAGGTGTACGCGTTTCACGCGGTTGGAGAATGAGCAGATGATGTCGTAGGGATGGGTGCCCTTGAGATGGCCCCAGTCCTCGGCGGAGATGGACTCGCCTCCGTCGCGACCGATGCAGGTGACGATGTCGCCGACTTCGGCGTCGGGGACCTGTCCCAGGTCAACGGTCGCGTAGTCCATGGAGAGGCGGCCGAGGATCGGGCAGATGCGTCC
>JAEEGI010017734.1_pt1 | contig 14559 bp, 7 predicted proteins | sample 8958751 | NCBI WGS metagenome assembly JAEEGI01 (sample SAMN16246545, study PRJNA631951) | gut metagenome | biome: gut microbiome; feature: rumen; material: KS-attached | host: Bos | place: Iran: Karaj | collected 2018-10
CAAAAAAACAATAAGATAATTAATAATTAGTTAAAATTTATTTAAAACTATTATTTTTTCTTTTTCTTTTTTATATTTTTTAAACCTATATTTTCAGGAATATTTAATAAACCACTTCCACTTTTTGGAAGAAATAATTTAGGATAAAAAGAATCTTTAATAGTGTTTAAAAATGCATTATTTAAAGTTTTATTCATATTTTTATCTTCATGATTGATTGAATTTTTTCCATTCATATAATCTTCATCTTTAATATTACTTTTATTCAAACTATGATTTAAACTTTTATTAAGTTTTTTTTTCAAATTTTCAAATTCATTTATTTTAAAATTATTCATAGTTTTTCTTAATTCTAGGAAATCATTATTATTAAAATTTTTTTTAGCATAAATAGAAGAAGTCATAATTCTTTCAGTTTTACTTCCTTTTTTTTCTTCACTTTTAATTAAAATATTTTTAAAATTATTACAATTTTTCATATCAAAACCACTTAAAGGACAAAAATGTTGCATATATCCAATTTTTGAATCATCAAATTGATTTATTGAACACATTGATTGATAAGTTGTTCTTGTTTTTATTATATTATCTTCTCCTTTAAATTTAAATATTGAATCACTTGGTAATTCTTTTTTTGAATTGATTAAATCATTAACTTTATTTTTAATAAATAATAAATTTGAACTTTTTGATTTATTTAATTGAATTTTCATTGAATAGTTATATACTTGACATTTTTTTTCTCCATTATCTATTTCATTATTTTCATTTATATTTCTTATTTTAAATGTTATTACTTTATTATTTAAGTGTATATAAGTATTTGAAATTGAACTCCTTCTTTTTAAAAGCATAAGATTTTTTGGTAAATTTGGTTCTTTTAGAAATTTATTAATTAATTCATTATGAATATTATTTATTCCAACAACTGAAGAAGTTCTTCTTAAATTTTTTATTTTTTTTAAATTAAAATTTCTTTTAAGAATATTTAACTCACTTTTATTTTCTTCGACATTTTTATAATAATTTTTTAAAATTTGCATTTGTTCTAATTTATTACTTAAATTCATTTTATAAAAAGCTCTTTTTCTTCCAAATTCTTGTAAAGCTGTTCTTATATTCTCCAAATTTCTTTTTTCTTTTAATTCTTTATTTTTATATTCAATAATTTGTTGTTCAACATATAATTGATTAAAATTATATGAAGGTCTATTATAAGAATAACTTGTTTTAATTTCTTTATTATCAATATTAGCATAATTAATACTTTTTCTGTTATCAAACTCAATTAATTTTCTTTGATCATAATTATTAACGTGATTTCTTTTAAAATCTTGAATTAAACTAGAAGGTTTTCCAACTTGATTTAAAATAGTTCTATGTTCTAATCCATTATTGATTGTACTTTCAATATAATTATTATGAAATTGATTAACATAATCTTTTTTATCTTGATTTCTTTCTAATTCAGTTAATTGTTCATTTGGTAATGGTTTAGTTTTTTCTTTAATTTGCATTAATTCTTTAAAATAAGAAAATGATTTATGATACCATTTATAAACAAAAGAAATTTTTTCTTTTTGAACTTTTGGATTTGTGATATATAATAAATCATTAACCAAATTTTCTAGTTGAAGATACATTGTTGATTTAAATTTATCTATATCACTTTTTTCATCTCTTGCAGTTATTACTGTATTTTATTTTTTTATTTTGTTTAAAATTAATTCTTTTTGTTTGTTTTTATATTCCATTATATCATTTATTAATTTATCTAATTTATTATTTCGATTATCTTTGTTTTGTAAATATTCATTTATTTTATTTTGGAAATCTTTAACAAATAAAAACTGGGATTCCTTTTTAATCTGGTTTATGTTTTTTTCATTATTCATAATTATTCAATTTAATATTTAAACATTCATTAAAAAATAAATAATGTTTTATTCATATTTAAATCATTAATTTCAGAAAAATTTTTAACAAAATTTTATATTTGTGAATTACAGAAATTTCAAATTTCAAAAAATAAATATTAACTTTTAAAACAGAAATTACTTCAGATGCCCTTTTTACAAATATAAAAATATAAAAGAAGATATTCAAATTGTATACGATATCCAATTTATTTTAGTTAAAGAATTACGAATAATCTGAATATTTAATTGGGATTATCTTTACAATTCTCTTCAACTATTTATATTACTGGTGAACAAAATACTTTTATTAAAACAATTAAAAATAAAGGTAAAAGAAAAAATCTTCATTTTTCTTTAAAATAAAATAGTGAAATTGAAGGTAATTTGATTGTTGGAGGTTATTCACAAAATTTTAATAAATTATTTATAGCAATTTTACTTGGGACAATTATTATTTTCCAAGAGATGATTCAAGAATAATATTTGGATAATATATTTTGATAAAATAATTAATTATAGTTCCTTATTTGAAAGTAATTATACAAGATTAATTTATGAATTTAGACTAACCATTAGAACTAATAATTATAATACTTTCATTAAAAAAAATTATTGGAATTAACAGAAAGGTTGTGTTGAAAAAAAATCTCAAAAGATAATAATAATTTTATTTTTAAATGTTTAAAAATAAATTTATCTAAAATCTTATATTGAATTAATTTTTCTCATCATAATTTTAAGTCCGTTATTAGTTGTTTTATTTATAAATTTTTAAAGTAAAACTTACTTTTTAATGATTTTTGAGTCAGAAAATTATTTAATTGACTTTTGAAAAACCCTTTTTAAACAGTATAAAAATATATATTTGACAGAGATAAAAAAACAATTGGATAAAGTAAAAATAATTTTAATTTATCTTGAGATTTTATTTATTTTCCCATGGTAATAATTCTTATTTACTTTAAAATTTTTTTCTTTGAAAAAAATAAAAGAAAAATCAGAGGAAAGGGAATAGAAGCAAATATTGATTCTACATTTGAGCGATGTAAAGTGAAAAAATTAGAAATATAAATATTTATAGAAAATAAACTTTATTTTATTTTTATAATTATTTATTTAATTATATTGATGGATAATTTAGATACATTAAAAATAAATTTCAATGGATTTGAAAGGAATATTGATAAAGAACAAAGTTTTATAGATTTTTTGAATGAAATAAAAAAGAAATTTAATTTATCGGAAGAAGAATTATTAAGAATTAATTTAACATATAAACAAGATGAATTTACAAAAACTATTAACACAGAAAAAGATTATCAGGAATTTATTGAGGAATTACTAGGTTTAGATGATTCTATGATATTTATGAGAATAAAACCTAAAATTCATTCATTATCTTTCACAGATGACAATTCGAAGAAAATATATACAAAAAAATATATTAAAGAATCAGAAAAATATAATGACAATTTATTGAACAAAATCAATCAATATAAAAATTACATTAAAACCCTTAAAGCAGATATCGATTTTTTAGAAATAGAAAATAAAAATATACCTGAAATACAAACACAAAAAATTAATGATCATAAATGTAAATTTTTATATAATGAAAATGAAGAAAATATAATAAAGATTAATATTATAGATTTAGATCATGAAAAACCAATTCAATATTTTTTTAATGTTGAAAATAATGGAGAAGAATGGCCAAATGATACATATATTAAATGTGTTGATAATGAAGAATTATATTTTGAAGAAGTAGGAATATTAGATAATGATTCTAAAGATATTTTTGATATAAAGAAAGAACAATTTTATCATTCATTTAAAGTTAAAATTTTTTTCAAAGATTATTCTAATATTCGACTTAAAGATTATATTCTATTGGCTTATTTAGAAAGTAAAAGTGAAGGAATTATTAAGAGTGAAAATGATTATGGTAAATTAATTATAAGAGTTCATCAAGATTTTCCAATAAAAAGTTCTTTTAATCTTCTCCCTTAACTTATTATTTTTTTTATAAAAAATTAATTAATTTATATAATGTTTTTAAAAAAAATAATTATAAAAAAAATTATATTAACCTATTGGAAAAAGTTAAATAACAAGCAAAACTCTTTCCTATTTTAGTAGAACAAATTCCAATAAATTTTAAATTAGGATTCAAAATAGTTTTTCTTTTCATTCCTTCTTTTTCTCCAGTATCATCAACAATCATTAAAATAAAACTTGTTTCAGGATCTTTAATATTATCTTTAAAAAAAGTTTTTACAGGAACAACTAAATTATTTACAGAATTTTTTAAATAATCTTTCATTTTAATTTCATTTTCATTTTCAGGAAGAGAAATGTTTAATTGAGGAAAATATATTAATTTTTTCATTGGGTTTGTATTATTTAAATAATTAATTGCTTCATCAAAACTTTTTTCTCCTTTATTTAAAGCTACATTTACTTTTGATTTATATATTAAATGTCCAGATTTATTTGTTTTAATATTTGATCTACTTTTTTCTATAATTGGAATAAATTTTTTAGGGTTTTCTCTTATTAAATTTATTTGTTCGAAAATATATTTCGAATAATCACCTTCTGGAATTAAATTTTTATCTATTCAATCTTCTATATCTTTTTCACCATGAAAATAATTATCATTTGATAGTACATTAGATGCTACTATAAATTCTGTATTTTCTATAGCATTCTCATTTGAATTGTCTTCAAATTGATTATTATTATAATTATCATAATCATTATCTCTAAAATTATTTAAATTTTCTTCTTCAATTATATTTATATTTTTAGTAGGAAGATCTAATTTAGATTCTATATTATCCTTAAATGAATTATTACTTGAACTAAAAAATTTTGGAGTTGAATAATTTTTTAATTTAAATTTTTCATGTAAATTATTTGATGAATTTAAATTTGAAGGAATACTATTAAAGTGTTCATTCCTTTCTTCAGGTCTTATTTCCACTCCTTCATCAAATAATTTAAATTTATCTCCTAAACACTGGCAAAAATTCCCCATATTTAAATAAATGTAAAATATTTGAAAGTTTTAATAAAATATAGTAAAATATATAGAAAAAATATTTTATTCAAAAAGAATTATGATTTATAAAATAATCACATTAGTTTAAATAATGACTGACATAAAAATATATAATTCAATTACGCAATCAATTACAAATGATATATCATTATTTAAAAATAAAGAACAATCCCAAATTGAATTTAATAAACAAATGATTATTAAAATGTGTTTATTATTAAATTTATCAGAAGAATTAAAAAATAAAAATGATAAAATAAAAGAAATTAGAAAGAAAGAAATAGAAAGACTATTAAAATTATATGAAGAAAAAAAAGAAAGAGAAAAAAATAAAACAAATAACACAGAAATTGATGAAAGTTCTGATGAAGATAATAATGATGAAAATTATTGTTTAAATGTTTTAGAAAATCCTACTTTACAAATTTATATTCCTATGAATCAAACTTCATATTCTTTAGAAGATAATATCATTATTGAGTTAAACGGGAAAATGTTAATTGATGATAATTTAATTAACAAAAAAAAAGTATTAGATGAAGAAAGTGAAAATAATAATATTGATTTATCTTTTGAAGAACCTGTAATTCTATCTGAATATAAATTTAAAAATGAAACAGAAACAAATTTTTTAAATTTAATCGATGAATTTTCGGAGGATAATGAAAATATTAAAAATGTAAATTGCACAGAATTAAATTCTGATAATCCAATTGTATTTATAAAAGAAAAGCTAGATATTTCTTTTGCTCAACAAAGAAAAAATTATAAAATAGCTTTTGAAAAAAATGATTTAAATAAAGAAAATATAAATTCAGATAATTCTTTAAATAATATTTATCAAAATGAATTTAAGAATTATCTTTCTTTAAAAACTTTTGAATTTTATAATAAGCATATGAATATTACTTATTTAAATAAAATTCTTGATGTTTATATAAAAATAAAAAATAAATCTGATTTATCAAAATATTGTGAAGAAAAAATGTTTTTAAATTTAACAAAAATTTACTTATTAAAATGTGGAATAAGTGATAAAACAATTTATGAAGATACTTTAAGAAATTTAATATATAAAGGAGGAAAGTATCATTTTGAAAGTTTTTTGAATTGTTTTTTAAAAATTTTAAAATTAACTGATGATAATTTAATTATTTTATATAAATTTTTAATGTATCTATTAATAAATGATAATAAAGAAGAAATAAATTTAAAAACTTTAAAACAATATTGTAATGAAATGATAACAAGTAAAATGATATATGATGAAGAATTATGTGATGAAATAAGAAAAAAAATAATAAAAAAATATAATGCTTTATATAAAGGAGAATATCAAACATTTAATATTAGAAATATATTAATAATTTTAGAAACATTTTTTGAAAATAAATAAAATTATATTTTCAAATTAGGGAAAAGAATAAGAAACTTTTGATAATATTAATGAATTAATTTATTTATATAAATATAATTTAATATTTAACATTTTTATAAAAAATTAGAATTTTTTTCTTGAATTGTTATAAATGGATTATTTGTCTTATTTTGTTTATTTTTCATTAATTTCATTGTTTTTGTATTTAATTGATTAGTTACTCTTTTTTGTTTTAAATCTCTTAAAATTTTCTTTTCTCTTTTTCTAATTCCTGCATTTTCACCATGAAAAATATAACTTTGATATCTTGCCATTTCTTTTGGTTTTAACTTTTTCCCTTCTTCATCTCTATATTCAATTTCAACATCAATTTTTTCTTTATTATTAATAGGATAAACAATATTATTATTTAAATCTTTTTTATAATCTCTATCATTATAACGACCAAATGTTTCATTTTCATTTATCAATTTTTTTTGTTTAAATAAATATAAAGCTATACTTACTCCTTTTCTTGTTGGAATTTCTTCTAATTCTCCTAAATCATCATTAAATACTTCTTTTATATTATTTTCATTAATATTATTTATTTCATTATTTTCTTTTGGATTATTATTATCTATTTTATTATTATTTAATTTTTTTTCTGGTTCGTTTATTAAATTTTTTTTTTCTTTTTTATTTTCATTTTTTTTATTTTTTCTTGGTTTAAATATTGGAATATTATCTAAATTTAATAAATTATTTTCATCTTCATTTTTTTCAATATTATTATTTTCTTCTTTTAAAGTTTTAAAAATAATATTTTCATTTGATAAATTTTCATTTTTTAAATTTTCTATTTTTCCTAATCTTTCCATTTCATCTTCATTTATATAATTATTATTTTGAAAATAATCACTTATTAAATCTTCTTTTTTTATATTTTTTTCTTCTTGTGGAATTAATAAAGTTGAAGGTTTAAATTTTTTCTTTTTCTTTTTTTGCTTTTTAATAAATTCATCTCTTGTTAAATATTCATTTTCAAATTTTTTATTTTGATTTAAATCAATTTCCTTTCCTATATTATTTTTTTCTTTTATTCTTTTTAATTTTTCAAAAATTTTTGAAGAATCAATGTCATTAATTTCTCCTTTTTCATTTAATTCTAAATCAATTGAATCAGAATTTTTTTCATCATCTTTGAAACCTAAAGAAGAAAAATTATTATCTTTTTTTATTCTACTTACGTTTTTATTGTCTAAATTCTCTAATTCATCTTCACTTTCTTTATTTTCATTTTTATCTTTTAAAGTGAAAATATAATCTAGATTTGATTCTAAATCTGAATAACCTTTTAATCTTAATTTTTTATTATCCATTAAAATATAAAATATTTAAGAAAAATTCATTAAAATAATAAAAATTTATTTAAAATATTTCGGATTTTGAAAAAAAAAACAGTTAATAAATCTCAGGATTATTTAAATGTTGAAATCAGGCTTATATTCTATATTATTATTATTATCATAAATTTTTAATTAAAATTGATTTAATTTTCTAATGTTTTTAAAAATGAACTTTTATATATTGTTTTTTCAAAATCAAAATGAACTAACAAAAAATTTTGTCTATATTATTAATTTATTATTTTTTTATTTTTATTCTTAGAATTAAAGGCAAACATTTAAAATATATATAATTTAATTATTGTCATTTTTCATCATGAGAAAAGTAATAATTTAAAGAAAAATACAAAGAATTCAAGAAAAAGACTATTAAAAATGAAATTAATGAAAAAAAAAAATAATGATAAAAATAAAGAAAATAAATATTTATATATTTTTTTTAAATTTAACTATTGAAAATCAATGAATGATTATTATAAAATGATAAGATCTATTTTATTAATTTTATTTATAAATAAATTTCACTATATTATTAAATAATATCAATAAAAAATTTTTAAAATAAAAGAAAAGAATATCTTATATTTTAAAAAACTATTATTTTTAAATCACAAAAAATTCACTTGAAAAAAAATAAAAAAATAATTTATTTATTTTTATAATTCTTTGATTTAAAATTTAAATTAAAATGATTGATTCAATTTTATATTGTCTTCTGGGGACAACAGGAGGAATTTTTTTAGAAACAGAAAAAGAATTTAAAATAAATGAAAATATAAATACATTAACTGAAAGTGAAAAAGAATGTTTAATTTCAGTATGTAAAATAGGTCAAAATTATAAAATGTTATTTGATTTTATAAATAATTATGAAAATAATTTTAATAATGAATTAATGAAAACAACTTCATTTGAAGAAAATTCACAAAATAATGAAAATAATGTTAGAAAAGAAACAATATATTTAAGTGGTGTTTGTAGAACAACAAATGAATTATTAACTGAATATAGACATATTATTTCAAATTTAGAGTCTAAATTTTATATAGAACAAAATTTAACATTAAATGAAATTTTAACTGAGATTTCACCTTATATAATAAAATTTGAAAAATTACAAGATTTTATTTCTATAATATACAGAGATAATTTAAAAGGAGGTAAATTTTTAAATTATATTTATGAATGTGGTATTAATGGTGATCCTCATATTAAATCTTTATTTAAATCTCTTTTTATAAATTGTAATATAATACTAAATAATATGATTTCAATGTGGATAATTAATAATTTAATTCAAAGTAATGAATTTTTTATTGTTTCAAGTAATAATTTTATAATAGAAGAAGATTTTATTAATGGAGAAAATCATGATTTAGAAAGTTGGAAAGCAAATTATTATATTGAAAAAAATAATATTCCAATATATTTTCCAAATAATTTAGTAGAAGATATTTTATTTGTTGGAAAAGCAATTAAAATTTTAAATTCTAATAAAAATAGTGAAGAATGTAAAATTTCTTTTAATGATATGAGTATCTTTTATACTTCTCTTCAAAAATTAAATGAAATAATATTTAGACAAAATGAAGAAATTAATAATTTAATTGATATTGAATTATATAATAAAATATTAACTTTAATTAAAAATTGTGTTTCTAAATTTTTATGGAAATTAGTTGTTAATAAAAATGGTTTTATTAATCATTTAAATGCAGTTAGAAATATGTTTTTAACTTATCATGGAGAATTTATTCATAATTTTATAACAAAAATACAAGATTTATTAAATTTACCTAATTTTAATAAAAAAATAGAAAATGAAATAAATGATGTTTATTTTAAAAGTTCTTTAAAAGAAGTTTTTCATATTGACACAAATCAAGAAAATTATTTTATTTATAATCCATTTAGAATAAAATTAATTTCAAGTGGTTTTATTTTTAATTTTCAAAACGAAGCAAATTTAAAAAATTATATAGAAAAAAGAGATATAAATTATTTAGGAGGAATCAATTATGATACAATTTCAAATAGTTTTCGATTAATAAATACAACTTATAAATCTTCAAATGGGACAATTTGGAATTCTTCAAATTATGATTTAGATGAAGAATTTTTATTAACTTCAAATTTTGTTTTAAAAAATTTTTCGAAAAAAGAAAATGAAGATTTAATAGATGAAGAAAAAAAAAGAGTTTCAATAATAAAACAAAAAAGTATAAATAATAGGAATGAAATACCAACAAATCGTTCAATAATTATTAATTATATAATGCATCTTTCAAAGAATTTTCCTTCACAACCGCCTTTAAATTTATCAGAATTAACAAATTTTTTTAATTTTCAATTTTTATTAAATTACGAAGAAGAAGATAATCCTTCAAAACTTACTTCAATAGTATTTAGATTATATTATTTAAATAAAACAAAATCAATAGAAAAAGAAATTTTTTCAACAATATTTAATAGTATAAATAATCAAAAAATAAATATAAATGATATAATTAGTCCTTCAGAAATGAGTAATATTAATATATCATTTAAAGAAAATTATTGTACAATATATAATGAAGAAAAAACTTTTTCTTTTTCTTTTCCTTTTATGATAAATTCTTTTATTTCAAAAGATAAAAGAAAAATGAATGTTGGAATGATTGTTCAAAGTCAAAATTGTGATATGATATTTGAATTTATTTCATGGAGTTGTAATTTTTATTCTGGAGAAATTTATAATGAAAATTCTAATTTAATTTTAATTAATTATAATCCTCCTTGGCCTCATAATTTTATATTTAATGAAAATATTTTAAAATTATATAATAATATTTTTAATTTAGTTTTCCCTTTAAAAACTAGTTTAACAATGTTAAATTCACTTTGGGTTGAAAAAAAAAATATTTGTAATAATTATAATTTAATTTTTAAATTAATTGATAGTGTTCATGCTGAATTTATTTGTTTTTTACAAAATTTAATTTCTTTTTATATGTTTGATGTTGTTGAAGTTAATTTTAAAAAATTTTTTGAAAAAATTCCTTCTTGTAAAGATTTAGAAGATTTAATGAAATTTCATGAAGAATTTTTAAATGATGTTATTGCTAATTCTTTTGTTAAAAGTAAAAAATTAATGAGAATGATATTTGATATTCTTTTTGTTGTGAGAAAATTTCATAATTATGTTCAAAATTTTATAAAGAATTTAAAAGAAAAAATGATTTTAAATAATAATAAAGATTTAATTATTGATAGTGAGGAAACAATAAAAGAAGATTTAATGAATATCAAAAATGAATTTAAATTAAAAGTTAATACATTAATAACTTCATTTAATAAAATTAAAAATACAAAACATTTTAATGTAATCACTCAATTACTTTCAAAATTAGAATCACATAATTATTATTAATTAAAAAATAATAATAAAATATAAGAATAAAATAATAATAAATTTAATAAAAATTTTGATAATTTTTACTTTATAAAAAATAAAAATAGAAAATAATAATGATAAATTAATTATTAAAATTGTTCAAAAGCAAAATTAACATTCATTTCTTGATAATCACATTGTCCTAAATAATAATTAATATGTTCTTCATTAACAACAGGTTCATAAGCATCATCAATTTCTCCACTAACATCACCATTAACTGCAGCTTGATATTGTTCATTATTTTTTCTAATACCTAAATAAACATATTTATCTTTTTTCTTTAGTTTCAAATTTGGTATTTCTCCTTCAATTGAATCTATATTTTTAAAATAAATTCTAGGTTTAAAGTAAATTTCATCTCCTTTATTTTGAATATAAAAAAATGCAATTCCTGAATTTTCAAATCTATTTCCAGTAAATATTACAATCTTGTTTTTAAATCTACTTTTATATTTTGATAATGTTTCGACTTTATTAATAATAATATCTTTAATTAAAGATAAATCTTCATCAGGTTCCATTAAAGACCATTGAAAGTGTTTAGTACAAGCTATATTAATAATATAATCTTTTGGTTTTACCTTTGAAGTTTTATAATTTAAATTAGCTATTACAATATATTCACCAGGTGTTACTTCATTAGAAATTCCTTCATTAAAAGAAGAATCATAATAAACGAATTTTTTTTTTTCAACTTTAGCTAAAATTAAATTTTCATTTATATTTTCATCAGGATTAATACTTCTATCAAATCGATAACTTTGACTATAAATTTTAATAGAACAAATAAGTTTTCCTTTATCATCTAATTCAGGTATTTTAATTTTAATAACATTAAATTTATCAGCATTATTTTTATCAATATTAATATTAGTAGAATAAAGAGGACTTAAAGGAACACAAATACAAACTTTATTAAAATATTTACAGAAATTATCATAATCAATGAAAAAAATACCATCATTAATATCATATTCATTATAATTGAATTTCATTCTAGCTTCTTCATCCCATTTATCACTTTTATCACTCCAATCACCATTCCATTCTCCAAAACCAAAAGGATTTCTTAATTTAATTAATTTAACTTTTTCACCACCAATTTCTCTTTCATAAGCATCAACCAAACTAAAAGTATGATTAGCAATTAAACCAACTTTTTCACAATCTTCTTTAATCTTTTCTTCAATAGTTCCTGTCATAATTAATTTATAAGCACCTGATTCTTTTATATTTTTCCAAAAAGATATTTTATTTTCTTTAGAAACATCAATAGGAATAATATTAAAAGGAGTTAAAGTTTCAAAAACTTCTTGAGAATATCCAAATATTATATTTCCATAACCACCATTAATTTTAGCATAAACTTTTTCTAAAATAACTCCCCATAATGCATTAGTTGGACTATCAGAAAATATAGGTTTATTAGTATTTTTATTTATAGGGAAGTAATCATCTATACATATTATTTTCCATTCTCCATTTATTTTCATTCCTACTTCAATTGCACTATCTTCTTTTAATTCTAATGTTTTAAATAATTGTAATATTAAACGAGGATATTCACTTAATGCTGTTAAACTTGCTACTAAATATGCATTTGATATTTCACCTAATTTAATATCATTTAATGTTATTTTTTCATTAAAAATTTTTCCTTCTGGCCATATTTCTTTTATATGTTTCCATTCAATTTGATTTTCTGATATTTTACTTTTTATTTCATTTAATGATTTATCTCTTCGAGATTCATTTGGTTCTTTACCATAAAATGATTCATTATTTGGAGGAAAAAGTTCATCTTGAAAAGGAGTTTTTGGTTTTTGATTTTTATAATAATTTTTATTTTCACTTATGTATCTATTTGGATTTTTTGAAAAATCTAAAAATTCTAAGGAATTATATGCTGTTCCTGGAAGAAGAGTTGGATCTATTGTATCTTCTGTTGTTCTACTATTTCCACATCCCATTTTTATTATTTTTTTTTTTTAAGTTATAGTTTTAATTTATTATAATATTTATTTAAGGTTTTTTTGAACTTTTTTTATTATCCTTTTTAGGTTTTTTTGGGTTATTTTTTTTTTATATTTTTTAAAGAGGAATATTCATATGTTTTTTTTGTTAGAAAATAATAAAAATTAAATATTATATTTTATAAAGTTTTTTGTATTTGTTTTTTGAGATGAAGAGATATAAATAAATTTTTATATTTAAATTTCAAAAATATTATTAATATTAATAAAATTAGGAATTATTTATATTTTTTAAAGCATTTATTCTTTTTGTAATAATTAATAAATCTTCATTTTTATTTAATTGATTTTCAAGATCTTCTAATAATTCTTTATATTCATTATTTTGATTATCTTTTTTTATTTTGAAAATTTCTATTTTTAATTGATTTATTTTTTTTTCATTTTCAAATTCTTTCTGAATAATTTTTAAACTTTCATTTTTTTCATAAATTGTTTTTTTATCTGTATTAACTATTTCATTCTTTAAGTAATTAATTTTTGTGAGTGATTGATTGTATATTTCTTTATTATCTTTTGATAATTGATTCAAATATATATGTAATTGACGAACCAAATCAAATTTTTCTTTTAAATAGTTTAAATATAAACAATCATTTTCATTGTGTTTTTTTATAACTTCTTTAATTTTTTTTTGAATTTCATTATTTTCTTTTATTGTTTTTAGACCTTCTTCACATAAAATAATACAATCATCAGTATTACACTTTTTAAATGAATTTGCATTTTGCTTTTTTTCATTTTCATAATTTAGCTCTCCATTTAACAAAAAGATTTGAATATCAATTTCACTAAGAGAAAAATTATGAATAAATGCAATTTTTTCATATTTTTTATAATCCTTATTTTTCAATTTTAATTTTTGGAAATCAATTTTATATTTATATAACAATTCATTATTTTTCGAATTAAAATTATCTTCAATTTCTTTTTTCAAATAGTAATAAGATATAGTAATTTCATTTAATTCTTCAAATTGTTTTTTGTTAATATAATTATAACAAGGTTGATAAGAAGATTCACTGACATTCATTTTTACAATAAAAGTTTTATTTATTTCCTCAAATTTTCCACAAATTTTATAATAATTAAAAACCCTTATATTTTTTATTTGTTTAATAGGAAAATTCCCTTTAATAAATTTTCCATATAAAGCAGCTCCAACACTAGTACATTCATCTATTAATATTGTTTTACATATTTTTAAATTTTTGTTTTCTATCATTTCTTGTAATATTGGAGTTCTCATTAATTCACCTGCAATTTCAACACAATCTATTTTTATTTTTTTTTCTTTTGAATATTTAATTATTGAATTTAAATTATTTTCTATTTCAT
>JAEEGI010017737.1_pt1 | contig 14558 bp, 9 predicted proteins | sample 8958751 | NCBI WGS metagenome assembly JAEEGI01 (sample SAMN16246545, study PRJNA631951) | gut metagenome | biome: gut microbiome; feature: rumen; material: KS-attached | host: Bos | place: Iran: Karaj | collected 2018-10
CCTGAAGTGGCGAATTTGGCAACGGCTCCGGCAGGAGTTGACTTGGATGACTGTCCGCCGGTATTTGAATAAACCTCGGTATCGAGGACGAGGACGTTGACATTCTTGCCTGATGCAAGGACGTGGTCGAGTCCGCCGTATCCGATATCGTAACCCCAGCCGTCACCGCCGAAGATCCACTGGCTGCGGGCAGGGATGAAGTTTTCGAGAGCGAGGAGCTGCTTGCAGGTATCGCAGCCGCATTCTTTCATCAGAGGAACGAGCTTGTCGCAAACCTCGCGGGTAACGGCAGCGTCGTTGCGGTTTTCAAGCCACTGGGTGAAGAGGGCTTTGATATCTGAAGAGCACTTCGTGCATTCCAGACCTTTGGTCATAAGGTCGGCGACTGTTGCGCGTACCCTGTCTGAACCGAGTTTCATACCGAGACCGAACTCGGCGTTGTCCTCGAACAGTGAGTTGTCCCAGGCCGGGCCGTGTCCGGCTGCGTTGGTGCAGTAAGGTGATGCAGGGAATGAAGCTCCGTAGATAGAAGAGCAGCCTGTTGCATTGGAAATCATCATATGGTCGCCGAAGAGCTGGGTGATGGCCTTGATGTAAGGAGTCTCGCCGCAACCTGCGCAGGCGCCTGAGAACTCGAAGAGAGGCTGGCTGAACTGTGAGTTCTTGACATTCTGCATCTTGTTTGCAACAGTATCCTTGTAGCCGACCTTTGCGTGCAGGTAGTCGAAGTTGGCCTGCTCGCTCTCCTGTGAATCCATAGACTGCATGCTGAGGGCCTTGTTGCCTTTCATACCGGGACATACGTCGACGCAGTTGCCGCAACCTGTACAGTCGTAAGGGCTTACCTGCATTGTGAACTTATATTCCTTGAAGGTGGCGTTGCCCTGGACAGACTTGATGCCTGCGGGAGCAGCGGCGGCCTCTTCCTCAGTCATAAGGAACGGACGGATGGCAGCGTGAGGGCAGATGAATGCGCACTGGTTGCACTGGATACAGTTGGCGGGATCCCAAGAAGGAACTGAAACGGCGATGCCGCGCTTCTCATATGCAGCAGTTCCTGCAGGGATAGTACCGTCCACGAGATCCTCGGGTGCGAATACGCTCACGGGAAGGTCATTGCCGCACTGTGCATTGACGATATCGGCGACGTTGCGGATCCACTCGGGAGCCAGACGGTTGAAATTCGGGTTCACGAACTTGCCGGTAAGGTTCTTCCATTCTGCAGGAACCTCAACCTCGATGTATTCTGCTCCGCGGTCAACGGCAGCGTAGTTCATCTTGACAACGTTCTCGCCTTTCTTGCCGTATGACTTGTCGATGGCTTTCTTCATATAGCCGACTGCCTCCTCGTAGGGAATGATGCCGGTGATCTTGAAGAATGCTGACTGAAGGATGGTGTTGGTACGGCCTCCGAGTCCGATTTCGCCGGCGATCTTGGTGGCGTTGATGATGTAGAACTTGAGTTCCTTCTGGGCAATCTCCTTCTTCACGAAGTCGGGAATTCTCTTGAAGGTCTCTTCTACGCTCCACATACTGTTGAGCAGCAGGGTGCCGCCCTTCTTGATGCCGCGCAGCACGTCGTACTTCGAAAGGTATGAAGGAACGTGGCAGGCCACGAAGTCAGGAGTGGTCACGAGGTACGGAGCCCTGATGGGGGTGTCGCCAAAACGAAGGTGGCTGCAGGTATATCCGCCGGACTTCTTCGAGTCATAGTCGAAATAACCCTGGCAATATTTGGGAGTGTGGTCACCGATGATCTTGATGGTGTTCTTGTTGGCGCCGACGGTACCGTCAGAACCGAGGCCGAAGAACTTGCACTCGTAGGTGCCTGCCTTGGCAAGGGAGATTTCCTCCTTCTGGGGAAGTGACTTGAAGGTCACGTCATCCACGATGCCGATGGTGAAGTCGTTCTTGGGCTCCTTGCGCTCAAGGTTCTCAAATACAGAAACGATCTGGGCGGGAGTGGTGTCCTTTGATGAAAGACCATAGCGGCCGCCGACGATGGTGATGTCGCTGCGTCCGTAGAGGACTGACTTGACGTCAAGCAGCAGAGGCTCGCCGTTTGAGCCGGGCTCCTTGGTGCGGTCGAGAACTGCGATGTTCTTTGCAGTCTTGGGAAGTGCGCGAAGGAAATATTTGGCTGAGAACGGACGGTAGAGATGAACGCTTACGAGACCGCACTTCTTGTTGCCTTTTGCCTTAAGGTAATCGATTGTTTCCTTGATGGTCTCGCAGACAGAACCGATAGCGATGATGATGTTCTCCGCCTTGGGATCGCCATAATAGTCGAAAGGAAGATGATAACGGCCGGTCAGCTCACCGATTTCACCCATATAGCGGGCGACGATGTCCGGAACGTCCTCATAGTACTTGTTGGAAGCTTCGCGGGCCTGGAAATAAACGTCAGGGTTTTGTGCAGTACCGCGGGTTACGGGCTTGTTGGGGTTCAGCGCCCTTGCGCGGAAACGTGCGAGAGCCTTCTCGCTTACGAGCGGACGAAGGTCTTCAGCCTCGAGCACCTCGATCTTCTGGATTTCGTGAGAAGTGCGGAAGCCGTCGAAGAAATGCACGAAAGGCACGCTTGACTTGATAGCTGAAAGATGGGCTACAGCCGCGATGTCCATAGCTTCCTGCACGCTGTCAGATGCCAGCATTGCGAAACCTGTGGCGCGGGCACTCATTACATCCTGATGGTCTCCGAAGATGGAGAGCGACTGGGCTGCAAGGGCACGGGCTGATACGTGGAATACAGCAGGGAGAAGTTCGCCTGAGATCTTGTACATATTGGGGATCATCAACAACAGACCCTGGCTGGCCGTAAAGGTGGTGGTGAGGGCACCTGCCTGGAGTGAACCGTGAACTGCACCGGCAGCACCGCCTTCACTCTGCATCTCGGTGACCTGGACGGTCTCGCCGAACATGTTCTTCTTTCCGAAAGCTGCCCACTCGTCAACCAGCTCTGCCATTGTAGAGGATGGAGTAATAGGGTAGATAGCCGCATGCTCACTGAACAGGTAAGCTACGTGAGCAGCGGCAAAATTGCCATCACAAGTGATGAATTTCTTTTCTTTTGCCATCTTTTAAGTGTTTAATATTTAGATAGATATGATTTATAAACGATTTTGGTGTATAATCGTGTAAAATTAGCATTTTATTTCGTGAAATGACAAAAAAAGTGATACGGCAAGTATCACTTTTCCTTTATGTTATGTGGCTTGCGTCAGCGGATTATCCTCTTTATGAGATTGGTCAGGACCGTGCCTGGCCCGAGCTCGACAAAATCCTCCGCTCCGGCCTTAGACATATTGACCACGGAACGGCTCCACAGCACAGGGCTTGTAAGCTGGGCTATAAGGTTCGCCTTGATATCAGAAGGCTCTGTATGCGGCTGCCCGTCTGCATTCTGAAACACAGGGCACACTGCCTTGTTGAACCGGGTGCATTCTATCGCCGTTGCGAGCCTTGCGCGGGCCGGCTCCATAAGCGGAGAATGGAAGGCCCCACCCACGGGAAGGGGCAGCGCCCTTTTGGCCCCGGCTGCCTTTGCGGTGGCACAGGCCCTGTCGACTGCATCAGGCTGTCCGGAAATCACCAGCTGACCCGGACAATTGTAATTGGCGGGCACCACGATGCCTTCTGTCTGTTCGCAGACTTTCTCCACCTTCTCGTCATCAAGCATCAGTATAGCCGCCATCTTGCCGGGATTGGCCTTGCACGCCTCGTTCATTGCTTCTGCCCGCACTGCTACAAGTCTCAGGGCGTCTTCGAAGTTCAGCACGTCCGCAACCACAAGTGCGGAAAATTCTCCGAGGGAATGCCCCGCCACCATATCCGGAATCGTTCCGGCAGCCGCCCTGGCTGCTGCTACGGAATGTATGAAAACTGCTGGCTGGGTGACACTGGTCTCGCGAAGCTGGCTTTCGCTACCTTCGAACATTATCCTTACAATGTCGAATCCGAGTACTTCTTCGGCCTTGTCGAAGACTTCCCTGGCATCGGGAGAGCTTTCGTACAGGTCCCTGCCCATTCCGGGAAACTGGGATCCCTGACCTGGAAAGAGGTATGCCGTCATTTCGAGCCCATTTATTTTGAAACGGTCAAAGTTAACGATAATTGTTGTACTTTTGTCCCGACAACGGGCGCCCGTAGTTTAATGGATAGAATTGAGGATTCCGGTTCCTTAGGTTGGGGTTCGATTCCCCACGGGCGTACCAAATTTTCCTATTGGCCGCCGGCCAACGCCCTTGACTTTTTTATTTCTCGATAGAGTCTGCGGAAGAACCGCTTGTCGTTTCTTTGTATCATACGGTCTGCCTTGCGCAGGATGCGCTGTTCGCGCGGGGACATTTCAGGCAGTGCTGGCTGCAGAGCCTCCGCCACAGACTCGGGAGCCTGTTCGGGCACAGTTTCAGACACGGCCACAGGTTTCTCTTCAACTGCGGCTTCTTCGGTCTGTTCATCAGCCTGCTGACGTCTCACGGGCCGGTTACGCCTACCCTCCGCCGTCCTTTCCTCTTCATCGATTTCATCAACAGGCAGCACCGTCTTCAGAGAATCGGCCGTGGCAGCCGTCACGTCCTCCGGCGTGACTGACAGGGAATCCGGCAAGGCAAGCAATGAGTCCTGAGGAATTAGCAAGGCACTGTCCTGGGCGGCTGCCGCAATGGAATCCCTTCTTGCCTTAGCCTGGGCCCTGGCTTCCTCCCTTGCAAATATCTGCTTGTACACATTGCTCATATATTTATTGAAATAGCGGTCCGATATGCGGAACGCAGGCATCTGGACATCTTCGTATGCATCCCTCTCGGAAGGTTTCAGGCTGCGGCGAGTTATCTCATAACGGCTCACGGGACGCTCGTCTCCGCGCCACTGGAAGCCTTTGATGCGCTGTTTGTCAAGTTCAAGATTGTATATCGGATATGCGTCGCTCTGAGTCTGCTCGTAGTATTTGATGCGCTGCGCCGTGCCGTCCTTGAGGGCCATCGTCATAAAGCGCGATTCCTTGATGTTGATGGTCGTGATCTCTTCCTTCTCCTTCAGGTAGAACATGGCATTCACACCGCCAAGCGCATCATAGCGATAGAGGTCGTCGTCGCTGAAATGGCCCAGCATCTCAGTACTCTTTATCTGGTCGAAATGCACTGAGTCTTCCTGCATCACAAGCATGGCATTCTGCTGCATGCTTCCCCTGCGGAGGCTCTCGTCCTGCATCAGCAGGATCATAAGGTCGGCCGTCAGCTGGTTGCGGGTCTTGTACCACATCACAGGATTGCCGAACATCCTGGCCAGGGAATCGATGTCACTGTATGCAAGGGAGTCACAGCGAAGCTGCATGTCGGAGCGATAAATCCTGACATCCGGCCATCCCTGTATGTACTTGATCCTTGTCGTATCCAGCTGTGACGCGAAGGCGGCAGCTGCTGCAGTGGAATCAGCCGTAGCAGAGACTGTGGAATCGGCCGCTGCCGAAACGGTCGAATCAGCCGCAACGACAGCATCACTCACAACCGCAAACTCAGCGCCGTCTGCCTGGGCCGCACCAGCACGAATTCCCCTCGGAGTCGCCACTACGGTATCCTGCGGTGCTTCTTCCTGAGGCGTTTCCTCCACTTCAGGTTCAGGCAAAGAACCGAACTTCTCTATGATTTTCTGTTTCTCCTCAGACGGGTCAAGGCCAGCCGCATTATACAGCGAATCGGTAGCGGGAATACCCAGTGCCGCCAGGCTGTCCACAGTATTCTTGGCAGCAAGTTTTTCCCTGCGCTGCCTTGCTATGTTCTCGGGCCTCTTGGCCTCGGCCTCGGCCAGAGCCTTTGCCCTGTCTTCAGCAGCCTTTGTCTCAGCTTCGGCTATCGCATCGAAGAGTATGTCCTTCCGATCTTTGAGTCGGGCATCTACGTCGGCCTGGGGAATGTCGCAGCGGCGCACGGTGTATACACGGATCGAATCGGATGCAAAGAAGAGGGAGTCTTTCACGTGGTCCTCGTTCTCCCCGAAGTAGAAGACGGCCGGGCTTTCCGTGAACTCCATATGGTGGTTGTTCAGCGAATCGGTCACTATCACCGCCTTGTGTGCCACGAAGGCCGACTCGTGGAGCGTGTCCAGAACCTGTACATTGTGATATGCCTCGTATCTCGGCTCCTTTCGGTAATAATAGACCTCATCGGCCCAAAGTTCGTAGTCCGGATCCTTGATATAGACGTCGTCGTTGAACTGGACTATTTCATTCTCGGTATCGTACCATCCGGCCAGGGCCTTGACGAAACCGTTCTCTCTCCATACATAGGTCTTGTCACGGAAGTAAGCCTTCCTCTCATTGGATATATAATCCAGTTTCTCGGTCATCAAAAAGATGGAATCGGTGAACATCTGGACGTTTTCCTGGAAGGTGAAGACCTTCTGCCGCGATGCATAGATTCCGGTCTTGCCCTCAATCACATTGCCGTCCTTGTCCTTCATCGAACCGCCGTTGCGGAATATGGCCAGGCTGTCCTTTGTGTTGTAATCGAGGTTGTTGGTGCGCAGGGTGTCACCCTCGTTGTCGAAAACGTCGACCAGCGGCCCCCTGAACTGGGCAAGATTGTCATCGATGAGATATGTCAGGCTGTCGCTGCGAAGAATGGTCTTGTCCTGCACTATGCGTACCTTGCCGTAGGCCTTGATGATGTCACGGTCTATATCCCAGGCAGCGGAATCGCAGAACAGATAAGCTCCGTTATGGAAGAAAGCGGCAGGGCCCTTGATCAGACGGTAATCGTGAAATCCGATTTTCTGAAGCTTGGCCCATTCGGCGTTGAGAAGGGAAATGACGCTGTCAGCGCGCGGAGGCGGACTGCTGCGCCTCTGCTGAGCCTGTGCAGGGCAAATGCAGACAAGCAGCAAAACTGCAACTGTAATGATTGCCTTGCGCAGCATAAGCTATTTGATCCAGCCTTCTTTTGAGAAGGGGCAGCCTGCGAACACAGGATCCACCACGATATGTGTGGTCTTTATCTTTTCTTTCACGAACTCGTCAATCGCCTTGTTGGCGTTGCGGTTGCTGGCAACGGTTGTCAGGATGTCGAAATCTCTCTCAAAGGTAGCCACGTGGGACGGAATGATCTCCTCAAGCTTGATGATCTTATAGATGGTGTTACCCCTGCCCTCGTTGTCCACTGATTCGAAGGGATCAGAGATGTCACCAACCTGCATATCCCTGATTACGACATAGTCGTTCGGCTTGAGCTGGTCTTTCTCGAACACTGCAGAACCGGTGTTCTCATCGACCATCATACCTCCGTTGGTGCGGGTCTTGAAATCTTCAGAGAATGCCCAGGCTGCCTGCTCGAATGTCATCAGGCTGTCTTCTACTATCAGGGTCTTGATGCTGTCGAGCCTTGAGAAAGCCTTGGTGCGGTCTTCGGCCGTATATTTAGGCTTGATAAGGATGTGGCGGGCATTGAACATATCGCCTTCCTTCTCGATCATCTGTATGATATGGAAACCGTCGGGAGTCTCCACTATCGGAGAAACCTGGTCGACCTTCAATGCCGTAGCCGCATCAGAAAATGCCGGCCAGTACACGGTCTTGTTTGCCATACCGAGTTCACCGCCACGCGATGCGCTACCCGGGTCCTCGGAATAAAGCCTGGCAAGAGAAGAGAACCTCTCGCCGTTCACAATCCTTTCACGGATTTCAAGCAGGCGTTCCTTGACAAGCGTAGCCGCCGAGTCCTTGTCCGGATAGAGGACTATCTGACGAAGGCGGTACTGGTCGGGAATCATCGGCATATCTTCGGGTGCCAGCGTGTCGGCGAACGCCCTGATGTCTCTCGGAGTGAGGTTGGGTACTGAAGAAATCACCTTCTGCTGCATCTTCTGCGTCAGGATCTGCTCCTCAATGGCCGTACGCCAAATCTGCTCGAGGTCATAACGCGACTTGTGGAAATATTCTTCCATAGCCTTTTCACCGCCCAGCTGGGTAGTGACGCTGGCGAACCTCTGGGTGAGGTTTTCCTGCACCTCGGGGGCGGCTGCAACCAGGGAGTCGAGCCTGGCCTGGGTCAGGAACAGCTTCGAAATCATCGCCTGCTCGAGGATCTCACATCTTGCATTGCGGTCTGCCACCTGGCCGTTGGCTCTCATCATCTGAACTTCCGCTTCGATGTCGGACAGCATTATGGCATCGTTTCCGATCAGTGCCACGATCTTGTCCACCAGACCATCTTCATATCTCTGTGCCGATGCGCTGAAGCAGCTGACTACTACAGCAACCAGCAGTACGGCAAAACGTTTAATCATACTTCTGAAATTTTTTATTTTCGAGGGCTTCATTCAGCAAGTCCCGTTCCAATTTTGACAATATCTCCTGCTTTCTGATGCTGATTATGGCATCTTTTATCTTTTCTTCGTTGTATTCCCTGGGAGTGAGAGTGTGCGGAGCATACCTGTTCTCGATGCATATCAGAGTGTTCTTCTGCTCGCCCTCGATTATGTAGCTGCTCTGCTTCGCAGCGATCTCCTCAAGGTCCGACACCATCATTCCCACATCCTTGGCCAGCTGCGGCACGGAAACATAAGCTCCGCCGTAATCCTCATATTTCTCGGCATAAGACCGGCTCAGTTCTGCCAGTTCAGCCACCTTGTCCTCATCCTTGGTGCGGTATAACTCCTTTATGTTGGCATAATAGGGAGACCGCTTGTTGATTGTTATGTATCTGGCCCTGACAACCGAGTAGTCGTACTTGAAGCTCTGGGGATGCTCTTCGTAATAGTTCTCGATCTGTTCGCGGCTCACTGCCGTGTCGATGCGGCTTTCCATGAACATCTTCTCATAGCGGAAGCTGAGCAGGTCGTTGCGGAAAGCCTCTATCTCCTTTGAAATGTCCCTGTCTTCAGGAGCGAGCTGCTCCATAGCCTTCAAGGTCTTGAGCCTTGCGAGAGCCCAGCTCTGCACATACTGGTCCACCATATACGCACTGTCCTCAGGGCTTGTCCCCTCCGGGACTAGCTTTTCGACCTCACTCTTGTAGAGCACGTCCTTCCCTATCCGCGCAAGCACGTCACGCTTGGACTGGAAAAGACTGCACGAAGACGTAAGCAGTGCCAGGACCATAAATGCACAGAGTCGCTTCATTATCTGCTGTAGTTGGGTGCCTCCCTTGTTATAGATACGTCGTGAGGATGGCTCTCTGCCATACCTGCGGCGGTAATCTTCACAAATTTTGCGCCACGCAGTTCTTCGATGTTATGTGCACCGCAATAGCCCATACCGGCCTTCAGTCCGCCCACAAGCTGGTAGATTACCTCAGCGAGAGTACCCTTGTAGGGAACCTGGGCTACGATGCCTTCCGGAACGAGTTTCTTGATGTCCTCTTCCATATCCTGGAAGTAGCGGTCCTTTGATCCTTTCTGCATAGCTTCGAGAGAACCCATTCCGCGGTATGACTTGAATTTACGGCCGTTGAGGATGATGGCCTCGCCGGGAGCCTCTTCGACACCGGCGAAAAGAGAACCGGCCATTATGGTTGATGCACCAGCAGCAAGAGCCTTGGTGATGTCACCTGAATAGCGGATGCCGCCGTCAGCGATAATCGGAATGCCGCTGCCCTTGAGGGCTCCTGCAGCGTTCATCACTGCGGTGAGCTGTGGAACGCCTATACCTGCAATGATACGGGTGGTGCAGATGGAGCCGGGTCCGATGCCGACCTTGACTGCATCAACGCCGCACTCCTTGAGTGCGATGGCGGCCTCGGCGGTAGCAATGTTGCCTGCCACGATCTGCAGATGAGGGAATGCCTTGCGGATCTTCTTGATAGTTTCCAGCACGAATACGGAATGGCCGTGGGCGGTATCGAGCACGATGGCGTCTGTGTCGACGCTCACCAGTTTCTCCACGGTCTCCAGGCTGTGCGAGTTGATGCCTACGGCTGCGGCCACTAGCAGACGGCCCTTTCCGTCCTTGCTGGCAGTGGGGTTGTTCTTGATCTTCTTGATATCCTTGTAGGTGATGAGGCCCACCAGATGTCCGTTCTTGTCGACTACGGGAAGTTTCTCGACCTTGTATTTGTGGAGCACCTCGATGGCGTGCGGGATGTCGTCACCGTGGTCGATGGTCACGAGATTCTCGCTGGTCATCACGTCCTTGATGGGAGTGGCTGGATTGTCCTCGAAACGGAGGTCGCGGTTGGTGACGATACCGATCAGCTTGTTTGCGGAATCGACTACGGGAATGCCGCCGATATGGTTCTCGGCCATCAGCTTGAGAGCGTCCCCTACCGTCTGGTTCACGTCGATGGTAACCGGGTCGTAGATCATTCCGTTCTCAGCCCTTTTAACCCTGCGTACCTGGTCCATCTGCTCTTCGATGAGCATGTTCTTGTGGATTACGCCGATGCCTCCTTCGCGGGCTATGGCTATCGCCATATTAGCATCTGTCACGGTATCCATCGCAGCCGAAACAATCGGCACGTTCAGGGGTATTTCCCTGGTGAACATAGAGTTGGTCACAACGTCGCGCGGAATGACCTCGCTGCGAGCCGGAACCAGTAGCACATCGTCGAAGGTGAGACCTTCCATAACCACTTGATCAGAAAACTGTTGCATATTTTGTTACCTCCACTTATAGATTCGTCCTAAATTAGACAAAAATACAAAACTTTTCGTTTAAAGCAACCGGCCCTGCCAGGTATCGCGCTCCTCAAGCCTTTTTTCAAGCATTTCAAGCAGCTGGGGGTTGCGGACAAGGCCCCAGGGTGTCTCGTTGACGAAGCGCGGAGGCACCTCTCCGGCAAATCGTTCGATGCGGAGGTCCGGTCTGAGCCGTTCAAGGAAATCCACGAAGAAATCAATGTATCCTTCGAGGGTGAATGTCACGAAATCCTCCCGCTTCTCCCCGAACTCGCGTTCCATCGCAGTGCCCTTGATGATCTGCAGCTGGTGGAACTTTACGGTGTCGAGCGGCAGGGAATTGATTGCCGGTGCCATATCCATCATCATCGGCACGGTCTCGCCCGGCAATCCGAATATGAAATGCGCACCCTGCATTATACCCTTTTCTGCGGTAAGTTCCGCAGCCCTGCGGGCCTGCTCGAAGGTGTGGCCGCGATTGATACGGCGCAGCGTAGCGTTGTGACACGATTCGATGCCATATTCAACAATCACCACCTTGTCCTGTGAAAGTTCCTTGAGATAGTCCAGTTTCGCATCGTCGATGCAGTCAGGGCGGGTTCCGACCACGATGCCGACGACATCCTTATGCGCAAGGGCTTCCTCATAAACCCTGCGCATCTTCTCCAGCGGGCCGTATGTGTTGGAATATGCCTGGAAATAGGCCAGGTATTTGGTCACGGAGCGGTAGCGGCCCTGGTGGAACTCTATGCCTTCGTCCAGCTGACGGGTAATCGACTTGTCGGGAGTGCTGTAATTGGGATGGAAGGCGGCATTGTCACAATATGTGCAACCGCCCGTGGACAGCGTGCCGTCGCGGTTGGGGCAGCTGAACCCAGCGTCGACCACAAGCTTCTGAAGCCTGCAGCCATACTTCTCCTTTAGAAAACCGACGAAACTGTTATAGCGACGTTTGTCCATATTGTTATGCAATGATGCCCCTGCGGGCAATCCTCAGGGGCATCATCGAGATCGGATTTCTTGATTAGAACTGAACCTGCGGAGCCTGGTCACTGCCTGCAGCTGCCTTGAAATAGGCCTTGGTGTCGAAGCCGGCGATCTTTGCAACTATGCTTGCCGGGAACTTGCGGATGAAGCTGTTATAGGGCTGCACAGCCTCATTGAATTTGTTACGCTCGACATTGATGCGGTTTTCAGTGCCTTCAAGCTGGGCCTGAAGCTCTTTGAAGCTTTCGGTGGCCTTGAGTTCAGGATAGCGCTCCACGGCTACGAGCAGACGTCCGAGGCTTTGGCTGAGATTGTCCTGGGCGGCCTGGAAGGCAGCCATATTTTCCTCAGTCAGTTCAGAAGCGTCGATTGTGGTCTGGGTTGCCTTGGCACGGGCCTCTATAACGGCCTCGAGTGTAGACCTCTCATAATCGGCCACACCTTTGACTGTTTCCACCAGGTTGGGGATCAGGTCAGCGCGACGCTGATATGCATTCTCGACGTTACCCCAGGCTTTGGAAACGCTTTCCTCGGCGGCGACCATCCTGTTGTTGGTCTTTACGCCCCAAAGCACGCAGATGGCTGCCAGAATAAGGACTATGAGCCATCCTCCAAGTTTCTTTCCTGCTGCCATAACTTTATTTGATTACTGCGCTTAACTTCTCGAAAAGCTTGTCATAACCCTCATAGAGGTCTTTCTGGATGTCCTTGTAGTGGGCTTTGATTTCCTTTCCTTCCTTGCGGACGAATTTCTCCACGCCCTTGGCATTGGCCACGGCCTTCTTGGGGAAATTGACGCGTGCCTGAAGGTTGTCAGAGAGAGCCAGGCCTTCACGGATGAGACCGACTACCTGTTCTTCTTTCTTGCCTTCGCTGAAATCGTTGTACAAAAGGCAGTCGCTCACAAAATCATTCATAAGGAACTCGATATCCTTTTTCAATACACGTAAGTTCATATCATTCTTCTTTTTAGTGGCGCAAAGATAGTGATTTTTTGTAAAAGATAGCGTCGCCTGGCGTACAATTACCTTTGGGGATGATGCTGTGATTACCTGATGACGGTCGGCGGGGCGCTGTGATGAGCGTCGATGACATCAATGGCGCAGCCGGATTCAAACAGACCAACAAGGTCGTGTTCAAGAGCAGCGGCAGCAAGGAGAATCCGAGAGTGATGGAAGCTGCCGAGAGCCTCAGGGGCATCGGCATCAACGCCGTAGGCTACATCTCTGAAGGTACCGCCCACGAATGGCACACCTGGCGTCGCAGTCTCTACGAGTTTGCACAGCTCCTGTTCAAATAGGATGTGCCGAACAAAAAAAAGAGCCCCGGCGGGGCTCTTTTTTTTTACCACTTGTTGAGTGGCGGGCCATTGCCATATTCTACTTCGAAGTGTTTGCAGAAGCTGTCGGCGAAGTCCTGCGGTTGATGGCGTCATACTTGACGAATTCTTCATAATCGAATTCCCAGTCGCTTCCGAATGCAAGCTTGTGAATTCGGATATACGCGGCAGCACGCGAAGGAGCATTGAAACGGCTGCCCTCTCCAGTTGAAGAGTGAACGTGCATAATACTATTATCAGAAGGACGCCATACGCCCTTTTCGTACTCCATACCACCTTCGAATACTCCCAGTCCTTCATACTGGTAGCGTTCATCGGAAAGGAACTGCGCCCACTTGTCCTTATGGGGATCAGATTCAAAATCCACATTGGCATAAAAACCTTTCCGGAAATAGCTTTCTTTCACTCTATTCTTGAGGTTATCGGGATAATCTCCGGAACCGGTATAATAATACTCATCCGCAAGTTTAGTGAAACCATGGCCATTAGCCTCGTGGTTTATCAAGCCTTGAAGGTCGGGGCCTGACTGCAGGCCAAAACAAGCATATGAGAAACCTGATCCGTAATCAGTGTCAAAAGATGGATATGGCAGAAACGTGGTTCCAGAGTTGCTGTTCTTGTTGACAATCACGATGGTGAGCGTCTCATCCAGATTGCTGACAGCCTTGAGGCTGTATGCGCGTACTTTATCTTCCTCGCAAGATACATATGCACCTTCTCCGAATACAGCGCCAAGTGCTGTTCCGTAATCCGAATAGCGCGTCTTGGAAACCGCAACCACAGCATACACGTCGAACAGGTTCCTGAACGAATGGAAGGGTTCTATTGAGAAGAAATACTCCATAGTCTGCCGTGCCACATTGTCAAACTCACCTGCTGCTATATCCTGGTCGGTGAAACAGTCTCCTGTAATTACGATATTGATTCCGTTACCCTTGTCGTGGGTCTGGAGCCTGATGACCTTGCCGTCATCTTGAAAATCCGTTGACTCGTAGTGGCCGAATTGGAGGACATATCCATTTTGTTGTGGCATTATGTTCTTGTCAGCAGCCCAGGATTCCCATCTGTCACATTCAACAACTTCAACAGGAATCTCACCAGATAACTTGTTGCCATAAACAGATATTATTCTCAAATTTGGCATCCTGGCCAAACAAGCCGGAATCCCTCCTTCGAGATTGTTGTTGTGAAGTTCGAGATACCAAAGATTTTGCAGCTTGTCAAGATTGTCAGGAATCGGCCCCGAGAAATCATTTTTCGCTTCAGTCACTACACCATTAAATGAACTAGAGTTTCCTATGTTTAAAAGATAAAGGTTCGACAATTCTGTAATCTCTTCAGGGATAGTGCCTTTGATAAAGTTTGAACCCAATCCTAGTTCGGCGAGGTTTTTTGCATTTCGTATTGCTGGTGTCAACTCTCCTGTAAATTTGTTGTTATCAATTCGAAAAGCCCTCAGAGCCGGCATCGACCAGATTTTTTCTGAAAGTTCTCCAGAAAGTTTATTGTTGTGTAAAACGATAGTAGTCAGTTCGCTCAACTGATATATTGATTCCGGAAGAGTGCCACTCAGTGTGTTGTTATAAATCTGTAATTCTCTCAGTTTCTTGGCATTCCCAACTTC
>JAEEGI010017738.1_pt1 | contig 14557 bp, 7 predicted proteins | sample 8958751 | NCBI WGS metagenome assembly JAEEGI01 (sample SAMN16246545, study PRJNA631951) | gut metagenome | biome: gut microbiome; feature: rumen; material: KS-attached | host: Bos | place: Iran: Karaj | collected 2018-10
CTGGCGGTGGTGAGGGTGCGATGGATGCTGCCAATATCCTGAAACCTGCCCTCGCTCGTGGTGAACTGAGAGCCATTGGTGCGACCACTCTTAATGAGTATCAGAAGTACTTCGAGAAGGACAAGGCACTGGAGCGTCGATTCCAGACGGTGATGGTGGATGAGCCTGATGAACTCTCAGCCATCTCGATCCTGAGAGGTCTGAAGGAGCGTTACGAGAACCATCACAAGGTTCGTATCCAAGATGATGCCTGTATCGCTGCCGTCCAACTCTCTGAGCGCTATATCAGCGAGCGTTTCCTGCCTGATAAGGCCATCGACCTGATGGACGAGGCAGCAGCCAAACTGCGTATGGAGCGCGACTCCGTACCTGAGGAACTCGACGAGATTACCCGTAGACTGGCTCAGCTCGAAATCGAGCGTGAAGCCATCAAACGCGAGGGCGATGATGTAAAGATTGCCCAACTGGATAAAGACATCGCTGAACTCAAAGAGCAAGAGACCCAGTTCCGTGCTAAGTGGGAGGGCGAGCGGCAGCTGGTGAACAAGATCCAGCAGGACAAGCAGGAGATGGAGAACCTGAAGTACGAGGCTGAGCGTGCTGAACGCGAGGGCGACTATGGCAAGGTGGCCGAAATCCGCTACTCGAAGCTGAAGGCTCTCGAAGACGACATCAAGGCTATTCAGGCGCAACTGGCCTCTGCACAGAATGGTGATTCACTGGTGCGTGAGGAGGTGACGGCTGATGATATTGCAGAAGTCGTATCCCGCTGGACGGGCATCCCTGTGACGAAGATGATGCAGAGCGAACGTGAGAAACTGCTCCATCTCGAGGCTGAACTGCATAAGCGCGTCATTGGTCAGGACGAGGCCATCACAGCTGTCTCAGATGCCGTGCGTCGTAGTCGTGCTGGTCTGCAGGATCCGAAACGACCCATCGCCAGCTTTATCTTCCTCGGCACCACTGGTGTGGGTAAGACGGAACTCGCCAAGACCCTCGCTGACTACCTCTTCAACGACGAGACGATGATGACGCGTATCGATATGAGTGAGTATCAGGAGAAATACAGTGTCTCCCGACTGATTGGTGCACCTCCGGGCTATGTAGGCTACGATGAGGGTGGACAACTGACAGAGGCTGTGCGCCGCAAACCGTATAGCGTTGTACTCTTCGACGAGATCGAGAAGGCTCATCCGGATGTATTCAACATCCTGCTCCAGGTGCTCGACGATGGTCGTCTGACGGACAACAAGGGACGTACGGCCAACTTCAAGAACACCATCATCATCATGACCTCGAATGCAACGCGTGAGCAGCTTCGTGCGACCATGCGACCTGAGTTCCTGAACCGTATCGATGAGATTATCACCTTCACGCCACTCACGAAGGAACAGATTAGCGACGTGGTGCGCCTGCAGATGAAGAAGGTAACGGATATGCTCGAACCACAGGGTATCAGACTCGAGATCACAGATGCAGCCGTGGCCTACCTCGCTGAAGAGGGTTACGATCCAGACTTTGGAGCTCGTCCCGTCAAGCGCGCCATCCAACAGTTCGTACTCAATGACCTCTCCAAGAAGCTCCTTGCCGATGAAGTCGATCGCAACAAACCGATCATCATCGATGAGTTCGGAGATGGGTTGGTCTTCCGCAATTAAAAAGAAATCATCCGCACATCAGCGGATGATTTCTTTTTTGCCATTTCGGATATAAAGGCCTCGTTGCGTTGGTTTGCCTTGCAAACGGCGCCCTTGAAGGTCATACCACGCTCCTTCCCCCTCTCCTTGTGAGAGGGCCGGGGTGAGGTTTGTGGACTCCTTCATAAAGTCAAAGGAGATGGTACCATCACTGTCCATCCGGATATTCGAGATGGCCTTGCTCATAAAGGACTTGCCCTCGGCATTCTTCTTAAAGACAGTAGAGGCAGGCGAGGATCCATCGTTCAGGATATCGTTCATCACCTGGGTCTCTGGGTCGATAAAGGGATAGCTCGAAGTACTAAGATAACGGCAACGCAACCCATCCTTCATCGTATATTTATCCGAGGCCTGACCTGTATTGGAAGGATCCCAGGCACGATAATCCTTACCATCGGCATGGAAAAGGTCGAAGCGATAATGGGCGTCGCTGACATTGACCTCATTATTGGCCCAGGAACTCTTGAGGTAATCGACATGAGTAATGAGCAGACCATTGCCTGGACAGCCATAGTCCCAGCCTTCCTGCCGACGATTCTCCAACAGATAGTATTCGTCATCGTTACCCGAGTTACGTACCAGATAGGTATCGCCCCCCTGACTCACGGGTTTCATGCCCGTAATCGTGGTGGCAGCAGTCAGTTCCTTAGGTTGCTTCCAACCCAGATACATCTTCTCCATAGCCGTGAGATTAACAGGACACCAGCCTTTGCCTGTATAGTCACCACCGTCCATCAAGTCCCACTCATCCACTGCCGAGAATGCGGTGGCAGGCGCCAACGGATAGATATCGGGCAGACCCAACGTATGACAGAATTCATGGACCAGGATGCCGATGCCACACATGCCGCCATCTTTCCACAACTCACAAGAGACAGAAGCATAACGGGAATAGATGCCACCAGGCATCAAACAAGTGACCGTACTCGTATTAGGCCAGATATAACCTGACTGAAAATTGCCTGAGGGTCCTGCAGCCACAAAGATGATCTGATTGGCTAGATCATCGTTATCCCAGTCGTAAATATGGAAATCGGTCGTCACGCCGCTGTTAGACAGTTTCTTACAAGCGTCACGTACGATTTCTGAGCCATTAAAACGGGAACCATGACCACCAGCCTTGAAGTCGACCTTGATAGGGCCATAGATATCAAACTGGAGGTTCACCAGCCCACCCGACTGATCGCGGAAATAATCAGCCACACAACCTGGACCTGCTCCCTCGTTATAACCTTTCTCATTAAAGACACGGTCATAATAATGGGCAGGATCTTCCATCTTGAAGTCACAGTCCTCGAAACTGATGAGTACCACAGGCTGCCGATACACCTTATCTTTTTCAAAGGGAAAGGGTTCCGCCAGAGCATAATTCTCGCCACGCGTCTTCCCTTCAAAATGCCTACAGGCATAACGCTGCGCCCTGGCTGCACACACAGCCAGGCACAGCATCACCCATATCAATAGCCTTTTATTCAATGCTTAATTTTTAATGCTTAATGTTTAATGTTTAATGTTTAATGCTTAATGTTTAATGTTTAATGCTTAATGTTTAATGCTTAATGTTTAATGTTCACTTCTTCGGGCACCACGGTTTCAACGTCTTGAAGAAGTCATTACCCTTATCATCAACAAGGATGAATGCAGGGAAGTCCTCAACCTCAATCTTCCACACAGCCTCCATACCGAGTTCAGGATACTCGACGCACTCGATGCTCTTGATACTGCTCTGAGAGAGAACAGCGGCCACACCTCCGATAGTACCGAGATAGAAGCCACCATGCTTCTTACAAGCCTCGGTAACCACGTCTGAGCGGTTACCCTTGGCAATCATCACCAGTGATGCACCGTTAGCCTGGAACTCGTCAACGTAGGGATCCATACGGTTGGCTGTGGTGGGACCCATCGAGCCACAAGGATAACCCTCTGGTGTCTTAGCTGGTCCGGCATAGAGCACAGGATATTTCTTGAAGTAGTCGGGCATACCCTCACCAGCATCCAGACGAGCCTTCAGCTTGGCATGAGCGATATCGCGAGCCACAATGATGGTACCCTTCAGGTTCACACGGGTGCTGACAGGATACTTAGACAGTTCCTTGCGAACAGCATCGATACCCTCGTTCAGGTCGATCTCGATACCCTTGCCACCCTCACCTGGCTGACGCAGTTCCTCAGGAATGAGCTCTGTGGGGTTCGAGTCCATCTTCTCCAACCAGATACCATCGGCATTAATCTTGGCCTTGATGTTACGGTCAGCAGAGCAAGATACGCCCATACCGATAGGACAGCTGGCACCATGACGAGGCAGACGGATCACACGGATATCGTGTGCCAGATACTTACCACCAAACTGTGCACCCAGTCCGATCTTCTGAGCCTCAACAATCAGTTTCTGCTCCAGATCCACATCACGGAAGGCACGACCTGTCTCATCACCAGTGGTAGGCAGACCATCATAGAACTTAATGGAAGCGAGCTTCACCGTCAACAGGTTCTTCTCAGCTGAAGTACCACCAATGACAAAAGCGATATGATAAGGAGGACAAGCAGCTGTACCCAGACTCTTCATCTTCTCTACGAGGAATGGAATCAGTGTTCCCTCGTTCTGGATCGTAGCCTTGGTCATGGGATAGAAATAGGTCTTGTTGGCACTACCACCACCCTTGGCAACCATCACAAACTTGTACTCTGCTCCCTCGGTAGCCTCGATATCAATCTGGGCAGGCAGGTTACAACGGGTGTTCACCTCGTCGTACATGTTCAGCGGGGCATTCTGCGAGTAGCGCAGGTTGTCCTGAGTAAAGGTGTTGAACACACCCAGGCTCAGTGCCTCTTCATCCTCGAAACCAGTCCAGATCTGCTGACCCTTCTCACCGTGGATGATAGCCGTACCTGTGTCCTGACAGAAAGGCAGGATACCCTTGCAAGCCACCTCGGCATTGCGCAGGAACTGCAGGGCTACATACTTATCATTCTCGCTGGCTTCAGGATCGGTCAGGATCTTGGCCACCTGTTCGTTGTGCTCTCTGCGCAGCATAAACTCCACATCGTGGAAAGCCTGCTGGGCCAAAAGGGTCAGGGCCTCCTTGGAGACCTTCACGATTGTCTTACCTTCAAACTCGGCGGTTGTCACGCCTTCCTTACTCAACAGACGATACTCTGTCTTGTCCTCGCCCACCTGAAACATCGGGGCATACTTAAATTCTACGTTTTTAGCCATAACTTTTTATGTTTAATCTTTAATGTTTAATCTTTAATGTTTAATCTTTAATGTTTAATGTATCAATATCCAAACACTTCTTCCGTCGTCAACCTCCTGATCGCCCCGATCTTCTCCAGAGCCTTCATATCCAACTCCTTCTCATCACCAAGGATCAGGTAACGACAAGCCTTGTTCGCCATGTTCGCCTTCTCGAAGGCAACCATATCCTGTAGCGTCACCTGCTGCAGATCCTCATAGATCTTCTTGTTGAGGTCGAAATCGAGACCCAGCTCTTTCATCGCATTCCAATGGTAGATGATATCCGACTTTGTGATACGCAGACTGGCGAGTTGCTTGGTGAGGCCTTCCTTCGCGATATGGAAGGCGGTCTCACTGGCTGGCATCTCGTTGAGAATGGAATGGAAGTGGTTGATACAGTCCATCATCTTGTCGTTCTGCGTGATGATATGGGTATAGAAACTTTCCTTCTCACCCTTTCTGCCTGGACGGGAATACATGGCCGAAGCATTGTAAGCCAGACCACGGGCCTCACGCATCTCCTGGAACACGATACCATTCATACCACCACCGAAATACTCATTGAACACAGCCTGAACAGCTGCCTCATCGATATTCCAGTCACGACCCTCATTGTGATACTGTCGCATATAGATGTTCTTGGCATCGTAGGGGGCAATCCATACTTCATTCTCGTTGGCCTCCTGCTTCACGTAGTAGTTGTTCTGAGGCACAGCTTGGAGCTGACTGGCCGTATGATGGGTCTGATCGATGACTGCCGACAGCTCACTGACACTCAGCGGACCATAATAATTCACACGGTGTTCATAGCCGGAGAGACCTTTCAACAAATCGACAAACACCTGTGGGTCGGTCTCTTTCAGTTGCTGTGCGGTCAACACATCACCAGCGGAGTTACGAGGTCCGTAGACACCATAGGTAAACAGACGGTTGAAATAGGCTCGCTGGTCTTTCTTCTGGTCCTCACGACCCTTCAGGATCTTGACGACCATAGCCTCATAGGCTTCCTTGTCGACCTTCACATGCTGCAGCAGATCCTCAAGCAAAGCCAAGGCTGGCGCCATATTCTCACTGAGACCATAGAGGTAGACCTGCGTCTGATTGGTACCTACACTCACATCGAAGTCGCAGGCCAGTTCGTAGAACTTCTGACGCACCTCAGCAGCACTCAGCTGGTCAGTGCCCAGATACTCGATGTAGTCAGAGGCTGTACTATAGCGGTTGTCTGCACTCTTTCCGAATTCATAGAGGAACGAGAGTTCAAAGAGGCCGTTGATGGTGTTCTGCACATAACAGAGGGGCAGTCCCTTTCCTGTCTTGCCGAAGGTCATATCCTTTTTAAAGTCCACGAACCTGGGTTGGATGGGCTCCACCTTTGAGTCCTGGATAGCCTGTACGAAGGCACTCTTCTGGTCACGGTTGGCCTGGATGGGGGTAATGGCGGGCTTGTCGATCTTCTTCTGAAGAGAGTCCACACCCTGACGCTTATAGACAACCACATAGCCGTCAGTAAAGAATCGGTTGGCGAAATCGACAATCTCCTGCTTCGTGATCTTCGAGATGCGGTCGATCATGCCGACCACCTGCTGCCAGTCGATCTCGTTGATAAAGGCATCGACAAACATATCGGCTCTGACCTGATTATACTCCAGCATCTGATAGTAGACACGCTTCTTGTTGTTGATAATGCTAGGCAGGAGGTTATCGGGGAAGTCACCTTTCTTCAGCTTCTCAATCTCACCCAACAGCAGCTCCTTCACCTCGTCGAGACTCTGTCCCTCCTTGGGAGTAGCCATCACAATAAAAGCACCCAGATCATGCATCAGCTCAGAACCGCCATTGGCCCGCTGCACCTTCATCTTCTGGGTCAGATTCAGGTCAAAGAGACCTGCACGCCCGTTACTCAGCACATCTTCCATCAGTTCGAGGGTATCTGCCTGCAACGAGTTGGCTTGCTTAGCCTGCCAACCCATCCAGATCTGCTCGGCCTCCGGTCCCACGACAGTGGAATCCTTGGGCTGTGTCAACACGGGCTGCTTCGGGAATACGGGCTGACGCACATCAGCACCAGGTTTCCAACCTGAGAAGTATTGGTCGATGATGGCGATGGTCTTGTCCATATCCAGATCACCAGCCATACAGATAGCCACATTGTTGGGCACGTACCACTTATTAAAGTAGTTCTTGATATTCGTGATGGAGGGGTTCTTCAGATGCTCCTGTGAACCCAGGGTGGTCTGGAGACCATAGGGATGGGTAGGAGCCAACAGCTTACACATGGCAGCATAGAGCTTACGACGGTCGGCTGTCAGACTGATGTTATACTCCTCGTACACGGCCTCCAACTCGGTATGGAAACCTCGGATGACCATATTCTGGAAACGGTCACTCTGGATCTTCGCCCAGTTCTCGATCTCGTTCGAGGGGATATCCTCCGTATAGCAGGTCACATCGTTCGAGGTGTAGGCATTCGTACCCTCTGCACCAATGGCTGCCATCAGTTTGTCGTACTCATTGGGGATGAAGTACTGCGCAGCGACCTGACTCACGGAGTCAATCTCGTGATAAGCCTGCTTGCGGGCCTCGGGGTCGGTCAACTTCCGATAAGCCTCGTAACGCTGCTCAATTTCAGCGAGCAAGGGGGCCTCTGCATCTGGATTGTTCGTACCAAACTGCTTCGTACCCTTGAACATCAGGTGCTCCAGGTAGTGGGCCAGACCTGTGGTCTCCGCTGGGTCGTTCTTCGAACCTGTACGCACAGCGATATACGTCTGGATCCTCGGCTTCTCCTTATTCACTGAGAGATACACCTTCAACCCATTGTCCAGGGTATATATCCGCGCCTGCATCATATCCCCCGCTACTGTGACATACTCACGTGCCTGTAAAGGCAAAAAGCTTAAAAAGCCAAAAACTAAAAAACAAATCTTCCTCATGATTTCATTCCATCTTTTCTCGTTCCACATTCCTCGTTCCTCCTTCCTCGAAAATCCTACTCGTTCCACATTCCACCTTCCACATTCCACATTCCTCAAAATCAATTCTCATAGTCTATTTCGTGGTCTAATTTCTCCACAAAGTCATCAAAGACCTCCCGCTCAACATCACCCATCGCAAACTCCTTCTCAGCATCCTTGCGGATCTCAGCAATCCACGCACGACGGGCCTTCACATAGTCCTCATGGATACGCTCACAGGCAGCGGCATCGAGCTCCTCAAGCTGATAGTAGTCGAGAATCATCTGATAACTCCAGGCCCAACGATAGTCTGAGTAGTTATTGTTGATCTCCGTGAATCGGTCGAGCACCTGCTGGATATTATCGATGGTACCGCTCTTGATGTCGTTGATCAGTCGAAGCTCCTCACTCTCAGGCAACAGCAGTCCACTCAGGTCCACCCATCTGCCCTTACCCACACTGCTCACGGGCTTGCCGATATAACCCTCTTTCTGGGCGCGTTTCAGCACTGCTCCCATATAGATACGCAGCGCAATATCATAGTACTTCAGACCTTTCGTCAACGACGAACAGGCAATCACATACTCATGGAAATTATAACGCGACACGTTGTCACCCGAGGCATGACGCAGGTCCTTCAGGATCTGGATGCCCTGAATAATCTCGCCCACAGTAAATGGCGACAGCCAGTCGAAATTGATGATACTCTTCTTCGACTGCTTCGAACGCTTGTCACGCTTCGGCCATTTCTTGATATCTCGATACAGACCCACCGTCGTAATGTTACGACCTGGCACAAGCACCATCTCATCGCCGTAGGCAATCAGATAGGAGAAGGGCAGGTTACGGGTATCGGGATGGTGCATCAGCTTACCGAAGCAGACACTGAAGGCACCAATCGTGGCGGGCATCAGGATATAGGCTCCCGACGCAGTCTTCGTGCCGCGCTCAAGTGTTCCCCAGTGCATCGGACCCATCTTGTAGGCATGGTTCGAGAAATTGGTGTTCGAACCTGCATTATAGAAGGAGAATTCGCCACCGATCAACAGCGAACTCTTATGGTGCGAAGCCGAGAAAGGTCCGCAGAACGCTGCACAGGCCTCACCATTGGCCATAAACGAATTGGCGAAGAACAGACTGGCCTCAGCCGTAAAGCCATTGGTAATCTGACAGGCCTCACCCACGAAACAGTCCTGCATCTTCACCGAGTTGTTGATCGAACAACCGTCACAGATAATCGAGTTCTCACAGATGACACCCGTTCCAATGAATACAGGGGCATCCATCGAACTCATCACCGTACACTCTGACAGACGGGCAGCACCACTGATCTCACAGTCTCCCTTGATGATGGTATTCGTGATATCCTTCGCATTGATGATCTTCACATTGTTACCGATATAGCCACGATCAGGACGCGACACGCGCAACTCATCCTCAATCATCTGCTGCATGGTGTGCTTCAACTGCTTGTCGGTATTGTATTTCACCATCAGGGCGGCCAACTGACTGTTCAGCTCTCTGAAGATGGTCACATTACCATCACCCATCTCGTTAAGCACAGAGATGACGGATCCTTCACCATAGGTGGCATCATCCGTCGTCTCAAGCGTACAGATGTTCGAGATATAACAGTCGTTGCCAATGGTGTAGTTGTTGATGTAGTTACCCACCTTCTCAATCAGACAGTCATTGCCCACAGTGACATTCCTCAACGTGGCGTCATTGATACCCGAATGCTTGAAAAAGCCCTTAGTCACCTCCACCATCTTGTTGAAGGCACCCAGTCGGATGTCACCATAGAATATCACACGATGGAAGTTGTAAGGCTTAAAATCCTCAGCCACCATCACCCGCTGCCAGTCCTCCGCCCAGCAGACATTATTCTCCAATACCTCAATCTCAGTCTGTGTTAAGTTTCTGAATTCACTCATATAATGTTTAATGTTTAATGTTTAATGTTCAATGTTCAATGTTCAATGTTTAATGTTCAATGTATCATGATTTTCAATATCCTCGTATAGAAAATCATGATAGGGGTACTTCTGCACATGCAACTCCCTCACCCTCTTATACAACGTCTCCCGCAACTCATCGATATTCTCCTTCTGCTTAGCGCTTATGAACAAGCACTCCAGGTAATGTCCTGAACTCCCTGTCTCCTTGTCTCCTTGTCTCCCCAGCTTCCCCATCCAACTACACTTGAGATCTTCAAGTGAATAGTTCTCCTTCGTCGACGGCGTCAGGTCGTCCTCCTCCTTCTCCACCCACGTGTAGGCATCAATCTTGTTGAACACGAGCATGGCAGGCTTGTCAGCACAACCCAGTTCCTTCAGGGTCTCCTCCACCACACGGATCTGCTCCTCAAAGTCGGGATGCGAGATATCCACCACATGCACCAGCAGATCGGCTTCTCTCACCTCGTCGAGGGTACTCTTGAAACTCTCAACCAGATCAGAGGGCAACTTACGGATAAAACCGACGGTATCTGCCAACAGGAAGGGCAGGTTGTCGATGGTCATCTTCCTGACAGTGGTATCGAGGGTAGCAAAGAGCTTGTTCTCGGCAAACACCTCACTCTTGGCCAACAGATTCATCATCGTACTCTTACCCACGTTCGTATAACCTACCAAAGCCACACGGATCAGGCGACCACGATTCTTGCGCTGGGTCGTCTTCTGCTTGTCAATCTCTGCCAGACGCTGTTTCAACAGGGTGATACGCTGCAGGATGATTCTTCGGTCCATCTCCAACTGGGTCTCACCAGGACCACGTAGGCCCACAGAACCCTTGCCACCGCCAGAGCCTGATCCACCACCCTGTCGTTCCAGGTGAGTCCATAGGCGCTGCAGTCTGGGCAACATATAACGATGCTGGGCCAGTTCCACCTGGGCCTTCGCCTCAGCCGTCTGCGCGCGCATCGCAAAGATATCCAATATCAATGAGGTCCGGTCGAGAATCTTCACCTGCAACTCCTTCTCAATATTCCTGATCTGCTTCGCAGAGAGTTCATCATCAAAGATCACCATCCCGACTGGTTGCGGAGTATTCTCATTCCACATTCCACATTCCTCATTCCACGCATCAACTTCGTCCTGGCACTGCTTGATATACGCCTTGATCTCCTGCAACTTACCAGACCCAACATACGTGGTCTGACTCGGACCACCCACCTTCTGAGTGAACCGTTTCACAGTGACAGCCCCGGCAGTATCAGCCAGGAACTCCAACTCGTCGAGATATTCTTTCGTCTTGGCTTCGTCCTGATCCTTGGTGATGAGTCCCACCAGCACCGCAGTCTCAGCCTTCGCCTCTGATATGACAAATTCCTTCATATTGGGTACAAAGATACGAATAAGCGAGCAACTCTAAAAAAAATCCATGTTAATCCGTGTTAATCCGTGCCTAAAAAAAAAATTTCATTGTATTTTTGCACCAAAATATTCAAGAACCAAAAACAAAAACATTATGAGAGTAATTATTCAGAGTGACTACCAGAAAATGTCACAGTGGGCAGCAAACCACGTTATTGAGCGTATCAACAAGTTCAACCCGACACCCGACCACAAGTTTGTGCTGGGTTTACCGACAGGCTCTTCACCCGTTGGCATGTACAACTACCTCGTAGAGGCTAACCGTGCAGGAACAGTATCTTTTAAGAACGTCATCACCTTCAACATGGACGAGTACGTTGGTCTGCCAGAGACCCATCCTGAGAGCTATCATGCCTTCATGGCCCGTAATCTCTTCGACCATATCGATTGTCCGAAGGAGAACATCCACATCCTGAATGGTAACGCGCCCGACCTCGTAGCTGAGTGCAAGCACTATGAGGAGATGATCCAGGAGGCTGGTGGTGTCGACCTCTTCATCGGAGGTATCGGTCCCGATGGTCATATTGCCTTCAATGAGCCAGGCTCTTCACTGCGCTCCAGAACCCGTATGAAGACCCTCACCACCGATACACGTATCGCTAACAGCCGCTTCTTTGGTGGCAAACCTGAGAACGTTCCTGCTCATGCCCTTACTGTTGGTGTAGGTACAGTCATGGACGCCCGCGAGGTAATGATCCTCGTCAATGGCCACGCCAAGGCACGTGCCCTCCAGGCAGCTATCGAGGGTAGCGTCAACCACATGTGGACCATCTCTGCTCTCCAGATGCACGAACATGGCATCATCGTCAGCGACGAGGAGGCAGCCGATGAGCTGAAGGTCAGCACCTATAAGTATTTCAAGGATATCGAAAGCGACCAGTTACTTTAATAAAGTAAGGAGACAGGGAGTCCAAGGAGTTCAGGGAGTCCAAGACGATTGTTTTGTCTCTCCCTCAAGCATCATAAGTAATGTCTTGTAACTCCTTGTCTCCCTGTCTCCTTGTCTCCTTTTATACGTAGAAACTATGAATAGAATTATTACTATCCTTTTTTCCATGGCGTTTTTCTTATCGATAAACGCAGAAGAAGTCAGCGTGCAATCCCCCGATGGCAATCTGGTGGTGACAGTAAGCGACGCCGGCGGCCGCCTATATTACACCGCCTCCCTCAATGGTCAACAAGTCTTAGCCCCCTCCGCCCTAGGCCTCAAAACCTCCCTTGCCGACCTCTCCAAAGACCTCTCAATAGCCAATGGTCAATGTTCAATGGTCAATGGTCAATATCAGATGCAAGGAACGAAAGCTTCCTCTGCATCTTATGAGGCCACAAAGGCCGTTGTCGACATTGAGAACAAAGACGGTGTGAAGTTCTCCGTCCTCTTCCAGGTCTCCGACAATGATATCGCCTTCCGATATCTGATCCCCCGTCAGACCATCAATAAGAAAGAGTACAAGCGCGCGCGTATACTGGCCGAACTCAGCAGCTTCAACTTCCCCGACGGCACCACGACCTTCATCTCCCCCCAGATAGGCCCTGAGTCCGGTTGGGAACAGACCAAGCCCTCCTACGAAGAAGGCTACTCCGCCGACGCCCCCATGACCACCCCATCCCAATTCGCTCATGGCTACATCCTCCCCGCCCTCTTTCATCTTCAGGGAGACAAGGAGACAGGGAGACAGGGAGTCCAAGACAAATCTTCAAGCGCAAAAGGTAATGTCCTGAACTCCTTGCGCTCGGCTTTGCCGCTTGGCTTGTCCAAGAACTCCTTGTCTACTTGGGTACTTATATCCGAGACCGGAGTAACCTCAGGTTACTGCGGCAGTCACCTAAGTGACTACCAGCCCGGTATAGGCTACACCATCGCTTACCCCGACCGTGGCGAAAACAACGGCTACGGCACCGACTTCGCCGCCATTCCATTACCCGGCGAAACCCCTTGGCGCACAATCACAGTGGGCAACAGTCTGAAACCCATTGTCGAGACAACGATCAGCTACGACCTCGTCAAGCCCCTCTACGAGCCCAGTATCGACTACAAACCCGGCCGCTACACCTGGAGCTGGCTCCTCTGGCAGGACAACTCCATCAACTACGATGACCAGGTACAGTTCATTGACCTCGCCGCAAAGATGGGCTTCGAATACTGCCTCGTCGACAACTGGTGGGACACCCAGATTGGACGCGACCGCATCGAGGAACTCTCCAGATACGCCCAGTCAAAAGGCGTACACCTCATGCTCTGGTACAACTCCAATGGCTTCTGGAACGATGCCCCACAGACACCACGCGACTGCATGAACACCGCCATCGCACGTGAACGCGAGATGAAGTGGCTGCAGTCCATCGGCATCAAAGGCATCAAGGTCGACTTCTTCGGAGGCGACAAACAAGAGACCATGCGCCTCTACGAAGACATCCTCTCAGATGCCAACCGCCATGGCCTACAAGTCATCTTCCACGGCTGTACCATCCCCAGAGGCTGGGAACGCATGTACCCCAACTACGTGGCCTCCGAGGCAGTGCTAGCCTCCGAGAACCTGTTCTTTGGCGAGGAAGCCACCATCCGTGAGGGCTTCGACCTCACCCTCCATCCCTTCTGCCGCAATGCGACGGCATCCATGGACTGGGGAGGCATCATCATGAACAAATGGATGTCACGCGACAATAAGAGCCGCCATACCCGTAAGACCACCGATATCTTCGAAATGGCCTCTGGCATCATCATGCAGACACCCATCCAGTGCGTAGCCATACAACCCAACAACCTCGACGAACTCCCACAGTTCGAACTCGACTTCCTACGCGATCTCCCCACAACCTGGGAAGAAACCCGCTTCATCGATGGCTACCCCGGCAAATACGTCATCCTCGCTCGCAAGTCCACAAACGGCCACTGGTACCTCGCAGGCCTGAACGCCCTCCCCGAACCTCTGACCATATCACTGGATCTGACCGACTTCCCCGGCCTTTCACAACTCTATATCGACAACAAAAAAGGTGAGCCCACACTCACCCCTCTCAAACTCGACAAGAAAGGAAATCTCAAAGCAACCCTCCACCCCAATGGCGGTTTGATCATTAGATAAATAAAAACTCCCAGCCGCCTGGCTGGGAGTTTTTATTTATCTAATTGTTCATAAACAGAATTATTCGAAACATATTCTGGAACAATTTCCTTCATCTTCTTCACCGTCGCCATATCATCAAACCGCTTCGATATAGCAATCAACTCATCAATATCCTTGCAAACCCGCTGATAATCATACTCCCGAACCTCCGCAATACGAATCT
>JAEEGI010017742.1_pt1 | contig 14554 bp, 12 predicted proteins | sample 8958751 | NCBI WGS metagenome assembly JAEEGI01 (sample SAMN16246545, study PRJNA631951) | gut metagenome | biome: gut microbiome; feature: rumen; material: KS-attached | host: Bos | place: Iran: Karaj | collected 2018-10
TTGGACAGAAACTCCTGCATGAGCTCCCCTCCCGCACCATGGTTCATGATCACTTTCGGCATGTGGGCGGAATGACCGCCTCCCCATAAAAGGAATTGCCACCCTCTGGCAGAGGGGAGCCATGTTTTATATCAGCCTTTGCGGTAGGGTCTGACGGGCCCCGTGGGGTAGGGGATATCCTGTTGGACTTCGGAACCAACAACTCGGGTTCGATTCCCGGCGGGGCCGCTTCGAGACTCCTTCTTCGGCCCGTATTTCCCGATTATCATCGCCGAGTCCAGCACGTGCCCCTGCATGGCGAAGAACAGCTCGTTCAGGGGGAATCCCTTCTCCAGGCCCAGCTCGCAGTCGAGGGCGTACACGGTCAGCGTGTACCTGTGCACCTTGTCCGGAGGGGCCATGCCGCCGTATCCGGTCCCCTTCTCTATGGGGCACCTGTCCAGGACCCCGCACCAGCTGTTGCGCCCTTCCGTGAAGTCGGTGCTGTTGCGGGACTCCCCCTCCAGGACCTCCGTCTTCTTGAGGTCCGCGAGGATCCAGTGGATCCAGTCGAATCCGCAGACCGGGATGGCGTCGTAGTCGTCCAGGACAGCGGCGAAGCTCACGGTCCCTTCGGGCGCGTCCTCGATCTTGAACGGTATGGAGAGGGACGGCATTCCGCCCACCCTGTCCTTGCCCTTCTTCCCGTATTTGTCCAAGAAGAACCCGTCCTCTATCCCGGAGCTGGAGACCTTCATTCACTTCCCCTCGTAGACGATGAGGGACTCGACGTCGTAGTCCTTCAGCTTGCCCCTTCCTCCCAGGCCGGCGAGCTCCATGACGAAGCTGATCTTCACCACCTCTCCTCCGAGGCGCTCTATCATCTTGACCATGGCCCCGGTGGTTCCTCCAGTGGCGATGAGGTCGTCTATGATGACGACCTTCTGGCCCGGCTTTATGGCGTCCTTGTGGACCTCCAGCGTCGCGGTGCCGTATTCCAGGTCGTACTCCTCGGATATGGTCTCGCGGGGCAGCTTGCCCTTCTTGCGGAAGAGCACGAACCCCTTCTTCATCGCGTAGGCCACGGGAGCGCCGAATATGAACCCGCGGGACTCGGATCCCGCCACGAGGTCGAAGTCGATGCCGTCCAGCGTATGGACGAGCTGGTCGATGGCCATGGCGAATCCGTCTCCGTTGTTGACGATCGTGGTGACGTCCCTGAACATGATCCCGGGCTTCGGGAAGTCGGGTATGGTGGTCACGTAGTCTTTGAGTTCCATGTACGGTGAAACGTCGGGGCCCGTCTTAAAACAATGCCAACGAGCCTCAACGACCTGGACGGACCGGCTCTGGATAATTCCGGTCCGCACTTCTCCGCCCCTTCAGGGTAAGCGCGTTTGTTGCGGTCATCCGTCGAGTCTTGCGAGCGGAACCGTCTCGGCGCGAAAGGGACAAGCGAACGCCGCATCCCGTCCGGCCGCGGTCCTTTCCGGAACCGCTCTCGCCGCAGATCCAAGTTACTTGTCTTTTAGCGATCTTTCCTTGCCTCCTTGAGTGATAGTACGAGTTTATACTATTTATAGTAATCTGTTGTCGATATTCGTAGTAACCAATGTGATTGCTATAATAATTCGATGTAATTCTACGATATTCGTAAAAGGATAACGGTAACTTTTAATTGCGGGAATGCTATTCGCATCTTGCGGAGAGCCTGTGGGGCCTCGTTTTTCGCACGGATTGCCTATGGGGCGTGTCTTGCAGGGCCCCATATGCCGGCATGGAACAGGGGCGGTCCCCGAAGGGACCGGAAGAATCCCGGCTGGAGCCGGGTGAAGGGTTTCAGTAGAGCTGCTCGGTGCAGTAGGGGCAGAACTTGGGGGTCTTGGGAAGTCCCGAGATGTCCTTTCCGCAGTAGGGGCAGCTGTTGTACTTGGGCGCGGATCCGTCCGCAGGCCCGGGGGCGGCGGTCCCGTCCGCAGGGGCGGGTCCGGCTTGGGCGCCGGTCTGGGGGGCAGGGCCCTGGGGGTTCTGGCCGTATCCGTACGGCGGGTAACCTCCCTGCGGAGGGTAGCCGTATCCGCCCTGCGGGGGATATCCGTAGCCTCCCTGGGGCGGGTAGCCTCCCTGCGGAGGGTAGCCGTATCCGCCCTGCGGGGGAGCGTATCCCGCGGTCCCGGGGGCGGGCTGTCCGCAGAAGTTGCAGTGGTTGTAGGGATAGACGTTCGGCCTTCCGCAGAAGGGGCAAAGCATCTGCTGCTGGGGCGGCTGCTGCTGCCCGCCCTGCTGGCCTCCCTGGAGCTGCTGGAACATCTGGGGGAACAGGAGCATTCCGGTTCCGACCGCCGCTCCGCCTTCGGAGTTTCCTATGGCGTCTGCCATTCTGTCCATGACCTCGTACCTCTTGAAAGCCTCTCCGTTCTTGCTGCTGAACTGAATGTATTCGAATATCTTCTTCTGGTCCTCTTCGGTGGTCCTGACCTCGGCGATCTTCAGGGACAGGAGCTCCAGTCCCCTCTGGGCGAAGTACTGCTCGATCTTCACCTTGGTGACGGTCGAGGCCTTCTCCAGCTGCCCGTAGACCTCCATGTAGTACTGGCTGCTGAGCTGCTGGGTGACCTGCTCGTTGATGAAGCTCTTCATGAAGGCGTTGACGTCTCCGGTGGTGTACGCCTTCAGCCCTCCGAGGACCTGGGTGAAGAACACCGTGACGTCGGACACGCGGAACTGGTAGTCCCCGTTGGCCATGAGGGTGATGGGCGCCTCGTAGTCCGGTGCGGGCTTGATCATTCCGCGGATCCCCCACTTCCCGTTGAACATCTTCAGCGAGACGTAGACGATCTGGATCTTGAACGGGGTCTCCTTGTATCCCAGGGCGAGGTTGTACAGCTTGGTGAGCCAGGGGATGTTGGCCGACGTTATGAGGTGCCTCCCGGGCTCCAGGACTCCCTGGAGCTGCCCGTCCCTGATGAACAGGGCGACGGCGTGCTCGGGGACGGTGACGGAGGTCAGGGTCCTGAGGTCGTCGTGGTTGAAGGTGTACACTATGTCGTCCGCTCCCTGGTTGGACCAGGTCACGACGTTGGTGTTGGCCGCGGCCATCAGATCGCCTCCTCGGCCTGGAAGCCTTTCATGATGGCCTCCCTCTCGTTGTACGCCTCGATCATGTCGTCGACGCACCTCTCGTACTTGCGGAGGTCCTTCCTCTGGACGGTCCCCTCGTCTACGGCGTCGAGGATGTTCTCGGTGGCCTCCCTGAGGGCGTGGATGTCCTCCAGGATCTTGGCGTCCCACTCCATGACCCTGTCCAGGTCCTTCTCGAGGATCTTGACGGAGTCGTGGAATCCGGAGTACCCGTTGACGGCCTTCTTGACGTCTACGTCGTAGCGGTCGACCTTGGTCCTTATCCTCTCGACGTCCATCATCATGTCGAAGTCGTTGATCACTCCCTTCTGGATCTCGCAGAGGTCCATCTTGGATCCCTGTATGGCCCTGGAGAGCTCCGCCCTGACCGCCCTGTCGGCGTCCCTGCGGAGGTTCTTCTCCTTGTAGCCCTTGTATCCGGGGATGTAGAGCTTTATCCTCTCGAAGAGGCCCATGTCCCCTTTCATCTTGGACGTTACCGTCTCGTTCAATTCTGCCATTTTCACACCTTCCTGTTCTTTACTGCCATTATGATCACGACGACCGCTATTATGGCGATGAAGACGGCCACCGTTATGAGGATGTTGTGCACGAGTCCGTTGATGAGCCCGGTCACTCCTATGCCGGCCAGCAGCACGCCCCCGACCAGCGCCGCGTCCCCGTAGGAGGGTCCGAAGTTGTTGTCCCCGCCTTTCAGAAGGGAGGTGGCGGCTATGTACACTCCGAACATTATTATCACGGCCCACAGCGCATCCAGCGCGTTGCCGGTCGTGAGGTACAGTATGATTCCGAGCACGATCGCCAGCATGAACACTCCGGCGGAGATCGCGCCCATCGTCCTAGCGTTAACAGCCATTTCTCTCACTCTCTCAGATTATTACTATCTTGTCGGTCCCGAGCAGGTTTACCGCCTCTGGCGCGAGCCTGCTGAACTCTTTCGGCAGGATCACCTTGTTTCCCTGCACGTCGCAGGGTATGTAGATGAGCCGTTTCACAAAAGGCTTGCTGAGCTTCAGCTTTGAGTGGGTGGTCGAGCATTGCTTGAGGTAGTCCTCCACGAGCTTGGTCGCTTCGGTCTTGGTGCTCAGGGGGACCACTATCTTCTTGGTTCCCGGGGAGTTGTTGGCGGCGGAGTCCGCGAGCACGCCTATGCCCGCCCCTCCGCTGATGCTGTTCTCCTGTCCTTTTATCTTGGACATGATGGACGCCTCGGGGGCGTTGGCGAATATGTCGGTCAATCCTTTGCGAGGGCTGGACAGGGCCGCGTCGCACACCGTGAACGTGGCGGGTATGAGCAGGTCCTCGGTGACCTCCACGCTCTTCTTGGAGAACAGGGCCCCGGTGGTGAAGCTGTACTTCAGGTCCACGTCCCAGAACGGATAGAGGAGGGTTCCTCCGCCGGAGCAGATCGGAAGGGCCCCGGAGTTCCTGGCGTCCATGATGGACTCGATCCCGGCGAACATCTCGGCGTCCCTCTCCCTCTTGTCCAGGAGGTGGTTCCAGTCGCGGTTGTTGGGGTACTTCAGGCTGCTGACCTTGTTGAGGACCTCCAGCAGATGAAGCGGATCGGAGGAGGTGCCGTTGGCCATCTCCGCGATGTGCAGGAGGGTCTTGGCCTGGGATATCTCCACGTCCACGGCGCGTATCATGACGGCCATGGTGGGGCTCCTGAATATCTCCTTCTTGGCCTCCTCCAGGGCCTTGACCCCGCCCTCCGCCTTGACGACGCAGTCCAGCGCGTTTCCGTTGAGGACGAAGTCGGACGCCAGGCAGATCTCGGCCAGGGCGTTGAGCCTCTTCGCGAAGGGCTCGTAGCCCTTGCATTTGCTCATGTAGGAGGCGGACTCCTTGAAGTTGTTCGCCATCAGGACGAACCTTCCGGGGGTGGTGTCCCCCAGGAGCTTCGAGTTGTTGACTATGAGCGCATAGGTGGCGGCGAGGCTCTCGGCCTCGACTATCACGGACTTGTTGTCCGCGTCGATGGCCAGGGGCTCGATGCTCTTCAGCTTCGCGTTGAACTCGAACGCCTGGGTGGACGTGCGCTTGGCCGACAGGGGCTTCTCCTTGCTGAAGGGGAGCACGATGAGCGGCGAGCTGATGACGCTGTTCATGTCCAGGCGGAACTCCCTGATCTCGGGGTCCACCATGGGTTTCACGTTGTTCACGTAGATGTTGTATCTGGCTATGGGATCTACGTTCTCGGTCTGCGTGAGCGAGAACCCGCCGGGGACCGCCTTGCTTATCCAGGACTTGATCTCGCCCATCATCTGGTCCATGTAGGCCTTGGCGTCCACCCTCTGCTGGCTGGTGCCGCAGCTGGGACACTTGATGTACGGGGAGTCGGACTTGATGTCTTTCTCGTCCAGGGGCGCGCCGCAATACTTGCAGCGCAGTTCAAGCAGGTCGTCCATCTCAGTTCACCCTCATCAGCCTTATCTGGCTCTCGAGCGAGTTTATCTCCGCCTGCAGGCGGGCCTCCATGGCGCGCATCTCGGCCATGGCCTTCTGGTGGTATCCGTAGGATATCTCGTCGGCGCGGTTGCTTACCGCGGAGTAGCAGGCGCGGCAGATGTAGATGTGCTTGTTGTCCTGCGCCCTGTTCTTGCTGGTCCCGTTGTCGCTGCTCTCGTTGGCCAGCGCGGGGGATATGTCCGCGGGCGCGGAGTAGAAGTGGATCCCCTCTCCGGAGGCGGTCCTGTTGCATATCCAGCACCTGCAGGTGTTGGAGTACGCCTTCACCCTGGCGTCGTTGGCGCTTCCGCTCTGGCCGTTCTGCTGGCGGTACCCCATGGCTATCTGCTCGTACTCGGCCGCCTGGGGAGGGTTCTCCCACACGACGTCGTCGGACAGGGCCTCGTAGGACACGGCCATCAGGTTGAAGAACTCCGTCAGACCGGTCATCGTCGTGTCGTTGTTGAATATCTCCTGTATGATCAGGTGCTCGTTCCCGATCTTCTCCTGGAACTCCTGGGCGAGGACCTGCAGGTTGCTGGATACGGCCTTGAGGTCGGTCTTCTTGGCCCTCTGGTTCATCAGGCTGATCTTCCTGTAGGTGAGCTCGGTCTCCGTTATCAGAGGGTCGCGGTAGACGTGGGTCAGGCCGAAGTCGAAGTCCGCCACGCTCAGCGCCTTGAGCTTCTGGAGGAGGTTGGAGTACCTGTCGGGCTGATCCAGATGCCCCATCATGTCTATGAGCGCCACCTGGACCGCGGCGACGTCGTTCACGCCGCCCTCCTTGTCTATCGACTTCTGGAGGACGTTGCGTGCTTTGGAGAACTCGCCCCTCTTGATCAGCTCGTTTCCCTGATCATAAAGGTCGTCTCCGTTCTTGAACAGCTTGAACGCCATCTTTTCACACCGCGTTCTGTATGCATGATTATACTAATAATAGTGACTCGAGGGCTTCGTCCGACGGGGCCCCTCCCGGTCTCCGGCGCAAGAGAGGCCGGTCTTTCAGAGGTTTCAAGACAGTTGAACAGTATTTTTCAAAATATTAGATATATATCTAATAGAGATACCTAATACCGTCGTTTTATCTCGATTCACGAAACATTTATAACGATGTACGGTGCAATCCCCCTTCATGGCGAACAGCAGGTTCAGGGCGGTGGAAGAGGCCTTCGCGAAGGAGGCGGTGGTCGCGGAGCCCCCCGCGCCGGCGACTTCCGATTATTATGGATGCAACGTCTTCGGCAGGAAGAACATGAGGAGGTACCTCTCCGCCGACACGAGGCAGAAGGTGTACGAGTCGATAGAGCAGGGCGTCACCCTGGACAGGGACGTCGCCGAGCAGGTCGCCGCAGGCATGAAGCGCTGGGCCCAGGACATGGGGGCCACGCATTACACCCACTGGTTCCAGCCGCTCACCGGCGGGACCGCGGAGAAGCACGACTCCTTCTCGGAGCCGTACGGGAAGGGCGATTCCATAGAGACGTTCTCCGGGAAGATCCTGTGCCAGCAGGAGTCCGACGCGTCCTCGTTCCCCAACGGCGGCCTGAGGAACACCTTCGAGGCCCGCGGGTACACCGCCTGGGACCCGTCGTCGCCGGCGTTCGTCATGGGCGACCGCCTCTGCATTCCCACGGTCTTCATCTCGTACACGAAGGAGGCCCTGGACTACAAGACCCCGCTGCTGAAGTCGGAGCTCGCCGTCTCGTCCGCCACGGCGGACCTGCTGAAGTACTTCGGCATCGAGGGGGACCGCGTGTTCGCGTACCTGGGGTGGGAGCAGGAGTACTTCCTGGTCGACGCCGCCCTGTACGCCCAGCGCCCCGACCTCATAATGGCCGAGAGGACGCTGATAGGCCACAACTCCGCCAGGAACCAGCAGCTGGAGGACCATTACTTCGGCGCGATCCCGGGGAGGGTCCTCGAGTTCATGAAGGACCTGGAGTTCGAGTGCTACAAGCTCGGGATCCCCATAAAGACCAGGCACAACGAGGTCGCTCCCAACCAGTTCGAGATCGCGCCGGTGTACGAGCAGTGCAACATAGCGATAGACCACAACCTGCTGCTGATGTCCCTCATGAGGACGGTGGCCGACAGGCACGGGTTCAAAGCGCTGCTCCACGAGAAGCCCTTCGCGGGGGTGAACGGCTCCGGGAAGCACTGCAACTGGTCGCTCGGAACCGAGTCGGGCGTAGCGCTGCTGTCTCCCGGGAAGACCGACCTCGAGAACCTGAGGTTCCTGACGCTGACCGCGAACATACTGAAGGCGGTCTACGACAACAACGCCCTGCTCAAGTCCTCCATACTGACGGCCTCCAACGCCCACAGGCTGGGCGCCAACGAGGCCCCGCCGGCGATAATATCGTCTTTCCTGGGGGAGCAGGTCACGGAGGCCTTCGAGGAGCTCCTGACGTCCAGGGACATGGTCAAGATCAAAGGGAAGGTGGGCTACAACCTGGGGATACCGCAGGTCCCGGACCTGTTCATGGACAACACCGACCGGAACAGGACCTCCCCGTTCGCGTTCACCGGCAACAGGTTCGAGCTCAGGGCGGTCGGCTCGTCGGCCAACTGCTCCAGCGCGGTCTCCGTCCTGAACACGATAACCGCGTACCAGTTCAAGAGATACAAGGAGAACGTGGACGGGAGGATAGCGTCCGGCACGCCGATGATGAAGGCCATCCTGGACGAGACCCGCGAGACCTACAGGGCATGCAGGAACATCTGCTTCGACGGCAACGGCTATTCGGAGGAATGGCTCAAGGAGGCCGCCGTCCGCGGCCTGGACTGCGAGACCAGCCCCCCTCTGTGCTACGACGTGCTGACCTCTCCGAGGACGGTCGAGGTCTACAGGGACACCGGCGTGCTGACCGAGGTGGAGCTCAAGGCCCGCAGCGAGATCTGCTGGGAGATATACAGCAAGAAGATCGAGATAGAGGCCAGGGTGCTCGCCGACCTCACCGCCAACCACATACTCCCGGTGGCCACGAGGTACCAGTCGTTCCTGCTGGACAACGTGTCCAAGATGAAGGACATCTTCGAGGGCAAGGAGTACAAGCAGGTGGCCGGGCCCGAGATTCGCATCATCAAGGACATCGCCGAGCACGTGAGCAAGGCCCGCATGCTCGCCGAGGAGATGGAGGAGGCGGTGGACGAGGTCTGCGGGATCGAGTCGGAACGTTCCCGCGCGGTGGCGTTCCACGACAAGGTGGTGCCGTTCCTGGACGAGGTCAGGGTGCACGTGGACGCCCTGGAGATGATCGTGGACGACCAGATGTGGCCTCTGCCCAAGTACAGGGAGCTCCTCTTCATACGCTGACGCGACTTGTCTGTCGCATGCCCGAGGATGTCGCAGCATGGACGATCCGGATGAGGACGGGTTCAGGACGTTGGACCCGGTGTCCAAGAAGGCCATGTACGTCGGGAACGCCCTGACCATGGCCGCATTCGCGGTCTTCGCGGCGGTCTCGCTGCACTTCAGCCAAGGTACCGCCTGGTTCCTCCCGTCGGCCGCCATGGTCGTTTCTCTTGCGGTCGTCCTCGCCCTCTACCTGTTTCTGAGCCCGCCGGTGTTCTACCGGCACTACCGCTACCGCATGGACGACGACTGCATCGAGGTCCGCAGCGGGGTGATCATCCGCTCCCACGTCCTGGTGCCGGTGGAGAGGGTCCATCAGGTGGACGTGAGGAAGGGCCCCATACTGAGGGCGTACGGCCTAGCGACGGTCACCGTGACCACCGCGGGCGGCTCGGTTTCTTTACAATATCTGGAGGAGGCCGTCGCCGAGGACATCGCGGCCCATCTGAACGAGAAGGTCATGTCCATGCTCAAGGCGAGGCAATGACCGAGGGCCCGTTCCTCCGCAACCATTGGTCCGTGGTGGCGTCCGGCACGCTAAGGGCTGCCTCATGGAGCGTCCTGATCCCAGTCGTGATGCTGGCCAGCTACGGCACCTTCACCATCGAGAGGGCGCTCCTGATGATAGGGGCGTTCACGGCGGCCTCGGCCGTCGCCAACATCATCATATGGAGAAGGACCAAGTACTACTTCCTGGAGGACGAGATGACGGTGGAGAGGAACACGGTCTTCCGCTCCGAGACCCGCATCCAGTACGACCGGCTGGCGTCCGTGAACGAGGAGAGGGACCCCGTATGCCGCCTGCTGGGGGCCGTGAGGCTCTCCTTCAATCTGAACTCCAGCGTGAACGCGTCCAAGGCCGAGGCGTTCATAGTCCTGAAGGCGGACGAGGCCGCCGCGTTGCGTGCCAGGATGGACTCGCGCATATTCGGAAGGCCCGCCCCCTCCGAGGACGTTGCCGCGGAGGAGCCCGCGTCGCTGGTGGACGTGTCGTTCGTTGACATCCTGCTCCATTCGATGTTCGGGATGCCCAGCGCGCAGGTGGGGGTCGGGGCCGTGACGCTCGCGTACTCCCTGTTCACGTTCTTCGGGCTGGGGACGCCGTCCATAGCCGCCACCCTCCTGTTCGTCGTCGACTTCCTGCTGCCGGCGGTCTCCAGCTTCCTGAGGCTCTACGGGTACAGGATAACCCGCTCCGGGGACAAGGTGTCGGTCTCCTCCGGCCTCCTGAGCACCAGGGAGGACTCGTTCCTTCTCTCCAAGGTGAATTGCGTCCGGGTCCGCGAGCCGTTCCTGTGCCGCCTCATGGGGAGGGCGATACTGGAGGTGGAGGTCGTCGGCACCGCCAACGGTAAGGGCGTCCCGCTCCTCTGCCCCCTCAAGCGCAGGTCGGTAGCCATGGACCTGTTCCACAGCCTCCTTCCGGAGTTCGAGTGCTCGGCGGAGCCCATGGGACAGTGCCGCGTGGCGTCCGCAGGTATACTGTTGAAGGCTGGAATAGTCGCGTCCGCGCTTCTCGCCGCCGCCTGTCTGATCGTCACGTACGAGCCGGCCGCCGATCCCGAGGCCGTCGCCGGCGTTGCGCTGTTCGGCGTCCTCCTGTGCGCGTTCTGGGCCGTCATGGCCTACAGGACCTGCGCCTTCGCATGCGACGGCGACATAGCCATGCTCGTCGTCGGGGCCTGCGACAGGATATCCGACCACATCCTCATGGACAAGGTCCAGTTCGCCGACGTGAGGTCCTCGCCGATTCAGAGGCGCAAAGGCGCCGCCAGGTGCAGGATAAGCATGCTCTCCACGTCCGGGGCGACGTCGGTGACCTCCGGGGTGTTCCCCGCGGAGGAGCTCGAGAAGGTCTCATCCACCGTGCTGGCCAGGATAAAGGACGGCCGTTACGACTTCCGCAGATTCCAGCGACGTCCCGCGGACCACATGGGGCCCAATAGACTATATTTATATAGAAGAACAAACTTTAACCGTTCAGCATTCCGAATAAGGAATATTTGGAGGAACAAGAATGGGCATGGGAAACACACCTGTCATCATCCTAAGGGAAGGAACCAAAAGAGAGAAGGGCAAGGACGCGCAGTTCAACAACATCGCCGCGGCCAAGGCCATCTCCGACGCCGTCAGGAGCAGCCTGGGGCCCAGGGGAATGGACAAGATGCTCGTCGACTCGATGGGAGACGTAGTCATCACCAACGACGGAGTTACCATCCTGAAGGAGATGGACGTCCAGCACCCCGCCGCCAAGATGCTCGTGGAGGTCGCCAAGACCCAGGACGCCGAGGTCGGAGACGGGACCACCACCTCCGTCATCCTCGCCGGCGAGCTTCTCAAGAAGGCCACCGACCTGATCGACGCCAACGTCCACCCCACCATCATAGCCAACGGATATAGGCTCGCCAACGCCAAGGCCCAGGAGGTCCTGAAGAACATCTCCAAGAAGGTCACCATCGACGACGAGGAGAGCCTCAAGCTCATCGCCCAGACCGCGATGATCTCCAAATCCGTCAGCGGCTCCAAAGAGTACTTCTCCGAGATGGTCGTGGACGCCGTCAAGACCGTCGTCGACAAGGACGAGGACGGCAAGTACACCGTCGACCTGAAGAACATCCAGACCGTCAAGAAGGCCGGCGCCAAGATGGACGAGTCCTACATCGTCAAGGGACTCATCATTGACAAGGAGCCCGTCCAGCAGGCCATGCCTAAGGTCGTCGAGAACGCCAAGATCGCTCTGGTCGACGCCGCTTTCGAGGTCAAGAAGACCGAGATCGACGCCAAGATCCAGATCACCGACCCCACCCAGATCGCTGCCTTCGTCGCGGAGGAGGAGAACATGCTCAGGGAGATGGTCGACAAGATCAAGTCCGTCGGAGCCAACGTCGTCTTCTGCCAGAAGGGCATCGACGACCTCGCCCAGCACTTCTTCGCCAAGGCCGGCATCTACGCCTGCAGGCGCGTCAAAAAGTCCGACATGGAGAGGCTCGGAAGGTCCACCGGGGCCAGCATCATCAACAAGATCATGGAGATCGACTCCTCCGACCTCGGATACGCCGAGAAGGTCGAGCTCAAGAAGGTCGAGGACGAGGAGATGACGTTCATCATGGGCGTCAAGGACCCCAAGACCGTGTCCGTCCTCGTCAGGGGAGGGACCAACCACGTCGCCGACGAGGTCGAGAGGTCCCTGGTCGACGCCTGGTCCGTCGTCAAGGTCGCCATCGAGGACGGCATGATGGTCACCGGCGGAGGATCCACCGCCATGGAGCTCGCCATGCAGCTCCGCGACTACGCCGCCTCCGTCGGAGGAAGGGCCCAGATCGCCATCGAGGCCTACGCGTCCGCCATGGAGGTCATCCCCTCGACCCTCGCCGAGAACGCGGGACACGACCCCATCGACGTCGTCATCGAGATGAGGAAGCAGCACAAGGCCGGAAAGGTCTACGCCGGATTCAACCCCTACACCGGAAAGGTGGAGGACATGGCCGCCCTGAACGTCATCGAGCCCTACAGGATCGGCAAGCAGGCCATTAACTCGGCCACCGACGCCGCCGTCATGATCCTCAGGATCGACGACGTCATCGCCGCCCGCGGAGGAAACCAGCTCCAGACCGGCGACGGCATGCCTGGAATGGATGACGACTGAACTCTGAAACCCGTATCAGGGGGGCCTCCGGGCCCTCCCACCCCCTTATCTGACAACTAAGAAGGCGAGACCATGACTGACGAGTCTAAAGAGAACGAGGCCCCCGTGGAGGAGGCGGAGACGGCGGAGGAGGTTCCCGAGGCCGCCGACCCCGTCGCGGAGGCCGAGGCCAAGGCGGAGAAGTACCTCGACATGGCCAGGAGGCTTCAGGCCGATTTCGACAACTACCGCAAGAGGACGGAGCGCGACAACGCCGAGTTCAGGAAGTTCGCATGCTCGTCCATAATAACGGACCTTCTCACGGTGGTCGACGACCTGGACCGCGCCCTCGGCTATGTCAAGGAGGAGACGGACTTCGTCGTCGGCATAAGGGGCGTCAGGGCGAACCTGATGAAGGTGCTGGAGTCGAACGGACTCAAGGAGATCCCCGCTGACGGGGACTTCGACCCCAACTACCACGAGGCCCTCTGCGTCGTGGAGGGCGACGAGGACGACAAGGTCGCCGAGGTGTTCCAGAAGGGATACACCCTCAACGGCAAGGTCCTCAGGTACAGCAAAGTGAAAGTCACGAAGAAAACGGCTTAAATGAACAAAGGTGAGCAGAAATGTCAAGGATAATCGGAATCGATCTCGGAACAAGCAACTCGGCCGCCTCCATCATGGAGGGCGGAAGGCCTACCATGATCCCCAGCGCGGAGGGCACCAGCGTCGGCGGGAAGTCGTTCCCGTCCTACGTGGCGTTCACCAAGGACGGACAGCTCCTCGTCGGAGAGCCCGCCAGGAGGCAGGCCGTCACCAACCCCGACGGGACCATAAAGAACGTCAAGAGGAAGATGGGGTCCAGCGAGAAGGTCACCGCCCTCGGGAAAGAGTACACCCCCCAGCAGATCTCCGCGTTCATCCTGCAGAAGATCAAGAGGGATGCGGAGTCCTTCCTGGCCGAGCCTGTGGAGAAGGCGGTCATCACCGTGCCTGCGTACTTCAACGACAACCAGAGGCAGGCGACCAAGGACGCCGGAGCCATCGCGGGCCTGGACGTGGTCCGTATAATCAACGAGCCCACCGCCGCCGCCCTCGCCTACGGCCTGGACAAGTCCGACGTGGAGCAGAAGATCCTCGTCTTCGACCTCGGAGGAGGAACCCTGGACGTCACCATCATGGACTTCAGCGACGGAGTCTTCGAAGTGCTCTCCACCTCCGGAGACACCCAGCTCGGAGGGTCCGACATGGACGAGGCCATCACGAAATATGTCATCGGCGAGTTCCAGAAGGAGACCGGGATAGACCTCTACAAGGACAACATGGCGTTCTGGAGGGTCAGGGAGGCCTGCGAGAAGGCCAAGATCGAGCTGTCCAACACCATGCAGACCGAGATCAACCTCCCCTACATCTCCGCCGACGCGTCCGGTCCCAAGCACCTGATCCAGACCCTCACCCGCGCCAAGCTCGAGGAGCTCGTGGAGCCTATCGTCTCCAGGTGCAGGCAGTCCATCACCCAGGCGATCTCCGACGCTCACCTGTCCAACGACAAGATCGACAAGATCATCATGGTCGGCGGACCCACCAGGATGCCCATCGTCCAGAGCTTCGTCGAGAGCATCGTCGGGCCCAAGATCCAGCGCGGAATCGACCCGATGGAGTGCGTCTCCATGGGAGCGGCCGTCCAGGGAGCGGTCCTTGCAGGAGAGGTCAAGGACGTCCTCCTGCTTGACGTCACCCCCCTGTCCCTCGGCATAGAGACCCTCGGAGGGGTCTCCACCAAGCTGATCGACAGGAACACCACGATCCCCACCAAGAAGTCCCAGGTGTTCTCCACCGCGGTGGACAACCAGCCTTCCGTGGAGATCAACGTCGTGCAGGGAGAGAGGCCCATGGCGGCCGACAACACCTCCCTCGGCAGGTTCGTCCTCGACGGAATACCCCCGGCACGCCGCGGAGTCCCCCAGATCGAGGTCACCTTCGACATCGACGCCAACGGAATC
>JAEEGI010017743.1_pt1 | contig 14553 bp, 16 predicted proteins | sample 8958751 | NCBI WGS metagenome assembly JAEEGI01 (sample SAMN16246545, study PRJNA631951) | gut metagenome | biome: gut microbiome; feature: rumen; material: KS-attached | host: Bos | place: Iran: Karaj | collected 2018-10
AAGTCTTTAAGCCTAACGAGTGGAGGGCTTTTTTTGTTTTACTCTCAATCTTTGATTCATAATGAACACAATCTCGTCCTCGAAGGAGGCTGCAACTATCCTCCGTCCGTTCTTCAAGGGCCTTGACCACGAAGAGGTCTGGATCCTCATCGTAAAGGGTAAGAATCCCGTGACCAGTAAGAGAATCAGCACGGGCAATCAGGAATCCGTCACCATCGACAAAAAGGGAATCCTCAAGGAGGTTCTTCTTAGTGGAGGGGATGGAATCGTCTTATCCCATAACCACCCGTCCTGCAATCCGCGTCCATCCGTTGCCGATATTACGGAAACGGGGAAACTCAACTCAATGCTTAAAACGCTTGATTTACACCTTATTGACCATATCATCTTCGCGGGTAAGAGCTATTTCTCCTTCGCGGATGAACGAATCATCAACCTCTAACAGCATGAAACAGACAGCCGTTATTTACGCCCGTGTCTCGTCAGTGACGGACAGGCAAGATACCCAAAGGCAGGTTCAAGACCTGCTCAGATACGCACAGGCACAGGACATAGAAGTCGTCCAAGTCTTCGAGGAGCATATCTCTGGGGCCAAGAAGAATGAAGAGAGGGCCATTCTGAACGAATGCCTGGATTTCTGCATTGCCAACTCTGTGAGATTCCTTCTTCTGTCAGAATTGTCTCGCCTGGTCAGGTCAACCCTTCAGGTGCTGCGCTCATTAGAACGCCTCCACGAAGCCGGTGTCTCTGTCTTCATTCAGAACTTGGGGCTCTACTCCTTACAGGCTGACGGGAAAGTCAACCCTATCGCATCAATCCTCATCACCGTACTGGCCGAGATGAGCAACATTGAACGGTCTAATATCCAGTACCGCCTAAACAGCGGGCGGGCCCAATACATTGCCAATGGCGGGAAACTGGGCCGCAGGGAAGGCTACAGGAAGCCAGATGACCAGCTCAGGGAGGAATACAAGAACGCCATTGCCCTTCTACGCAAGGGCTACTCAGTTCGGGCTGTGGCGAAACTGGAAGGAGTGAGCCCAACGACAGTTCAGAAGATAAAGACCAAGTTCCTCTAGAAGTCAGAGTGGCCTAATCGTCCATTGTGGGCGTGTTGGGCCACTCTATTTTTACCACTTGGAAAAATACCGAGAAACAGGTATTATTACTTAGTGACCTCAGAAATGGGGTCGGTGGCATTACTATTAACGGAGAGCAATTTTGCTCTCCTTTTCTTTGGGGGCTATGTGGTGAACTCCGCCACTTTCTAGCGAAAATCATCGTTCTAGTCGATGCCGATAACTTGCCGCTATTTCCCCGATTTCTTGCCGCTAATTTGCCGATAACTTGCCTCACTAATAATACTTATAATACTCATATTACAATTAGACAGATCGCCTTCGGCTCCTGTCTCTATCTCCCTTTCTCCCAATGTTTTTTGATATAAAAACCCAAACGCGATATAAAACGCGGAAAGAAGCCAAACAGGTCTTAGGACATGCACAGTTCAACAGATTAGCTCGTATTCAACAGATCATTTATATTCCTACTAACGATAACAACTCATTTGCACAAAACTATGAGCGACTTTGTTCTAATCCCGAATAAGATTCAGAAGATATCTAAACAATGCAGGTTTGAGGAAGCGCTTGCATATGGCCTTATCCGTTACCAAATCAAAGATGATAGCTACCTTGTCTCTATATCTGAGAAGGAACTCGCAGAACTGGGCGGATGGAGTGAGAGAACAAGCGAGAATTACATCGCTGACTTAGAGGCCGTAGGGTTGATAGCCTTACATGGGAAAAAGAGAAGTGGAAAAGTCGGGCATCCGTATAATGTTTATAAACTGGAGAAACAGGATAAAGAATTCTCAATATATAAGCCAGCTTTCTTTTTGGATCCTAACCTAACCCGTGAACAGAAGGGACTTCTCATGTTTTTAAAATCATATTGCATTCCAGGAACAAGGCATATGCCGTTCCCATCGTACTCTTCTGTAGCATCGACATTAAGTAATGGGGCGAAACGGAAGATAGATAGTGACAGACTACACAATCTTATAAGAGGACTGATTGAGCAAGGCCAGGCCGTAATGATCAATGAGAATCTTGTCCTAACAAATCCCAACATCCTGCTTGCTACAGATATGGCAAACTATAAGAACTGGGTTTACGAAATAATATACAGGTTCTGTGTGGAGAAGGGTGTTGTCCCTCCCACAAAGAATGATACCGAATCCAAGAACCTCGGTTTCATAGCGGCTGACTTTCCCGATCCAAGATCACTTCTCACAGCATTAGTTAAACGGTTCAAGACTCTACCGAAGCAGGTAACCCTCTCATATTTCGCTCAAGGGCTTAGAAATATGCACGCGAAGGTTGAACCGCCAAAACCACCCATAATACTATGATACAAAAAGAACTACGACAAATAATACATCCTGGAGACAGGCTGACCAATTCTGAGGTCAGACGACTCCTTCAGTCGCTATACGATAAGCACCAGATACAAAAGAGGGCGAAAGCTACCGATATCATACTGTTCGGCTTCCTCACCAAACGAGCAATCATAATGAAGAATGGGAAGAGGAACGAGGGAATCAGAATCCTTTGAAGAAAAAGTGTTAACTTGCGGATGAATTGAAATCATCGGTAACATGGAAGCCTTGCAGGAAATCGACAATATACTCTGTCCTCAACTTGAATACCTCATGAATGGATGGGATCCAGCGATTGTCCAGCAGTTCATTGACCGCTACAACCAAAGTCATGTCGGACACAAGGAGAAACTCACCGAATATCTTAATGACCAACCGATACAGAAAGTGCTGGCGGTCTATCGACTCGATCCCGAAAAGTTTTGGTACTTCCTTTTGTTCGCAGTTGATTTTACAGAAGGACTAGGATACTTCTTCACTCCAACTCCGACTCCGCTTGAGCAGTTCGAAAAGGTTTTTCCGCTTATAGAAGCGAACCTGCAACCCTATGTTTTTCCGTCCATAGAAGCGGACCTGCACCCCCTTGTTTGTCCGCAAGTTGGATACGTCTTTAAGGACGATCCTAATATGAAGCTCACCTTGACGGTCAAGAAACCAGGCATGAAACGTAGTACTGTGGTAGATATTGATACCCCGAACGCCCTCGCACTTTTGGCGGACATATATCGTAAGGCTGATAAAAGCGCACCGCTATTCCATCGTTCTGTTAGTGGATCGCTCAATAAACTAGACCATCCGATGGCGGAGCGACTCGCGTGCTTCTATAAGATCCTTATGCCTTTTTTGCAACCCCTCAAAGCGCAAAAAGGAGTGGTTGATCGATATACGTCAACTGACAAGGGTTTCCTAATTTCACAGTTGGCGAATCTTATGGGGCTCGTCACCGACCCCAGGAAGGGAATCAGTTATTCCGATATCAAAATGCCCAGACGTCTTCGTGACAACGTAAAGGACTATATGGATGTCAACATCTTTGGGCCAAACGAGCACTATAACTATGACTTTTTGGCAGACAACTAAGCTTACATAGTATCTCTTAAAACTGGAGGTCATCGAAATGGTGGCCTCCAGTTTTTCTTTTAAGGGGGGACAATAAAGCCATAATCCTACCCCCGCGTAAACTTCTGACAATCAATTAGTTACGCACGATATTTGTTAGCCTCTGCAAACGCAAGTAAGTTCTTGCAGCCCGCCAGAGGCAATCTGGTTTTGTAAAATTTTTAATAATATGTTCAACATTTATTCTCTACATGACATCGAGGCCGAGGGCCTGAACATCGCGAAACTCCAAGCCAACCGTTACATCCGCACAAAGGTTGTGGAGGAAAAGAAGAAAAGCCTTCAAGCAAAGGGGCAGGCAATCCCAGCAGTCATCGTAACGGCCACAAGCGCAATCGAACAAGGATATGCGATCCTGGATTTCAAGACGAATGCTCCAGTCACGCCAGAACAAGCCTCCAAGTACGTGGTCATCGTTGATGGCGCACATCGCTATCAGGCCCATCTCGAACTCTTGAAGGAACCAAAAGCAAAATACACAGGGGAGTTTTACTTCATGTACCCCCTCAACGAAGACCAGAAGGTTGGCCCACTCCTTACCGAGATCAATACCTGCACCGCACCATGGAGAGGTGGTGACTATGCCATCGGAGCTTCCATGATGGTCTACGAGAATCTGCCCGTCTTGTATTTCATCACCGAACTGGCCAAGAAGGGCTGCTCACTACGTGCCGCATCTGAGTGGGCGACGCTGACCGACACAATAACGAAGGGGGTGATCGTCAAGGCAATGAACGGTTCGATCGACGACAAGCTCAAGTGCGAGGAAAACCTCAAGTACGGCAAGGCGCTCTATGCCCTTGCTGCCGAGAAATTCGGGGAAGAGTTCATGAAGACCCGTGTTCTTGCGGACTGGGTACTCAAGATCCTGAACGCCACCCCGCTCACAACACCAGGGGAGAAAACCATCGAGAGAATCAAGGCCTTCTTCAAAAAGCTGTCGCAGGAGGACGCCACTGAAATCTCCAATTTGAAGGGAAGTCGTGGCGGAGACACGAAGGAAGCCCTAGTGAACAAGCGGCTGGATGAGCTATTCCAGGCAGAGGCACAGTAATAATACCCTGCTGGAATGGATCCCCTGCAAGAGCAGCTTGCCCAACTGGCTGCAACAGTCGAAAAGCTTAGCACTGAGATACATTCCTTGAAACAGCAAATAAGGCTTGGTTCCAAGCCGTGTTACACAAACGAGGAAGCGCTTGCAATATTCGGGGTGACGAGCCCCACCCTCAGGAAGTGGAGAAACGAGGGGTTGCTGGGATACAGTCAAATCGGCTCTACATTCGAGTACTCCCAAGAGGATATCCAAGCTTTTTTGAAATCCAAACATTACGAGGCCTATGCAACACGAGCATAGGTCTCATTTTTTCGTAAAGATACCCACCAGTTTATCCATCTCGCGATCGACGGTACTATCCAGATAACGAGCATAAGTCTTCTCTGTTGCCAGTATACTTGAATGCCCCATCAGCTGGCTGACAAGGTGAAGTGACATCCCCGCATTCAATGCTTTTACGCAAAACGTGTGTCTGGCGACATGAATCGTCAAACTGAATGGAAGCCCAAGTTGCTTACCGATATGGTTCAACGACGTGTTGATGGTCCGGTCAACAGCATTGATTCGCATCTTCAGCGCATGGCTTGTTTCTTTGGAGAATACAAAATCCTTGGGTAAATAATTGAAAACGAAACGCTCGTTTATGTGACGAGCCTGCCATTTTTGCAAGATCTCAACAGCCTGTTCGGGAAGCCGAGGAGAAACCTTGCTCCGCTGCTTTGTCTTGACCTGGATCTTGCTTATCTTCCTCTCCTCGAAATCGATGTTCGACCATTCCAGCGTCACGATATCCGAAATGCGTAGCCCGCAAGCATATAGCGAGAAGAGAAAAACGTCCTTGATGTCTTTAGTTGCGTCCTTTCTGTTGGAACGAGGTTCATAAGCAATGAAATCCTCTATTTGCTCATCGGACAGATATCTCACTTCTCCTGCTTCTTCTTTTTCGGGATTATAAGTGCGGCTCTTGACCTCCAAATAGGCCCCGTCTAAGATTGGCTGCGCCTTACTCATTTCAATCAGACCATTGTCTCGGGCATATCGAACAGCCTTAATTAATGGGGTCAGTGACTTGTTTATCCCCTCGTTGGTCTTATACTGCTTGACATTAATCTTATACCCGACATATTCGTCGAATAGTTCTTTGCTGACTTGCTGAAGCGAAAGGGAGGACAGATGCTTATACTCCGTCAAGAATTTTTCAAACTGCTTGATATAGCAATCCCCGTTATAATACACAGAGTAGCCATAATCCTCTCGCTTGTACAAGGTCTCGTTCAAGGAGTTACAATAGTCGACGAATTGAATAACCTTGGCTTTCTCTCCTTCAGGAACGAACCGACCGTCCAGCATCTCTTGAACGATCCTCCAAGTGATAACCCCATCTGTGAAGGAAAGGAGTTGGTCGTCCACCTTCTTCTTAAGGCTTGTCAACTTCCCATTCAAACGAGCCGCAGACTTGTTCTTCGACTTGACCTCTTGTTTCTTTTCGTCCCAATCATCGGGAAGTACCCACAGATCGGTACTTCGCTTCACATATCTCCCTTCAACATAGTACTTAAGATAGATCGGCCTCTCTCCTTTTGCATTAGGCGTGGCTTTCAACGAGAAACTCCCTTTAGGGATTTCGGATTTCTTCCTACCCATAGATGTCCTGTGCTATCAATTACTCACTATGCAAAGGTAGGATAAAAATTGGGATAAAGAATAGGATAATTTATTTTTTCTAATATTTTCCCTAGATTGCTCTAAAATGGGTACAAAAAATCCTCCCGCTAGGGGAGGATAGGTAATAATTCGCTAATATTCAGCGATTTAGTGATTAATATTCCTCTTCGTTAAAGAAGAAATCTTCCTTGGTGGGGTAATCGGGCCAGATGTCTTCGATGGATTCGTAGATCTCGCCGTCGTCTTCAAGTTCTGTCAAGTTCTCTATAACCTCTTCGGGAGCGCCGGAACGGTTGGCGTAATCGATGAGTTCTTCTTTTGATGCCGGCCACGGAGCATCGTCCAGGCTGCTGGCAAGTTCAAGTGTCCAATACATAATATCGTAATTTGCCGCAAAGATATGTAAAATAATTAATCTATAACTTTTTTTTGCCTAATTTTGTAGGACAAGCAGAGCTATTCAACAACCGTACCATAAGATGGCTTACGAAAAGATTGAGAAATACGACGAAAAGACCACTGCTGAAATCTCGGCAAGGGTCAGGGAAATCCTCGCCCTGCTGGGCGAAGACCCTGAAAGGGAGGGACTTCTGAAGACTCCTGAAAGGGTGGCCAAATCCCTTCAGTTCCTTACCCAGGGATACGCCCAGAACGGAGAGCAGATCATCAAGTCAGCCATATTCGATGAAAAATACCAGCAGATGGTCCTGGTGAAGGACATAGAGCTCTATTCGATGTGCGAGCACCATATGCTCCCCTTCATCGGGAAATGCCACGTAGCCTATATTCCCAACGGCAAGATCACCGGCCTGAGCAAGATCGCCAGGGTTGTCGAGACATACGCCAGGAGGCTCCAGGTCCAGGAAAGGCTGACCGTCCAGATCAGGGACTGCATAGTCGATGCACTGAAACCTCTGGGAGTGGCAGTCGTCATCGAGGCGATGCATACCTGCATGTCGCTGCGGGGAGTTCAGAAATCGAACGCCATCACCACGACGTCGGCTTTCTCGGGAATATTCCTCAGCTCTGCCAGGACAAGAAACGAATTCCTAAACCTTATCAAATAAACGCAAGAAATGCCAGGAAAAATCATACTTACGGGCGACCGCCCTACCGGAAGACTCCACATCGGACATTATGTCGGTTCACTCAGGAACAGGGTGGCCATCCAGAATGCCGGAGGTTATGAGAAGATGTTCGTATTCATAGCTGATGCACAGGCCCTGACGGACAATTTCGACAACCCGGAGAAGGTTCGCCAGAATATCATAGAAGTCGCCCTTGACTATCTTTCCGTAGGTCTCGATCCGGACAAGGTCACACTGTTCATCCAGAGCCAGATCCCCCAGCTCACCGAACTGACCTTCTACTACATGAACCTCGTCACAGTGGCGAGGCTCCAGAGGAATCCCACCGTCAAGACGGAAATCGCGCTGCGCGGCTTCAACGCGGAGGGAGAGGAACAGGCATTCGGAAGCGGACTCCCCGTGGGTTTCTTCTGCTACCCCATATCCCAAGCTGCGGACATCACCGCATTCAAGGCGACCGACGTCCCGGTCGGAGAGGACCAGAAACCAATGATCGAGCAGACAGTCGAAATCGTGAGGGCATTCAACAGGATCTACGGTGAGGCGCTGGTCGAACCGAAGGCAGTGCTCCCTTCGAACGCAGCCTGCCTCAGGCTGCCCGGTACGGACGGAAAGGCCAAGATGAGCAAATCCCTCGGGAACTGCATCTATCTCGCAGAATCCGCCGACGAAATGCACAAGAAGGTGATGTCCATGTACACCGATCCCCAGCACATCAATGTCAGTGACCCCGGCCACATTGAAGGGAATACCGTCTTTACATATCTCGACGCTTTCTGCCGTGACGAACATTTCGGGCTATACTGGCCTGAATATGCCAACCTGGATGAACTCAAGGCTCATTACCAGAGGGGCGGACTCGGAGATGTCAAGTGCAAGAAGTTCCTGGAGAAGATCCTCAACGAGGAACTGGAACCGATCAGGGCCCGCAGGAAGGAATACGAGAAAGACATTCCGGCCGTCTATGACATCCTGAAAAAGGGCAGCGAGGTTGCCGAGGCTGCAGCCCAGGCCACGCTGGATGATGTCAAGAAAGCCATGCAGATAGACTATTTCAACGACAGGGCCCTTATTGAAGAACAAGCCCGACGATTCACATCCATATAGTCATGAAAAGGTTTGCACTCACTGCCATTGTTGTCCTGGCCTGCAGTGTCTGCGCCATGGCCCAACGCTACGCCACGGAAGACCTCCAGTTCCAGTCTCCCCCGGTCCCCCAGTATATAGTATTCGCAGGGGACACGGTCCGTTTCAACCGCAGCGACCTGTATGAAAGGATGGACAGGGAGTTGATTGCATTTACTTATTCGCACACCAACTCTCTCCTGATGCTGAAACGTTCGGAGAGGTATTTCCAGCAGATCGAGCCCATCCTCAAGCTTTACGGTGTCCCGGACGACCTGAAGTATCTCATGGCTATCGAGAGCAACCTGAGCCCAAAGGCTTTGTCTACGGCAGGGGCTGCCGGACTCTGGCAATTCACCAAAGCTACCGGGAAGGAATACGGCCTCATCATCGACAACGAAGTCGATGAAAGGTACAATATCGAGAAAGAGACCATCGCCGCCTGCCAGTACCTGAACAAGGCATATACCAGATACGGCAACTGGATGACGGTAGCGGCAAGCTACAACGCCGGTCAGGGAGGGATTTCCAAGCGCCTGGCGGACCAGCGGAGGAAGACCGCGCTGGACCTCTGGCTGGTGGAAGAGACATCCCGCTATATGTTCCGGATCCTCGTCGCAAAGATGCTCTTCGAGAACCCTGCGGCTTTCGGATTCAAAGTCGACAAATTCGACAGATACCCGTACTACGCCCCGAAGAAGATAGTAACGGTCAACGGGCCTATCGAGAGTCTGGTCGACTTCGCCGAAGAGAACGGGTGCAGCTACATGCAGCTCAAGGAAGCGAACCTATGGCTTCGTGACAGCAAGCTGGACAACAAGGGCGGCCACAGTTACAAGATAATAATCCCCAACGACAAATAATATCTTCAAGTGCAATGAAAAAGTCCCTTATCCTCATTCTTTCAGCCGCATTGATGATATGCGGTTGTTCCTCAATGCGCCTTACTCCCGAGGAGAAAGCCCAGATAGAGACCACTGTCCAGGAAAACCTGGACAACCGCAAATACGTTATCGAAGTGGACCAGATGGTTCCCCTCAGGGGCGGGAGCAGGCATGTCACCAATTATTCGGTCGAAGTGGACGGAGACAAACTCAAATCACATCTCCCGTATTTCGGAGCAGCATGGAATCTGCCTTACGGCGGAGGCCAGGGTCTTACTTTCGAATCGAAGATCTCTGATTACGTCGAGTATTCTCCCAAGGCGGACCGAAGGCAGATTGCGCTTTCCACCAATAATGGTGAAGACCGTCTCGTCTATATCATCGAAGTATTCAACAACGGCAGGACAACCATCGAAGTACGTTCCCGCAACCGCGAGACCATCCACTACTACGGTGACATGAAGACCATTTTCTGATCAAGGTCAGAAAGCCAGGATGGACCTGGCAGCGTAGCCGTTGCTGGCATCCTCACCCGTCTGTTTTTCCACATATTTGAATATGATGTCCGTAGAATTGAGGAATACTACGGATGCTGTTCCGTCTGAGGTGGCTTCGTCGCACGCCCAGAGATACCAGTCCATCTGGCCGTTATAGGGCAGGTAGAAAACCGTCGCGACCATCCTTCCGGACGAGACATATTGAGCGAGGATGGGATTGTAATAAGCCGCGCTGCTGAAATATGCGGTAAATGTGTTGAGGTATTCCTGCCTCACCGAAGAAGAAGGGAACTTCCAGGCGAGTTCTGTGACCACTCCCCCGTTCGAGGTGAGAACAAGGTCGTTCGGGTCGATGCCCGCCAGGTTGGCCAGGCACAGATACCATTGGCCCACACTGGGCAGGAACCATCCACTTGTATTTTCCGGTGCTTCGAAAGGGGCTATGTTCTCCGTATTGCCGTACGCTACCACCCAGTCATCCTTTCCATATCGCATCGCACAGGGGATGGCCGCCCTGCCTCCCGTTGGCTCGAAACCTGGCAGGCCGTAATAATTTCCTTGGGCAAAGTCCTTCAGGTACAGTTCGTTCAGTACGGTACATGTAGACAGTCCCCTTAGGTTTTCCATCATCAGCAACGGAGCGGAATCCGAACTCGTCTCGAATACATTCTCGGTTTCCGGATAGTCCGGCCTGGCCGCAACCTCCGATTCCGGGGCCCAGGATGTGGGCCATGCAGCATCTCTCAGGGCCATGGCATAACCGTGGGTGTATCCGGCAGCCCTGTCCTCCGCACTGGTATAGTTGCTGAATATGACAGCCTGAGGCCATTTGTCTTCGTAATAGACCAGCGGTCCCCATGTTCCGTCGCTGTAGACATAATCTCCGATGCTGGGGACGCAGTCGTTGTCCGTGAGGATCTCTTTCCTCGCGACCACGTTGCAGGCCTTGAAAGACTTTCCGGCCAGCTTGACATAACGCCTGAAAGTATCATTCCCACATTTAAGGACCACCGACAGTTCCCCATACAATTGTCCCCTTTCTGGAACGACAAGATAGATGACCGCTTCCCCGTCCGTGACTGGAATAGAGATATCATGCATCTCGTAGAAGATGATGTCTTCCGTCTCTGAACTTATCCCTTCCTGGCCGAACCTGTACGTAGCCTTGTCCGCAAAAAGAGCACCTCCACCATCAACCCCGGAAGGAGTGAACGAGAATGATGCGGAACTTACGGTCCCGCCGGAGAGTCCGGTGAAATTCATCCTGAGCACGCTGGTGAGATGCCGGAAGCGGAGAAGCTTGTCGGCGGTACCCTTTACATACATCAGTTCGTAACCGGCGACATTGGACAGGCTTCCATCCTGTCCCGAGAGATCCACTTCGCTTACCATCGAGGAGCCCTCAAGGAAAGTCAAAATCCTCGTTGAAGCATTTACGCAATGAAGTTCGCTGGACTCGAATGCAGCTGCCGCAGCACCCGATTCCACCTCGCCCGTGAACAAGCCGTCCCCTTCTGCGGAAACCAAATCCGCAATGGCGGCTGTCCCGCCGTTGGAATACATTACCTTGATGGCCTCCCCTTCCTCCCAGGATGTCCTCAAACCGGTGTAGGCGTCCACATCTTCAGTGATCCTCGTCGCCGCCCCGTCCGCACTTCCTCTCAACGTTATCCTGTATCCATCCACTCCTTCCTGCCCGTGACCATCGGGCAGCATCTCCTTTGAACATGAGACCAATATGGCGGACATGACCGCCAGGGTTGACATTATCCTTTCCATGGTGTTTTTCATAAAAATGTTAATTACCGGGCCATTCATCGGTCCATCCTTCTTCTGAATCATAACCTTCGTCATACTTGTGCCCTCCGGGCCTGGCCGACAAAACCAGGACGGGTTCCTCGGGATACCCTACCGTTCTGGTCAAGGGCGGCAGATAATCATTCTTTTTTTTCATTCTTTATAAGACAATTAATTGAATCACTTGCGATTGAAAAGTCTTAGGCTAAAATCGCGGTGCAAAGTTGTGAAGAACAAAAAGAATCGGAAGAATAAGCCTGCAGTTAATATGTCGGCAGCCGGCAGAAGATTTGTCCCAAACAGGGAAAAATTGTATCTGAGGACCATTCTGACGGGTCTGGAGTAAAACATTTTCCTATCTTTGTCACCCGAATTTAAAAACCATACTGATGACCAGGATATATCACCTTTTGCTTATTGCCTTTCTTGCCGTGTCGTACGCCCTGACCGCCTGCTCCGCAAAGGAGAATCCAGGGAACGACCCGGATGGCGCAGACGTGGAAAAGGTATGCGCCCGCATACAGAGCCTTTCGGGAGACCGGCCGAGGGAAGCACTGTCTCTGGTCGACAGCGCTTTGAATGCAGGGATGATCTCTCCCTTGAAGGCCAGGATATACCAGGCGAAAGTATATTTCAACCCTCTACAGGAAGATGAAAAGGTCATTGAGTGCGCAAAAGAAGCCCTGGCCATGGACAGTGATGAACTGACTCCCAGCGACAGGATAGTATTGCTGAGACTTCTCGGGAACAGCTATTACCTTTCCGAGAATTACGAACAGAGCATCAGCACCGCCATCGAGGGAGAAAAGGCAGCGGAGAAGATAGACTCGTCGGCGGCGAAGGCTGAGTTCCGATTCCTCATCGGAGAATCACTGCTCCAGCTCGGGCAGCATGCCCAGGGTTATGCCAATATGGAATACGGAGTCGCTGCCCTGACCAGGGAAAAGGGCCTTCACGCAAGAAGCACGTTGAGCCACTTCCTCGGAGAGGAGATGAGTTTCATGATCTACGACGGTAAAATCCAGGAAGCGATCGAAACCGGACTGAAAAGGGAAAGGATCATCGAGGACATCAGGAATGAATATGGTTCCAACAGTTTCATCGACCAGCAGTTCGGATATCTTTTCGGAAAGATGGCACATCTTTATACCTTGGAAGGAAACCGGGAAAAGGCGGATGAATATGCAAGGAAATTTTATGAAACGGATTATTCCAGGAATGAGTGCGGGAAACTGCGCATAATCGAGTACCTGCTAGGGACTGGACAGGCGGGAAAGGCGCTTGAAACGTTGGGATCCTCGGATTTCCCATTACCTGGTGACAGCATATCGAACGTCGGACAGTACTACCTCAGACAGAGAGCCCGCGCCTGGGCAGAGCTTGGGGATACAGGCAAGGCATATTCCTTCCTGCACAGGTCATACTCCATCACTGACAGCCTAGGGAAGAAGGTCGACCTTGAGAAGGCCATGAAGGCCTTTGTGATGTACAACAGCCACGAGGCCGAACTTGAGGCGAGCAAGGCGGAGACAAGGGAAGCCAGATACCTTCTGGTCATTATACTGATCGTAACAGCAACCATCATCCTGGCACTCGCTTTCTATTTATATTACAACAAGACCAAGAACCTCGTGGAAAAGAACCGGTTGATATCCATCGGCCGTTCCGATACTGAAAAATACATGCGGCTGCTGCAATCAGCCCAGGCACGTATCAAGGAACTATCCCCCGAGGAAGATGTCAAGGAGAAAACCTCGGAGACAGACAGCTGGCAGCTTTTCTTCAAACTTGAGGATGCCATGGAAAAGCGCAAGCTGTACCTGAACAAGGGAATCACGAGGGCAGACATTCTGGAACTGCTCGGGATCAGCAAGAACAGGCTCGGAAGAATGTTCCAGGACATCGGAGGAGATATCAGTCTCCCCTCCTACATCAACGGAAAACGTCTCAACCATGCGCTCGGAGTAATTGCCGAACACCCGGAATACACTGTAAATGAGATAGCTGACGCTTCCGGATTCTCCAATACAAGGAACTTCCATCTCCTGTTCAAGAAACGATTCGGAATCACGCCTCTTCAGTACAGGGATGGAAAATAAGTCCCGGGACATAGTTTCCACCATGGCAGGACAAAGCCTCGGTTGGAAAATGATTTTTTCACCAGGATAGTGTCTACCTTTGAAGCACTAACCTATGAGTGACATCGTTCACACAAAGACAAGTATTATTTTTGCCCTGAAACCGCCGCACCTGTGAAGGACCGGCGGTTTTTCTTATCGGTTTCAGTCAGCGAGATAATTCAGCAGCAGATTCCGGACACGGTCGGATATCTTCTTGTGCGCATCGGTCACATTCTCCAGCATTTCAGCCAGGTTCTTGTACTTTATCAGTTCGCGCACATTCTCGACATTGCCGAAAATGAATCCTACATAGTCTTCATAAGCCTCGTCGGCAGCGTGTTCCAGTTCTGTGACCCTCTCACATGCGAGGGAGATCGAAGTCAGATTCTTCTTTATGTCTGCAAGAAGAGGGATCATCTCGGCCAATGCACCGGATTGGTCCCTGGCTATATGGGACAGTTCCTCAAGCTGGCTGTCGATATGTTCAGGACGGTAAATGAGCACTGCCTTGGATGTATCCTTGATCGCATCGAGACAATCGTCGATAGCCATGGATACTGATTGGAGGTCGAGCTTGTTGACCTGGAGAAGCACGCTGCCGGACAGCATCTCGTGGAATTCGGAAAGCAACGCATCTCCCTGTACCTCACAGGACTTGATTTCGCGCTGGAAACCCTCCCACCGGTCGTGGTCCGACTGGGAAAGCATGTCTGTCAGAAGCGATGTCGACTTGACAAGGTAATCCACCTGCCTGATCATGATAG
>JAEEGI010017746.1_pt1 | contig 14551 bp, 14 predicted proteins | sample 8958751 | NCBI WGS metagenome assembly JAEEGI01 (sample SAMN16246545, study PRJNA631951) | gut metagenome | biome: gut microbiome; feature: rumen; material: KS-attached | host: Bos | place: Iran: Karaj | collected 2018-10
GAATGCGAACGTTGTCAGCCGTTTCGAGAGCTTCCCGCACATCGGGAAAAAGCGCGCGAAGCTCATTATAAACAAGTACCGGACGCTTGAAACTTTTGAGATGAAGTGCCGCGAGTTCCCCGATGAAGTAGCGGAGCTGCTTTCAGTACCTGTCGCGCAAGTTACGGAAGCTGGCTCGGCGGCGGCAAAGCTGCTTGCGGACGGTGGCACAAAGGTACACATTAACAAGCGGTACACCGCCGTGGACGAGTATATCGAGGCACACAAAGGCGCCGCAGGGAGCCATGTGCCACACACAGATGAGGCTCGCGCGACAAATGCGACCGGCACACTCGACGGCACGACCGGCGGACTCCTCGCCGCCGAAGACGAACCCGCCTACGGCGCAGAATAGCCATTAGAACTGGCGAATAGCGAGAACGTATTTTTCGTCACCTTTGCTAGCTTTTGTAGCACTTCCTATTACATGCCCATAACCAATATCATAACAGAAAGCGCAGTTACTCTGATCTTGCCCCCACTCATTTATAGGAGTATATTGATTAGAAGACCAATATTCTTTACTTGCATTCTCATTATCACCAAACGGATCCGTTTTACCTGTTTTTGTGAAAGCGTTTTTTATAATTTCTTTTTTATCATATAATATACGTAATTCTGTTATAGTCGGCAGATACCAACCTGAAGCATACGTTCCGGTAATCCCGTGATTCTGTCCGTAATTCAGTACCCACCCAAAGGCATCATTATAACTAGACCCATTTGTTGAATAGGAATCTCGAACAATAGAAGTATTGGCACTTCCATCCATACTTCCATAAAAATACCAGCGGAAATGTCCATCCATCTGTGTAGAACCATCAAACTTATAATAAGGCACAGACAAGTTAACAGGCGAATAGTCCGAATTCAATGTTCCATCAGTATTATAATATTCACTTACCTGATAAGCCCGGAATTCTTCGGAACAGAAGTCGCCTAATCCCCAAGTAAATTGTTCAGTCTGTTCAGTTGAACTATCATTCAAAGCGATTCCAAGATTTTTCTGTCCAAGAATATTTTCATTCGAGCCAACTGTCGCATTTCCTGTTCCTACGTAGAAAATAATTGCGACTGCGGCAGCTTTCTGCGCATTGGTAAGAGTCAAATTCTCGCTGTACGGTGTTGCAGTTCCGTCCTTAAAGACAATATCGCCCACAGATTTTGCTTCGTTCGGACCTTTTGTACCTATGTAAGCCAACCACTGTGCCGTAAGTGTTACGTTCGCACTTCCCATCGTGAATGTTGTTGTTCCACCGGTTGCGTATGTCGTTGTTCCATCGCTCCATCCAGCAAAGAAATAGCCACTTCGTGTTCCGATTCCACCGAAACTTACCGTAACTGTGTCGCCTGTGTGGTATGTCGCCGTATCGCTCGGAACTGCAATTTCTGCACTGTCAACACCATCTAAGTAAGTTACGGTATAAGTTGGTATATATACTTGCCACTGAGCCGTAAGCGTTACGTTCGCGCTTCCCATCGTGAATGTTGTTGTTCCTCCGGTTGCGTATGTTGTTGTTCCATTGCTCCATCCCGCAAATGTATAGCCGTCGCGGGTTCCGATTCCCTCGAACTTGACAGTGACTGTGTCGCCAGCATGGTACGCTGTCGTATCACTCGGAACTGCAATTTCTGCGCCGTCTACGCCATCTACGTAAGTTACGGTATAAGTCGGTGCGGGGTTTCCTCTTACCCCAACAGGCTCCTGTGGCTCGGCTGGCTCTGGTGTCGTCTGTGGACAACCCAGCAACCCAAAAACAAGCATCGCTGCGAAAAGCAATGCGAAAAATTTTGAGAATCGTTGCATTTCAAAACCTCCCTAAGATGCTCAAAAAAAGCCTGCTCGTCCAAACTCGGTTTTCGAGCCAAACAAACAGACATAAGTACAGTGGAATAATTATGAATTAGCATTATTGATTTGCTTTTACGGCGCAGAGTAGCCGACCGCCGCATCGCGCATAAAGTTTCGCGCAACATCCCCCTTACCGCAGATACACCATGAGCAGCATCACGTCTGACGTTCTGATTCCAGAAATGCGGCTCGCCTGACCGAGCGTAACCGGGCGAATCTTCTCCAACTTCATGCGGCTCTCCGCAGAAAGCCCCGGAATGGCACCGTAATCAAAATCAGCCGGAATGCGCGCGTTTTCCATGCGCTTCATTTTCTCGACGCGTTTGTCCTGCTTTTCTATATAATGCTCATACTTAAAATCAATTTGAGCGGCATTCCAATACGCCTCTTTGTAACCGGGGTTTTCTGCATCCGGCTTGCGGTGAAGAAGCTCCAGTATCTCGTCGCGGGCGTGAACCTTCTCGTTAACTTTGTCGAGCTGCGCCTGTGTTTTAAGCCCGACAGCAAAGCCTTTCGGGGTAAGCCGCTCGTCCGCCGTATCGTGGCGAAGGTTCAGCCTGTATTCGGCGCGCGCAGTGAACATGCGGTATGGCTCTTTTGTGCCTAGCGTAACAAGATCGTCTACAAGCACCCCGATGTATGCCTCGCTGCGGTCAAGCACGAACGGCTCGTATGTCGGGATGTCGCGGAGCCTGTCCGGGTTCCCGACGATCGCACCGGGCAAATTCGTGCTCGCACCGCTTTCCGTCGCGCCGACCGCCGCATTTGAGTACGCATATGTCGCACCACTTTCGGACGTGCCCGTCCCGTCAGCCGCAGCGCCAGAAGCCGCCGCCAAACTAGACCCGCCCACACCCGATGCACTCAGAGGCCCGCAAAGCTCCCTGTGCGCCTTGCAGTAAAGCATCGCATTAATTCCGGCGACAAGTCCCTGCCCCGCTGCTTCCTCGTAGCCGGACGTTCCGTTTATCTGCCCGGCGTTGAAAAGCCCAGCGACAAGCTTCGTCTCCAGCGTAGGATAAAGCTGCGTCGGCTCAACATAATCATATTCAACCGCGTAGCCGGGGCGTGCGACGACCGCATTCTTAAAGCCCGGCAGCGTCCGTAAAAAGCGGTCCTGCACTTCTTCCGGCAGCGACGACGAAAAGCCGTTGATGTAAACTTCTTCCGTCTCCAAACCTTCCGGCTCAATAAAAAGCTGATGGCGTTCGCGCTCGGCAAAACGCATGACTTTATCTTCTATCGAAGGGCAGTAGCGCGGCCCGACTCCGCTTATTTTACCGGAGTAAAGCGGCGAAAGCCCGATGTTTTCGCGGATGATTTTGTGAGTCTCGGCGTTCGTGTAAACAAGATGACACGGAACCATCGGGCGGTCAACGGAGGTGTTGTCGAACGAAAACGGGATAACGTCCTCGTCGCCAAGCTGCAGTTCCAGCTGCGAAAAGTCGATTGAGCCACGCAACACTCGTGGCGGTGTTCCTGTCTTAAGTCTGCCCGTCGTAAAGCCGAGCCTATTCAGCGCAGCCGTAAGACCGTATGCACCGCCTTCGCCAAGCCGTCCGCACGGCGCATCATACGCTCCAATAAAAATGCGTCCGCCAAGGAAAGTGCCTGTCGTCAAAATTGCCGCGCGGACAGGAACCCTGCGCCCGCGCTCCGTAATAACTGCCGTAAGTTTCTGCCTGTACGGAACACCTTGCGCAAACTTCGCGTTTCCGGCGGCTTTTTCTGCGTCTACGCGCGTTTCACCGGGAATCGTTCCCTCTGCGGCGGAAGAAGAGCTGCCGGGCGGAAGCGGCACGTTACTTGCGACCGTTTCCAAATCGACAACTGTATCTTGAAGCGTGTAAAGATTTTCTGTCTGTTCCAGCGTCTGCCGCGCGAGCCGTGAGTAAAGAAGCTTGTCTGCCTGACTGCGTGGCGCTTGTACGGCGGGGCCTCGGCTACGGTTCAGCAACCTGAACTGAATCATGCTTTTATCGATAAGCTGCGCCATCTCGCCGCCGAGCGCGTCAATCTCGCGCACGATGTTGCCTTTCGCAATGCCGCCAATTGACGGATTGCACGACATTCTACCGATGGAGTCTATTGTCTGTGTTATAAGGAGCGTGCGCAACCCAGTGCGGGCACAAGCGAGCGCGGCTTCAATTCCGGCATGACCGCCGCCGACAACTGCTACGTCGAACGGCGCACCGTATCCTGTGTATGTAATATCTATCATAGTTAACAAAGTTAATTCACGCGAATTACGCAGGCCTCGCGCATGAAACGTGCGATACTCTTATTGCGCAAATTTCGCGCGAACGTACACAAAATCAGCGTGAATAAGCGGCTCAATATTAACGAATTGCACGATTTTTCACAATACAAGGGTGGCACCCGGAGTTAAAGCTTGCCAAGTTCGTACGGAGTTTCCTGATATACGTAGTAGTTGAGCCAGTTCGAATAGAAAAGGTGCGCGATACTCCGCCACGTTGACATCGGTCTCATAGCAGGATTGTCACTAGGAAAATAATGCTTTGGCATATCGACATTCGTAAGCTCTTTTTTCAAGTCGCGGCGGTACTCCATCTCCAACGTGTTCGTATCGTATTCAAGGTGACCGGTCATAAAAATCTGCCGGTTGTTGTTCGACTTTACGAGCAACACGCCCGATTCCTCAGACTCGGCAAGAATCGTAAGCTCAGGATGCTTTTCTATATCTTCCCGGCGAATTTCCGTATGACGCGACTGCGGCGACGGAAAAAGGTCGTCAAATCCGCGAAGCAACGGCTCTGCAACGGTCGTCTTATAGTTCATAAAAATGCCGGAAAGCTTTTTCTCAAGGCAATACTTCGGCACTCCGTAGTGATGATACAAGCCTGCCTGCGCTCCCCAGCAGATATAAAGCGTACAGAATACGTTCTTGTCCGCGTAATCCATAATCTGGCAAAGCTCCGACCAATAATCGACCTGTTCGAACGGAATCTGCTCAACAGGCGCACCGGTGATAATCATCCCGTCAAAACGCTGCTTAAGCACATCTTCCGTAGTTATATAGAAACGCTCCAAATGCTCGCGTCCGGTATTTTTTGACTCGTGGCTCGCCATGTGAACGAGCGAAATCTCTATCTGGAGCGGGGTGTTTCCCAAAAGCCGAAGCAACTGCGTTTCGGTCGCAATTTTCGTGGGCATAAGGTTAACAATGGCTATTTTAAGAGGGCGGATATCCTGAATGGCAGCCCTCTGCTCTGTCATAACGAAGATGTTCTCTTTTTCAAGTACTTCGCGCGCCGGTAAATCGGCCTGAATTTTTATAGGCATTGCTAAACTCCATGTATTATAAGTCAAAGAAATATAGCATATTTCCCACTCATTTGCTATACTGTAAATATGGTCAATGACAGACACGCTGCAATCAAAAAACTAAAGAAACTCGTTTTCACACCAAAAGCCGAGATAGAAGCTTTCAGACAAAAAATCGAGGATGAATTCACCGAAGTATTTCTACCGAACCGCGTAGAGCGCGAGGAAAAACTTATATGCGGAATCCCGTGCGACATTCTTTCCCCGATGATTTACGCAAAAGAGCGCGTTATGATTTACATACACGGTGGCTCGTTCATCGGCGGCAGTCGTGCTTCCTGGCGGAGTTTTTGCGCCTCGCTCGCAAACGCCACATCGACAAAAATCATTTTGCCAGAAATCCGGCTTGCTCCTAAGTTCCCATTCCCCGCTGCCCTTGACGACATAAAAAACGTGTTCAAGACAATCTATGCCGATGATACGGATATTCTTCTCGGCGCGGATGGCTCCGGTGCATCAATCGCGCTCGGACTCGTTCTTAGCCTTAAAGACAAAGCACGCCAGCGCATAAAAGAAATTGTGCTTTTTTCTCCATGGCTCGATTTTTCTGATGACGCGCCTATTTTCAAAATAAAAAAGCTTAAAGACGAAATTATCACCGCAGACGCGATAAAGCGCACCGGCAACATGTACACATATAGCTCCAACCTAACGAATCCGCTCGTTTCGCCACTTTACATGCAGCCTTCCATGATGGACGACTTCCCGGAAACATACATCCAGATGGGCGAAAAAGAGATTATCATGAGCGAAACGGAACGGTTCTGCAATCTTCTGCGCGAAAACGGCGTAAAGTATACGCTCGATGTTGAGCCGGATATGATGCACATGTTCCAAATGGCAGATGAGTATCTGAACGAAGCGCACTTGGCGATAGAGCGCGTCGGAAAGCATATCAGGCTTCACAACAGGGCAGATGAGGAAGAAGCCCTAAAAAACGCGGAAGCCCAGAAAAACGGAGCGGAAGACTGATATGGAACTCGTCGCACCAGCCGGAAACCTTGAAAAACTAAAATATGCGTACACTTACGGAGCCGATGCGGTTTACATCGGACTAAAAAAATTCTCGCTCCGAATAAAGGCAGACAACTTTTATGAAGACGAATACAAGACGATTACCGAGCTTAAAAAGAAGTTCCCCGGCAAAAAGCTTTTTTGTGCGCTTAACATAAGCTTTCACAACAAGGATATAGACAACTTTCTTTCTGAACTCGACTATTTCCGCGCCTACCCGATAGACTCGTTCATCGTGCAGGATATAGGCATGGTTCCCGTTTTGCAGAAAAACTTCCCCAACGCCGCGCTTCATCTTAGCACACAGGCGAACTGCATAAACCGCGAAGCCGTAAAAATGTACAAATCGTTGGGGTTTAAGCGCGTCGTTCTTGGGCGCGAAACAAGCCTCGCTGAAATCCGCGAAATAAAAGATGCCGTTCCGGAGATGGAGCTAGAATGCTTTGCTCACGGCGCTATGTGCATCTCGTACTCAGGACGCTGCCTGATGAGCGCTTATCTTACAGGACGAAGCGCGAACGCAGGATTTTGCTCGCATACATGCCGCTGGAATTTCAGCGTGGGAGAGGCAAAAGACCTTGCGGAAAGCGGCAAGCTTTACCTGACCGAAGAAAAACGGAAAGACGAGCATTTCCCTGTTTTTGAAGGCGAAAACTTTACCGCCATACTTTCATCAAAAGACTTGTGCATGGTTGACCACCTTGACGACATGAAAAACGCCGGCGTTGACTCGCTTAAAATTGAAGGCAGGATGAAAAGCCTTTACTACGTTGCAATGACGACGCGCGCATACAGAAAAGCGATTGACGCGCTCGAAGGCCGCATTTCACAAGAAGATGCAGCTCCTTACATTGCAGAACTTTACAAAGCTTCTCACCGCGAATTCGGAACGGGATTTTACTACTCAAGAGAAGATGCTGATGTTACGACAGTCGGCGAATCTTCGAGCGACTACGAGCTTGCGGCTACGATAGGCGCACCGCTCTCCGCCGAAGAAACACAGGAATTGTGCAAGAAAGGAGCCTCTCTTGAAGCTGAATTCAACGCACGGCTTGACGCGATGCACCCGGAGGCGAAAGCTGCGAAACTTAAAGATTACGCTGACCACCCCGATAAAGTGCCGCACGCGTGTTGCTGCACCGGCTCAGCAAACTCAGCGGCAGCGCGACTTTACGTGTGCAACGCCCTCAACAGGATAGACGAAAAAACTTACGTGGAGTATGTCGGACCGGACTGTACAGGCATCCCCGACACGGATTTCCGCTTTGTAGACCCGGAGACAGGCTGCTTCACGCCTTTTATAAGCCACAATCAGGCATATCTTCTGTACACGGACAAGCCGGTGCAGGAAAACTGGATAATCCGCACGCGCGCCGCCACAGACGCGAACAGCACCCCGCAGAATTGCCGCACGCGCGTCGCCGGCACAACAACAGGGGGCGCACGATGAAAATGCAAAAAGCACACGGATGTGCCGTTCAAAACGCAACTAAGTCCACCGCACAGACACCAGCGAAAAAACTCTTTTTCTGTGTCGCAATCGCCGTACTCCTAACAGCGACCGCACCGCTTTTCGCGCAAAATCCGTTCCTCGATTTTCTTACGGACGGCTACAATTCCGCGACAGGTTCGCTCGGCTTTATTGCCGGCGGCGCGACATCCGGCGAAGTTTTCCGCGCCGATGTACATGCCCAAAGAGAAACTGATCTTTACAGCGCATCTTTCGGATTTGAGTTCACCGACGAATGCTTCTCGCTGCTGCTCAACGGCGGCATCTACTGGAACACCACAGAAAACTTGCGTCTTGGCGCGGTGCTCACCTACAACCCACTTTTCATGTTCAGCACGATGGCAGAGCAAAATATCATTCCTGCCGCGACCTTCGCAATAAATCTAAATGACAACTCAAAACTCGACATAGAGCTTGGTATGCTCTACAAAACAGACCGCTTTTTCGAGCTCCCCAGCGGAAACAACAGAACACACAATCTTAGCATGGCGTTTTCCATCTACTACACGTTTATGTTCAACAACTTCTCTGTGTTCGCCGGGCTTACATCACATACACTGTATTCTTATCTGCTCTTTTTGCAGCCGCGTTGGGTTCTTGGTGCCGAGTACACCATCAACGACCATCTTTCAGCGTCTATAAACGCTGCAGTCCAATACGGAGATGTTATGCTCTCCGCATATATTGACTCGTTCTCAATGGATATATCATGCAAATACAGATTCTAAACCGCACAAAATCGCGCAGTACAATAATCGCAGTTCTTGCGTTACTTATCACACTCACCGTCGTTGGCTGCAAATTCGGGCTTGAAGAAGCATTTTTCAGACCGAACGGTGTAAACGAACGAAGCAAAGAACTTACAACACTCACACTTCCGTCAAGCGTAACAAGCTCCGCCATCTATCAGTCTGGAAAATACTGCTTTATGATTCTTACGGACGTTCACTACGGCGCAGGTTACGACGTTCCCGAACAGCAGATTTTTAACTGGCTCGACAGTTTTGACACAGCGTCAACCACAGAAGAACAAAACAAGAAACCACTTTTCTGCGCAGTTTTAGGCGATATTTCCAATACCGGCAACAGGGAAGATTTCGCGGCTTTCAACACGTTCCAAGACAAGCTTGAAAGAAAAGGAATCCCGGTTTATTGCATCGTCGGCAATCACGATCTTCTGAACAGCGGATGGAATTACTGGAAGTACAGCTGCAATCCACACACATCGTTCTACTGCTTCAAAACGAGTACAGTTTCGTGGTATTTCACGGATACAGGAAGCGGAACAATGGGTTCGGCACAGTTTTCCGCGCTTGAAGCCGCTTTCAAAAACGACTCCAACAGAAAACTCGTTTTCTCTCATTATCCGCTTTATGGCGGCGGTACAGGAATCCCAATCTTTTCAATAGGAAACACGAAAGAACGGGCAAAAATCATCGATCTTTATGCCGAAAACAACGTAAAATACGTCTTTGAAGGCCACTGGCACATCGGCGGCGGATATGACTTCGGAAAGTTTAAAGAGTTTGCCGGAAAAACCTTAAAATCGGGCAAGTGGTACCTCGTATCCATAGATGAAACAATCGCAGACGAGGAAAACCCTGTAACAGCCGTTGAAGAGATAGACATTCATCCACAAAACTGAAAATCATTCTCAAATCTATTGACACTTCCTCTTCTCTGTGATAAAAATCTGATAATCATTCTCATTTTTACCATTATGTTTGGCGGTACTTTGTATGACGAACCATATAAAATATAAAACAAAACAGCGCGACACACTTATTCAATATCTTGAGACGAAAAAAGGCGTTCATATCACCGCGAATGATGTTTGCGAATTCTTAAAAAAAGACGGAATTGCAATCGGACAGGCAACTGTCTACAGACAGCTTGAACGGCTTGTGGACGAAGGCGTCATCAGCAAATACATAATCGATGCGAACAGTCCGGCGTGTTTTGAATATATCGGGCTTGAAAGCCACGGTTGTGCCGAAACTTGCTTCCACTGCAAGTGCGAAAAATGCGGCAAACTGATTCATCTTCATTGCGAAGAATTAAATGAAATCGGCGAACATCTGCTTAAAGAGCACAAATTCAAGCTCAACTCAATGCGCACCGTCTTTTACGGCGTATGCGACGAATGCAGCAAAGGAAGCAATTAGTGAAAAAGACAGTCGCTATACTTGCCGGAGCTGTCATGCTTTTTGCAATGACTTTCTCCGTTTTCTATATTGTGGCAGAAACTGGACATCATTGCGAGGACGAAGACTGCCCTATTTGCGAATGTTTAAGGCTCTGCAAAAACATCATACAGCAAAACGATTTTGTCAAAGGAACAAAAGCCGTTTCGTTTTTGCAACTTATACCTGTCGTTTTTTTAATCGAGTTTTTCTTGTATGAAACACCAGTTTCAAAGAAAATCAGACTCAACAACTGAAAACATCAGCCTAAAACGACAAAAACTAAAGCATCTACGATGCAACACACATGGAGATTTATATATGAAAAAACATATTTTGATATTTGCAGCCGCTTTTTTTGCGGTTTGCTCACTTTTTGCAGGCGGAAACAAAGATAACAGCACATCTAACAGCGGTGCACCTAAAATTGTAACGACAATTTTCCCAGAATATGATTGGGTCACCAACATCCTTGGTCAAAATCCGGCTAATGCCGAACTTACAATGCTTCTAAGCTCAGGAGCAGATCTTCACAGCTATCAGCCGACAGTCGCGGATATAATGAAAATCTCGACTTGCGACCTTTTTATATACGTTGGCGGCGAATCAGACAGATGGGTTGATGATGCGCTTAAAGAAGCCGTGAACAAAAACATGGTTGTTGTAAATCTGCTTGAAACGCTCGGCGACAAAGTAAAAGAAGAAGAGATTGTTGAAGGAATGCAGGGCGAAGACGAAGGGCACGAACATCATCATGACCACGATGAAGCAGACGGCGACCATCACCACGACCATGACGATGATGACGAAGAAGAGGTTGAGTACGATGAGCATGTTTGGCTTTCGGTGAAGAATGCCGCAATTCTTTGCGACGCTATAGCAGATGAAGTTTGCAAGATTGATTCCCCGAATGCGGCAACATACAAGGCAAACGCAGCCGCTTATATCGCTAAACTAAACGCGCTCGATGCAGAATACGGAAAAGCAGTTGCAGGCGCACCTGTAAAGACGGTTCTTTTTGGCGACCGCTTTCCGTTCCGCTACCTTGTTGACGATTACGGACTTTCTTACTACGCCGCATTTGTGGGCTGCTCCGCTGAGACAGAAGCAAGCTTTGAGACAATTGCGTTTCTTGCAAAAAAAGTTGACGAACTTTCACTCGGCACAATCCTGACGATTGAAGGCAACAACCACAAAATCGCGCAGACAATCGCGCAGAACACAAAGGCAAAGAATCAAAAGATTCTTACGCTCGATTCAATGCAGTCTGTAACGTCCAAAGACGTGAAAAACGGCGCGAATTATCTTTCCATAATGGAAACGAACCTTGAAACGCTGAAAACTGCATTAGGCGCATCTAAATAAGGAAAACAAAATGGCTTTACTTACCGTTCAGAATCTGTCTTTAGGTTACGACTCGCAAACACTTTTGAAAGACCTTAGTTTTTCTGTGAATGCGGGCGACTATCTTTGCATCGTGGGCGAAAACGGCTCCGGCAAAACAACTCTTATGAAAACGCTGCTTCATCTGCAAAAGCCGATAAGCGGCGAGATTCTGACCGGTGACGGCCTTAAAACAAACGAAATCGGCTATTTGCCGCAGCAAACTGTCGTCCAAAAGGATTTTCCGGCATCGGTACGCGAGATTGTTCTTTCCGGCTGCCAGGGACGCTGCGGTCTACGGCCGTTCTATAACAAAGCAGAAAAAGCTTTGGCGCAAAAGAACATGGAGCGCATGGATATTGTGCCTCTAGCGAACCGATGCTACCGCGAACTTTCTGGCGGACAGCAGCAGCGCGTTCTTTTGGCAAGGGCGTTGTGCGCCGCTGAGCGAATACTGCTTCTTGACGAACCTGTTTCCGGGCTTGATCCTAAAGTCACGGCAGAAATGTACAGCCTTATTTCAAAACTGAATAAAGATGGTGTTACGATAATCATGATTTCGCACGATATTTCAGCTGCCGTGCGATACGCGACGCATATTCTGCATATCGGCGCATCAGTTTTTTTCGGAACCTGCGATGAATATATGAAGAGCGACATCGGGAAGTTCTTTTTGGCGCAACAGGAACTTGGAGGCGCAAAATGATGGCAACACTGATAATGTATCTGGAATATTCTTTTGTACGCTACGCCTTGATTGTTGGCGTTCTTATCGCGCTATGCGCCTCTTTGCTCGGCGTTACTCTCGTCCTGAAACGTTTTTCGTTTATCGGAGACGGACTTTCGCACGTTGCTTTCGGTGCAATGGCGATTGCCGGAGTCCTGAATCTCACAAACGACATGCTCCTTATTATGCCTGTCACGATTCTTTGTGCTATTCTGCTTTTACGCACCGGACAGAACGCAAAAATTAAAGGAGACGCTGCTATCGCAATGATTTCCGTAGGCGCACTCGCGCTCGGCTACTTACTGATGAACAAATTCTCCACTTCATCAAACATTTCCGGCGATGTTTGCAGCACGCTTTTCGGCGCGATGTCAATTCTGACGCTCACCGCAGGGGAAGTTTGGTTATGCCTTATTCTTTCCATCGCTGTAGTGATAATTTTCATTCTCTTTTACAACAAGATATTTGCCGTCACGTTTGACGAAAACTTTTCCAAGGCGACCGGCGTAAAATCGGATGCTTATAATCTGATGATTGCCGTAATCACAGCCGTAATCATCGTGCTTGCGATGAATCTTGTCGGCTCTTTGCTCATTTCCGCACTTATTATTTTCCCGGCACTTTCTGCAATGCGCTTGTTCCGAAGCTTCAAAAGCGTAACTATATGTTCTGCAATAATTTCTGTAGCATGTGCATTTTCGGGTATGATCATCGCAATGTTGGCTGGAACGCCGGTCGGCTCTACGATTGTCGCAGCGGATGCGGTTGTATTTGGCATCTGCTGTATTGTCGGCGCAGTCACAGGAGGCATAAGGAAATGAGTAGAAAGACAACGTTAGGAACACCGCGTTCGGCGGTGTGCGCAATTCGCCACGATGCAGTTTTGTGCGCCAAAACCCGCCACTTTCTTGCAGTGTGCGCCGTTTTGGTTCTTTCCGCCACTCTGATTTTTACAGGCTGTTCAAAAAATGAAACAGCCGCGTCCAGAACGCAAAAAACGACAATCAGCGTTTCTGATGTAATTCAGCAGCGCATCGCAGAAGCGGACAGCGCAAATGCTTCAGGCTCGGCCACAGACTCTGCGGCGGGCACAGCATCCGCATCCACCACAGCGACAAGTACCACTTCGGTCCCTGTCACCCCTGCGCCAATTTCGCTCGCTGATGCCAGCAATTTCGCGCCGGACACAACAAATCAAACACCAGACGCAACTCCGCTAACTCCTGCGACGACCACCAACAGTAGTGCACCAGGTGCAACAGACTCAGATTCCGCGCCCGCCCACAAAACGCCAGAACCAATCAAATCAGAAAGCGTCTCCGTCGATGTCGATTTAACCGCGCTCTCAAGCACGATGGTTTATTCCGAAGTCCTGAATATAATGACGTATCCAGAAACTTACGTCGGCAAAACAGTAAAAATGCGCGGGATATTCTCGTACTACCACGACGAAAAGACTGATCAATACTATTTCGGCTGCATAATCCAAGACGCGACCGCCTGTTGCGCGCAGGGCATAGAGTTCATTCTGACAGACGATTATCTTTTCCCGGACGACTATCCAACAGAAGGCGAAATCGTGACCGTCGCCGGCGAGTTCGACATTTACAAAGAAAACGGCTTAGATTACTTCACACTCCGCCATTCAAAACTCCTAGTGTAATTTTCGCAAAAAATCTTTATTTCCTTCCCAAAAAAATGAAAAAAGCATAGCACCTCGTTCGTATAACAATAGTGACTGCATTATTTGCAAAAACTATTTTTTAGGAGATGTCTATGAACGGCACTCTATTTAACATTGTTCATAGCAACAAGCTTGATGGATGAGTTTGATGTTAATTCAACGAATTCTTTTATGGGAGCAAGTTCAGGAGGTATTCTTGATAAAAGCTCTGAAGAACAGGATGTTTATGCGAAACGAGCTTATGAAGAGATTCGAAAGAAAAATGCAGAATCCGATATTGCGAAAGTCGCCAAAAACTCCGGGCTTTCAAAAGAGGAAGTTGCAAAAGTTAGAAATCACCTGTTTTTCGCATAGCACAATCTTGAAAAAGGATTGTCAAGATTTGATGAAAGTGCCGACATTGCAAACGCATGGGAAGCTCTGGAACAGGGGCGACCGACTGATTTAGACATTATGATGATAAAGCATGAACTTGAAGAGTTGACACTGATGGAAAAGTACGGATATTCTTATGATAAAGCACACCTTTTGGCGAATCGCAAATATCCTTGGGAATACAAGAAAAAAGGAGGTTGGACAGATGACGAAATTCGAACTATTATCGGCAACTTGCTCAAGGTATATTTATAGTTTTATCACCTTAGATGGAATAGGAATGTTTTCTATTTCAAAGTCAGATAAATCTTTGAAATTACTGAAAACAGAATGCTTTTTACCCAATCATAAAATGAACGAAAAAAATTTGGAGCAAATTCTTTTTTACGGGCGAAAAAAAATCCTTGATAATAATTTCCCAGATCGATGCATATACGCA
>JAEEGI010017749.1_pt1 | contig 14549 bp, 25 predicted proteins | sample 8958751 | NCBI WGS metagenome assembly JAEEGI01 (sample SAMN16246545, study PRJNA631951) | gut metagenome | biome: gut microbiome; feature: rumen; material: KS-attached | host: Bos | place: Iran: Karaj | collected 2018-10
TATTTAAATGCTTTAATTCTTTAGGTGAACTAGCTGTGTATTCATTATCTATTTTAAAGATTTTTGGAAGTGTTATTGACTTTAAATCATTTACTTTAATTTTTCTGTTTTTTGGTAAATATGTTAGTTTCTCTTTTTCCATTTCTGGATAATGTTCAAACAGATATGCGGATTCAATATAGTCATCATATTCCATAGAATAAGGGAGCACACCATAAAAGTTCATTTTACTTTTAAGTAATGAGTCTAAAACTATAGTGTTACTTGCTGGCACTTCGGCAATTAAACTATATATATTGTTTCCATGTAAATAATCTATATAGTGGTTTATTGCTGTTGGCAATATTTTTTCTGCAAGTTCTTCGTTTGCACTTTCTTCTAAATCTATTTTAATTGTTCCACGTTTGTTTGACCAAATTAATGAGTCTATACTAAGTTTTGCAATTAAACAATTCCTAAACATTACATTTACAGGATAATTTTTTAAAGTGTTGTCTTTATCTTCAAATAAGTAAAGTGATTTAAGAGTTGCATCTTTGTATAATACAGAGTTATATTGTGTTTTCATTATTTCTTCATTAATAACTGTGATTGTAGTTGTGTTTTCTATTCCTAAATCATTGATAAGGAAATTTTCGTATCCTTCAACAATATCGTAAATGTCTGGTTTGGGTTTGCTTTTTTCTAATCCGATTACAATTGATGCATAGTTTTTGCTTGTGTTGATATCCTCAACTCCTATGAACCCTATTAGTTCGTTTGTTTTTTTATCTAAAATGCTTCCACGATATGCAGTTGGCATATTGCTAAACATATCATCTACAGCAATTGTATTTTTTCCTTTGTTTTTCAAAAACATACGACCAATTTCTTTGGCCCTTTCTTCGTAGACATCAAAGCTTCCTATTACATAGTTACCAATGTCTAATTTTGGAATAAAATTCCCACTACTATTATAATCCATAGCAGCTCCTCCTTTAATAATAATTTTTTCTCGGACAAAGTATAATAAACATCCGTAAATATTATAGCATAAAGTGGTGTAATTTACAAGTTATGTAAACATAAATATAATTTTATGCTTATTTATGGAAAAAGGAAAAAAATAAGAGCCCTAAGGCTCTTTATTTATCTCAATTATTTGTTTAGCATTTTAGCTAAGCTTGATTTTTTTCTAGATGCAGTATTTTTAGCTAATACACCTTTAGTCCAAGCTTTGTCTATTTTGCTAATAGCTTCATTATATAATTCTTCTTTATTGCTTGCATTTTCTGCTACAGCTGCTTCAAAAGCTTTGATTGCTTCTTTGTATGCTTTTTTAGTAGCTTTGTTTTGAAGAGTTTTAGTTTCGATAGTTTTTACTCTTTTTTTAGCTGATTTAATATTTGGCATTAAATTGCACCTCCTTATGCGTACACTTAACGATTTACTTAAACATTGTAGCATAAAAGGAAATAAAAATCAAGATATTTCTTTAAAAATAATAAAAAACTATTCTTCTGTTGACATATTTCTATATTCAGATGCTAAGTATAGAGAACCAGTGATAAGTATTAGGTCTGGATTTTCTTTGCTTAGCATGTATTCTTTAGCTTCTTTTAATGTGTTAAAACTCTTAGCTTCTATGCCTAATTCTTTTGCAATATTTACAAGATTTTCTGGCTCTTCAGGAGTTCTATATTTATTTGTTGAATATTTAACAAATGCAATTTCTTGAAAATATGAACCTATTTCTTCTAAGAATCCTTTAGGATTTTTGTTGCTTGAAAAACTAATTATTGCATAGTTTCTTTTTCCTTTATACTCGTATAAGAAATTTTTTAGCGATCTTGCTCCAGCAGCATTATGTGATCCGTCTAAAAATACAGTTGGATTGTCTTGCATTTTTTCAAGTCTTGCTGGAAATTTGGCATCAAATATTCCATTTGTTATTGCTGAAAATGGAATTTTATAACCCATGCTTATTAATAAGTTAGATGCTACTATTACCATTAGAGCATTATATATTTGAAATTGTCCAATTAAGTTTAGCTTATAATATGTACCTTTATAACTAAAGTAATTTATATTATGATTACTCTTTATTATATCTAGAAGTTTTAAGCTAGGTATAAATAGCTTATTATTGTTTTTTGCACAGAATTTTCTAATTGTATTTAATACTTCTGGTTGTTGCTGTGGATATGTTACTGTGATTTTATCTGGTTTTATAATTCCACATTTTTCTGTTGCTATTTGCTCTAATGTGTCTCCTAGTATATGTGTGTGGTCATAATCTATAACTGTTATAATTGATATTTCTGTTGTTTTAATAACATTTGTTGGGTCAAGTCTTCCACCTAGTCCAACTTCTAAACATACGATATCACAATTATTATCTTTAAAGTACATGAATGCTATAGCAGTAATTAATTCAAATCCTATTGGAGCGTCTCCTTCTTTGATCATTTCATCTACAATAGGTTTAATTTTTTCAATGTACTTTGTTAATTCCTCGTTTGTTATATATTCATTATTTATTTGTATTCTTTCATTAAATGAAACTATATACGGAGAAATAAACTTTCCTACTTTATATCCACTGTTTTTTAAGACTTCAGCCATCATTGTAGTTGTAGAACCTTTTCCGTTTGTACCGGTAATATGAATAAATTTTAAATCATCTTGTGGATTTCCTAATTTATTCATTAGTTTTACCATTCTACTGATATCCTTGCCTTGTTTAATTGCTTTTCTGTCTTCATATATGTAAGACATTATTTCCTCGTTTGTCATATTTAACCTCCAGTCTAACTAAGATGGTCTAAATTAAAAGTTAAGTATGTCTTTTATTTTTTCTTTTCCTTCTTCTGTATCTGTAGATACATTATATACTTTTATATTTGGATATTTATCCTTGATTTCTTCTGCCATCTTAAGATATTCGTTTTGTTGATTTATACTACTTTCAATATTAAATTTTGCATATTTAGGAACAGCTTTTCCACTACGCATTAATCTTTCTTCAAATATTGATGTATCTTTTACATATAATGTAATGTAGTAAATATCAAAATCTAATTTGCTAAATCTATCTAATAGTTTATCATATACATCTGTAAAACTATATTCTTTAAAACCTAATCTACAGTATATTTCTTCTGTAAAGAATGTTCTATCAAATAAAAGATTTATGCTTTTATTTTCTAATTTTTCTAAATAATCTAATAAATCTATATACATGTCTTCAGCTTTCTTCTTGCCCTCTGGAGAACTATCTGAAGTTCCACATAATCTATATAGATTTGTGTATTTTAATCCATGCCTTATTAAATCTGTTATTGTTGTTTTTCCTGCACCTTGTGCACCTTCTACTACGATTAGTTTTGAATTTGCCATGGTTACCTCCTAACCTTCTCTAGGAGTTGTAATTAACTCACTATATGGGAATTCTTCTTCGATAAATTTACAGAAATCTCTAAATTCTCTTTGTTTGTGGTTCCTTCTAGCTCTGTAAACATTTCTCATTGTTTCATAGTTTCCTGTCCATGTAGATCTAAAATTATAGTTTTGAGGAGAATCAAAAACTATGTCTCTCCACATACGAGTTGCTTCTTCCATTTTACCATCAGCTTTTAGTTGTTGGTATTCTTTTATTCTTCTGTTTAGGTCTTCCATTACATATTTTCTAAATGGTGTTATTTGAATATTTCCATCTTCGTCATCAAAACTAAAATCTTCTTCTGTTAGAAGCCTAGTTCCAAGTTTGTGCATTCTGCTTGTACTGTTTCTTACAGTCGCTACTTTATATGTATCAAAGTCCCACCACCAAGACATAGGTGCTGTTATGTCCATTGATACAAATATTTGTCTTAAAAATTTAGAATGGTCTGATCCAGATTTTGTTAGTTTTAATGCTAAATCTAGGTCTTTAGGACCAACTACATATTTTCCTGTTTCTTTATCATAATAACTATCACTTTTACTCCATGATTCTAAAGGATTCCTCATTCCTCTTAATGCTCCTTCAAAATTAAGGACTTCTAAATTTTCAATTTTTATCATATATTATTACCTCCCCAAATATCAAAAATATGATACTACAAATTGATAAAATGTTCAATGGAATTTATATAATGTAATATAAAATATAAGATAGGTAACGTTGTTGTCACAATAGGTGTTTTAATTGATTTTTTATGTAAAATGTGGTATAATATATGTGTGAGCAATAATATATTTTGCTTTGAAAAATAATTTTTAAAAAGGAGGTCTCTAGATATGGATAGAGAAAATTTTAAAGAAGCTTTATGCGGTACAGTTGAGGCTTATGCAAGCGTAGTATTTGTAGGATGTGGATTAGGATTACTTGCTATGTTCACAGCACCAATTTGGTGTGGAATATTAACTCTTTTAGGTGTTATAGGACCTGAAAATGGATTGGCTGCTCAAGCAACTGCAGTTTTATTTAATTTTTTGTGTTTAATGGTATTTGTATGCCATTATACAGATAAGTTAATAAAAAACAAGATTTTGAGTGTTATTGCATATTTTGTTATTATGGCTGCATTGCTAGGATTATTAATGTTGTTTGTTAATGAAACATTAAAAATATCTACTCTTGCTGCTGTAATTATAGGCTTTGTAAATATTGGAATTGTAGTAATACTTTTCCTTGATTGGTTGAAAAATCAATAAAATTCTGGTTTAATAACCAGATTTTTTTTTTGTGCTTTATTACAGAAAAATGACGATTTTTAAGGGTTACTTTTTATTCTCGAAAAAATAAGTAAATCTTTTTACATAAATTTTAGAAAAAAGCTTGATTTTTTATTAATAGTAATGTATAATATGGGTGTTGATTTGCGTTGAAGTAGAATGTGGCTACCCACCGAGGTAGGGAACTTCTATGGAGCATGTCTGATTTTAAATCGGGCGGCAAGTATAGATTAACATGTATTTGCCAAATTACCACTTGTGTGGAATTTGGTTTTAATATATGTAAAATGTGAAACACACGGGGTGGTGTAAAACTTGTCAAACCGACAGATGTTAGAAAAGGAGTGTTTTACATATGTCAAAAGAACAAACTAAAAAAATGAGAATAAGACTTAAAGCTTATGATCACGTTGTGCTTGAACAAGCAGCAACAAAAATTGTTGAAGTAGCTAGAAAAACTGGTTCTGAAGTTTCAGGTCCAATTCCACTACCAACAGAAAAAGAAATCATTACAATATTACGTTCTCCACACAAACACAAAGATTCAAGAGAACAATTTGAAATGAGAACTCACAAAAGAGTTATTGATGTATTATCACCAAACCAAGCTACAGTTGATGCTCTAATGTCAATTGATATGCCAGCTGGTGTTGACATCGAAGTAAAATTATAATCTTCGAAAGTTTTGATAGGTCATCCTAATATTAGGCAATGACATACCCTGATATCATAAACTTGGTTGAAGACAAAAAGTAAATTTAAAGGGAGGAAACAAAAATGGTAAACGAAATTTACGGAACAAAAATTGGTATGACTCAAATTTTTGATGAAAATGGAGTTGCTATACCAGTAACAGCAATCGAAGCTAAACCATTAACAGTAGTTGCTAAAAAAACTGCAGACAAAGATGGATACAATGCAATCGTTGTAAGCTTTGGTGATGTTAAAGAAAAAAATGTAAATAAACCTAGAAAAGGATTATTTGCTAAAGCTGGTGTTGAAGTACAAAGACACCTAAGAGAAATCAAAGTTGAAAATGTTGATGAATACGAAATTGGAAGCAAAATTACAGTTGAAGCTTTAAACGATATTAAAGCTGTTGACGTACAAGCTACATCAAAAGGTAAAGGATTCCAAGGTGTTATCAAAAGACATGGACAACACAGAGGACCTATGGGACATGGTTCTATGTATCACAGAAGACCAGGTTCAATGGGATCAACAACTACTCCAGGTAGAGTATTCAAAGGTAAAAAATTACCAGGACACATGGGAAGTAAAACTTCTACAGTATTAAACCTAGAAGTTGTTAAAGTAGATACTGACAAAAATGTTGTTTTAGTTAAAGGATCTGTTCCAGGAGCTAAAAAAGCAGTTGTTAGAGTAAGAAAAAGTGTTAAGTAGTAAGGAAGGAGGAGAAATAAATGCTAAAAGTTGACGTTTTAAATATGAAAGGTAAAAAAGTAGAAGACTTAGAGTTAAACGAAAACGTATTTGGTGTTGAGGTAAATGAAGTTGCTGTTCACACTGCACTTGTAAACTTCCAAGCTAACCAAAGACAAGGAACTCAATCTACTAAAACAAGATCAGAAGTTTCTGGTGGTGGAAGAAAACCATGGAAACAAAAAGGAACTGGTAGAGCAAGACAAGGATCTATAAGAGCTCCACAATGGATCAAAGGTGGTATCGCATTAGGACCAAAACCAAGATCATATAGTTATTCAATTCCTAAAAAAGTAAAACAATTAGCTTTCAGATCTGTACTTACTTCTAAAGTACAAGACGGAAAATTAGTTGTAGTAGATAAATTAGAACTTAAAGAAATCAAAACTAAAGAAATGGTTAACGTTCTAGGAAACTTAAAAGTTAACAACGCTTTAGTTATGTTAGATGAAAAGAACCTAAATGTTCAAGCTTCAGCTAGAAACATTGAAGGTGTTAAAACTACATTAGTAAATACTATGAACATATATGATTTATTAAAATATGATTCTCTAGTATTAACTAAAGACGCAGTTAAGAAATTAGAGGAGGTGTACGCATAATGAGACACGCAGAAGACGTTATAATCAAACCTATAATGACTGAAAAAAGTTATAGTGAAATTGCTAACGGAAAATATACTTTTGAAGTTGCTATAAACTCTACAAAAGTTGAAATCAAAAACGCAGTTGAAGAACTATTCGGTGTTAAAGTTTTAAAAGTAAACACTTTAAGATACGATGGAAAAGCTAAAAGAATGGGAGTACACCAAGGTACAACTAAAGCTTGGAAAAAAGCTATAGTAAATATTGATACTAACCCAGCAGAAGTTAAATACACTGCAAAAGGTGGAAAAGACACTAAAGTTAATAAAAAATACAAAACTGAAATTGAAGAAATTAGTTCAGCATTTGGAAATAACTAGGAGGGAATAAAAAATGGGAATAAAAACATTTAAACCTGTTACTCCATCATTAAGAAATACAACTACATTAACTAACGATGAGATTACTAAAAATGCACCAGAAAAAAGTTTATTAACTGCTCTTAAAAAGAATGCAGGAAGAAACAATACTGGTAAAATTACAGTAAGACATCACGGTGGCGGAAACAGAAGAAAATATAGAGTAATCGATTTTAAAAGAAATAAAGTAGATATGGAAGCAACAGTTATAGGAATCGAATATGATCCAAATAGAACTGCTAATATCGCTTTAATCGAATACGAAGATGGTGAAAGAGCATACATCATTGCTCCACTAGGACTTACAGATGGTGATAAAGTTATATCTGCTCAAAAAGCTGATATCAAACCAGGTAACTGTATGCCAATCGATAGTATCCCAGTTGGTACTATGATATACAATATTGAATTAAATAAAGGTAAAGGTGCACAACTAGTAAGAAGTGCTGGTATGTCAGCTCAACTTATGGCTAAAGAAGGAAAATATGCACATGTTAGAATGCCTTCAGGTGAAATGAGACTTATAAGCGTTGAATGTAGAGCTTGTATCGGTCAAGTTGGTAACCTAGAAAAAGAAAATGTTAAATTAGGTAAAGCCGGAAGAACTAGACATATGGGTGTTAGACCTACAGTTAGAGGTTCTGTTATGAACCCAGTAGATCACCCACATGGTGGTGGTGAAGGTAGAGCTCCAGTTGGACATACTGGACCAAGAACTCCTTGGGGTAAACCAGCTCACGGATATAAAACAAGAAAAACTAACAATAGAACAGATAAATATATTGTTAAGAGAAGAAAATAATTTTTGGAGGTATAGAAGATGTCAAGATCACTTAAAAAAGGACCTTATGTTGATGCTAGATTACTAGCTAAGGTTGAAAAATTAAATGAAGAAGATAAAAAAGAAGCAATTAAGACTTGGTCAAGATCCTCTACTATTTATCCTCAAATGATAGGTCACACTATTGCAGTTCACGATGGAAGAAAACACGTTCCAGTATATGTAACTGAAGAAATGGTAGGACACAAGTTAGGAGAATTCGCTCCTACAAGATTATTCAGAGGACATGCAGGAGACAAAAAGTCTAAAGTTAAATAAGAAACTTAAATGAAGGAGGAGCCTTAAAATGGAAGAAAAACAAGCAAGAGCTGAGTTACGCCATGCAAGAATAAGTGCTAGAAAAGTTAAAATAGTAATCGATACTATTAGAGGAAAAAATGCTAAAGAAGCAGTAGCAATCTTAAAATATACTAACAAAGCAGCTGCACCTGTAGTTGAAAAATTAGTTAAATCTGCAATGGCAAACGCAGTAAACAATCATCAAATGGATGAATCTAAATTATATATTTCTGAAATATATGCTAACCAAGGAACAACAATGAAGAGAATACAACCAAGAGCACAAGGTAGAGCAAATAGAATAAGAAAAAGAACTAGTCACATTACTGTTGTGTTAAAAGAAGCATAGAGGAGGTAAGTTTAAAATGGGACAAAAAGTTAGTCCACACGGACTTAGAGTTGGAATTATAAAAAACTGGTCTTCAACATGGTATGCTAATAAACAAGATTATTCTAATAACCTAGTAGAAGATTACAACATTCGTACATATCTTAAAAACTTATTAAAACCTGCTGGAATCTATAAAATAGAAATCTCTAGAAAAGGTGACAGAGTTTTAGTAGATATACATGCAGCTAAACCTGGTATGATTATCGGAAAAGGTGGAGCAGCAATCGAAGAAATTAAAAATAAATTAAGCAAAAAAATCGGTAAAGAAATATCTTTAAATATTGTTGAAGTTAAAGGTAAAGACGTTAACCTTGCAGCTCAACTAGTTGCTGAAAACATTGCTCTACAACTTGAAAAGAGAATATCTTTCAGAAGAGCTATGAAACAAGCTATGAAAACAACTATGGAAGCTGGAGCACTAGGAATTAAAACTGCTGTATCTGGTAGATTAGGTGGAGCAGAAATTGCTAGAACTGAAACATATCACGAAGGTACAATTCCTCTTCAAACTTTAAGAGCAGATATAGATTATGGTTTTGCAGAAGCTAAAACTACATATGGTATTATCGGTGTTAAAGTTTGGATATATAAAGGAGAAGTACTTCCTACAAGAAAAACTGAAGAAGGAGGTAACTAATAATGCTTACACCAAAAAGAACTAAATATAGAAAAGTACAAAAAGGTATCTTAAAAGGAAAAGCACAAAGAGGAACTCAAGTAACAGATGGAGAATACGGAATTCAAGCTTTAGAACCAGCATGGATCACAGCTAACCAAATCGAATCTGTCAGAGTTACTATCTCAAGATATACTAAAAAAGTTGGTAAATCTTGGATTAAAATATTCCCAGATAAACCTATTACTAAACACCCAGCAGAATCTCGTATGGGTTCAGGAAAAGGTAATCCAGAATATTTCGTAGCAGTAGTTAGACCAGGAAGAATATTATTCGAAATCGCAGGTCTAGATGAAGCTACTTCTAAGGAAGTTTTAAATAAAGCTATTCACAAACTTCCAATTAGATGTAAAATAGTTAAAAGAGAAGATCAAGAAGGAGGAGTACAATAATGAAATCTAGTAAAATCAATGAATATAAAAATATGTCAGTTGAACAACTACAAAAAGAGTTAAAAGAACTTAAAAATGAACTTTTTAAATTAAGATTTCAAAACTCTCTAAACGGCCTTGATAACCCTAAAAAAATTACTCTAGTTAAAAAAGAAATCGCAAGAGTAAATACATTAATAACTGAGAAGGAAAATGATTAGTGGTAAAGGAGGAAATGAACGTGGAAAGAAATTTAAGAAAAACTAAAATCGGTAAAGTTGTAAGTAATAAAATGGATAAAACAATCGTTGTTGCAATCGACGATAAAGTTAAAGATCCACTTTATAACAAAATCAAAAACCATACTTTAAGAATTAAAGCTCATGATGAAAACAATGAATGTTCAATCGGAGATATCGTTGAAGTAATGGAAACTAGACCACTAAGTAAAGATAAAAGATATAGACTTGTAAGAATTGTGGAAAAAGTTAAATAGTAAATTAATTTTGAGAGGAGGACTAATCCATGATACAACAACAAACATTATTAAAAGTTGCAGATAACACTGGAGCTAAAGAATTAATGTGTATTAGAGTTCTTGGTGGTTCTTACAGAAAATGGGGTAACATCGGAGACGTTATCGTTGCTTCTGTTAAGAAAGCAGCACCTAACTCTGCAGTTAAAAAAGGCGATGTTGTTAAAGCTGTAATTGTTAGAAGTAAAAGAGGTCTTAGACGTGAAGACGGTTCATATATTAGATTTGATGAAAACGCAGCAGTTTTAATCAAAGATGATAAAACACCAAGAGGAACACGTATTTTTGGACCTGTAGCAAGAGAACTAAGAGATCAAGAGTACATGAAAATCTTATCTCTAGCACCTGAAGTTCTTTAATATACGGAGGTGAAATTAAAGTGTTAACAAAAATGAAATTAAAAAAAGGTGATACTGTAATTGTAAATACAGGCGCTGAAAAAGGTAAAAAAGGAACTATACTAGATATTGATAGAAAAACTGGTAAAGTAACCGTTAAAGATATAAATGTTAGAACAAAACATGTTAAAGCTAGAAAACAAGGTCAAGAATCTGGAATCATCAAAGTTGAAGGACCAATCTATGCATCAAAAGTAAGCTATTTCTGCGACAAATGTGGAAAAGGTGTAAGACTTGGTGTTAAAGTAAACGAAGATGGTACTAAATCAAGATATTGTAAAAGCTGTAACGAAATGAAGTAATAAGGAGGGAAAAAGTTAAATGAACCTTAAAGAAACATATAAAGCTGACGTAGTACCTGCTATGATGAAAAAATTTGGTTACAAATCAATCATGCAAGTACCAAAGCTAGATAAAATAGTTATAAACATGGGTGTTTCAGAAGTTAAAGATAACTCTAAAGCATTAGACGTTGCTATGGGTGAACTTGAATTAATCGCTGGACAAAAACCTGTTGTTACTAAAGCTAAAAAATCTATAGCTGCTTTCAAATTAAGAGAAGGTATGAATATAGGATGCAAAGTAACACTTAGAGGAACAAAAATGTACGATTTTGCTACAAAATTCTTTAACGTAGCACTTCCACGTGTAAGAGATTTTAAAGGTGTAAACCCTAACTCTTTTGATGGAAAAGGAAACTATAACATGGGAGTAAAAGAACAAATTATTTTCCCTGAAATAGAATATGATAAAATTGATAAAGTAAGAGGAATGGATATCGTATTTGTTACAACTGCAAATACTGATGAAGAAGCTTACGAATTATTAAAACTTCTAGGCTTACCATTCGCTGAAAAGTAAGGGAGGACTTGAGATGGCAAAGAAATCTATGATAGCTAAACAACAAAGAGAACCTAAGTTTAGCACAAGATATTATAACAGATGTAAAATATGTGGAAGACCACACTCTTACATGAGAAAATATGGAATATGCCGTTTATGCTTTAGAAAATTAGCATATCAAGGAGATATACCAGGTGTTAAAAAAGCAAGCTGGTAGAAAAGGAGGAATAAAGGCAATGAATACAACAGATCCAATTGCAGACATGTTAACTAGAATAAGAAATGCTAACGCACAAAGACATGCAACAGTTGACGTTCCTTATTCTAAAGAAAAGGAAGCAATAGCTAATATTTTAGTTGCTGAAGGTTTTGTTGAGACTGCAGATATAATCGAAGACAATCACAAAACAATCAGAATAACATTAAAATATAAAGATAATGTTAAAGTTTTACAAGGTTTAAAAAGAATAAGTAAACCTGGTTTAAGAATATATGCAAGTGTAGAAGATCTACCTAGAGTATTAAATGGTTTAGGTATTGCAATCATTTCTACATCAAAAGGAATTATGACAGACAAAGCTGCAAGAAACGCTAACGTTGGTGGCGAAGTTATAGCATATGTTTGGTAATAAGAAATAAAGGAGGGTATACCAAATGTCAAGAATAGGTAAAAATCCTATCACAATACCAGCTGGTGTTGAAGTTAAAGTTGAAGGACATACAGTTACAGTTAAAGGACCTAAAGGTACATTAACACAAGAATTCTTACCTTATGTTAATATTGCCGTTGAAGGAACTGAAATCAATGTTACAATAGACAATGAAGCTCACGGAAATATTCATGGTCTAACTAGAACATTAATTAACAACATGGTAATTGGTGTTACTAACGGATTCGAAAAAACACTAGAAGTAAATGGTGTAGGATACAGAGCACAAAAACAAGGTAACAAATTAGTACTTACTGTAGGTTTCTCTCATCCAGTAGAAATTGCTGAAATTGAAGGAATCACTATAGATGTACCAAATCCAAATACAATAGTAGTAAAAGGAATTGACAAACAATTAGTTGGTCAAGTTGCTGCTAATATTAGAGAAAAGAAACTACCTGAACCATATAAAGGTAAAGGAATTAAATATGCTGGCGAAAGAATAATCAGAAAAGAAGGAAAAGCTGGCGGTAAAAAATAATCTTAGAAGTTAAGGAGGGAGTCTTAAGATGATAAATAAGACAGATAGAAAAGCTACTAGAGCTATTAGACAAAAAAGAGTTAGAACTAAAGTTCAAGGTACTTCTATGAGACCAAGACTATGTGTATTTAAATCAAACGAAAACATTTATGCACAAGTTATTGATGACGAAAAACAAGTAACTTTAGTTAGCGCATCAACTCTAGATAAAGAAGTTAAAACTAAAGCATCTAATGTTGAAGCAGCTACTGAAGTTGGTAAATTAGTCGCTGAACGTGCTAAAAAAGCTAAAATAAACACTGTAGTCTTTGATAGAAATGGTTACTTATACCATGGAAAAGTTAAAGCATTAGCAGAAGCAGCTAGAGAAGCTGGATTAGAATTCTAATGAAAGGAGAAACTAAAATGGCAGAAACTAAAACTGAATTAAAAGAAAAAGTTGTTAATGTAAGTAGAGTTGCTAAAGTTGTTAAAGGTGGTAGAACTTTTAGATTTAGTGTTATGGTTGTTGTTGGTGACGAAAATGGTCACATCGGCGTAGGTACAGGTAAATCTTCAGAAGTTCCAGAAGCTATCAAAAAAGCAACTGACGATGCTAAGAAAAACTTAGTTGAAGTATCACTTGTAAATGGTACTTTACCTCATGAATATACAACAAACTTTGGTTCATCTAAAGTTATATTAAAACCAGCAGTTGAAGGTACTGGAATTATCGCCGGTGGTGCGGTTAGACCAGTTCTAGAACTTGCAGGGGTTAAAAACGTAACAGCTAAAACTCTTGGTTCTCGTAACAGCAGAAACATTGTATATGCTACAGTTAAAGCATTACAATCTATGAGAACACCAGAAGAAGTTGCAAAACTTAGAGGAAAAACAGTAGAAGAAATACTAAAATAATGATATAATGATTACTAGTAATTGATAAGAGAGGAGGAAGCTTGAATGAAGATACACGAATTAGCCCCAGCATACGGTGCTACAACTACCTCTAAAAGAGTAGGAAGAGGTATTGGAAGTGGTCTTGGAAAAACAGCTGGAAAAGGACACAAAGGTCAAAAAGCTAGAACAGGCGGAAAAATTAGAAGAGGATTTGAAGGTGGACAAACACCTTTATATAGAAGATTACCTAAAAGAGGATTTAAAAATCACTTTGCTAAAGAATACGCTGTTGTTAACTTAAGTGATTTAGAAAAATTTGAAAATGGAACTACAGTTAACGCTGAATTATTACTTTCTGAAGGAATAATTAGAAAAGAATTAGATGGCGTTAAAGTATTAGGTAATGGAACATTAACTAAAAAATTAACTGTTGTAGCTGCAAAATTCTCAAAAACTGCTGAAGAAAAAATACAAGCTGCAGGTGGAAAGACTGAGGTGATGTAGTATGTTAGAAAGCATCAAACAAATATTCTCAGTTAAAGATATTAGAAAGAAACTTTTATTTACTTTCGCAATATTATTAATATTTAGAATAGGTACATTTATTACAATACCTGGTCTAGATAAAATTACAATAAATCAACAATTAGGTGCAGGATCAAATGGTCTAACTGCAATGATCAACTTGATTTCAGGTGGAGCATTTAGCAGATTATCTATATTCTCAATGACTATAGGACCATACATCACAGCATCTATCGTATTAAACTTATTACAATTTGTAATACCAAGTCTTGAAAGACTAGCAAAAGAAGGAGAAACTGGAAGAAAGAAATTAGGAAAGTATACTAAATATTTAACAATTGCTTTTGCACTTATTGAAGGTTTAGGATTATACTTTACTTATAGAGCTTACTTACTAGCTCCATTAACATATGGTGCAGGAAAAGTTCTAGGATTATTCTTATTCCTTGTATCTCTAATGGCTGGTACTTCACTTC
>JAEEGI010017754.1_pt1 | contig 14546 bp, 17 predicted proteins | sample 8958751 | NCBI WGS metagenome assembly JAEEGI01 (sample SAMN16246545, study PRJNA631951) | gut metagenome | biome: gut microbiome; feature: rumen; material: KS-attached | host: Bos | place: Iran: Karaj | collected 2018-10
TCACATCTCCCCCGGAAAGCTTCTCTGTCATCTGCATGATCCCGTATCCGTGGTTGGCCCCTCTGGCCAGACAGAGCAGGATATAAAAGTAGCTCTCGGACATCGGTTCACTGTTTTTCATAACTATGTCGCCTCCTGTTATGTCGTCTTACGACTGTATCATAGCACGACATATGTCGAGAGTCAACATATTTTTTGAGGTTTCTCCGTTTTTTTCGCAAGGCAGGAAAGTGCCGCGATACAAGGAGCCTCGCTTTTCACTTCCCTTCTGCAGAGGAATCTGCTATACTGAGAAAAACAAATCTCTACGGCGGAGGAGAAGAGAAATGGCTTTCAAAGCGGGAGACAAAGTGTATATCCTAAATGGCAGATCCGTGCGCGAGGCCGTGGTGAAAACGAACATCGGCGGGTTCTGCTCGCTGCACTTCCCCGATAACGGCGATGCGGTGCGCCTGCGCAAGAGCAGAGTGTTCCCCACCCGGCAGGCCGCCGAGGAGGATCTGAAGAGCAAGAGGCGCTCCGGCAAGTTCTGAGCAGAAAGGACAGACAGAATGCGACTGATTGGTAATATCGTATGGATCCTATGCGGAGGATTCCTCAGCGCGCTGGGCTGGATTCTGGCTGGCACCGTCTGGTGTGCAACAATCATAGGGATCCCGGTGGGTGTGCAGTGCTTCAAGCTGGCAAACATTTCGTTTGATCCCTTCGGCAAGGAGATCTTCTATACACGGGACAAGCCTGTCTCCTTCCTGCTAAACGTGGTCTGGTTTCTAGTGAGCGGTTGGCTGCTTGCACTTACCAACTACCTGCTCGGCGGCCTCTGCTGCCTCACGATCGTGGGCATCCCCTTCGGAAAGCAGTATTTCAAAATCGCGAACCTCTCCCTGCACCCCTTCGGCGCTGTGGTTGAGAGAGTGCATGTACTGTAAAAAAACAGAAAAAGCGGCCCGCTCCTGTTCGGAGCAGGCCGCTTTTTTATAATCAGAATACGAACTGTGTGAGGAGCATGCAGCAGAGGGTACCGCCCGTGATGGACAGCAGTGTACTGCGCCGCCACAGATGGAGTCCCGCTGTCACCGCACAGGCGATGAGCTGCGGAGCGAAGGAAGCTGCACTCGTAAGGTCCAGGCTGCGCAGGCAATATACCACCAGTGTGGTCATTATGGCCATAGGCAGGGTCCGGCCGAGATCCCGGACCACAGCGGGAACTTCTCTGCCACGAAATACCAGGAAAGGAAATGCCCTCTCAAAGAAAGTACACGCTGCACAGACGGCGATCACCGCAATCACCCACATCCGGTTCATGGTATTTCTTCCTCCTCCCGCAGACGTCCTCGAAGAATGATCAGCAGTGCCACAGTGATGAGCAGCGAGGGAAGAATGAACCCGGCAGGGCCGAAGAGGAGCAGGCAGACCACCGAAGATACCGCTGCGATCAGTGCAGGAAGGCGACTTCCTTTCGCCGCTTTGAGCTGTTCAATCAGAATCACGATAAACAATGCTGTAAGGGCAAAATCGATTCCGTCGGTTTGAAAGGGAATCAGAGAGCCGACCAGTGCCCCGGTCACCGTAAGCACCAGCCAGTAGGACAGCACAAGCATCGCATCAAAGATGCAGGTCCATTTTTTATGCTGCGGATCTCCATCATCAAAAGTGTTGGAACAGTGGAGTGAAAATGTCTCGTCCGGCAGGGCATGGATCAGAAAGATCCTCCATGGTCCATACTCCCGCCACTGTTCGATGAACGGCAGTCCGTAAAAAATATGTCGGCTGTTGAGAAGCAGTGCCATGACAGCTACCGTGACCAGCGAGATACCGCCGGCAAAGAAACTGAGAGCCAGAAACTGCAGGGAACCAGCAAAAACAAACAGACTGGTGCAGAACGTCCATGCCCAGTTTAGCCCGATGTTCTGCATCAGGATGCCGTAGGACAGCCCGACCGGGATGAAACTGATAAGGATCGGCAGGGTATGGCGCAGGGAATAGGCAAACACCTTTTTCATGTTTCACACCTCTTTTCTCCTGTCATGATCCGGTTTTCATTGCAGCCTGAAAAATGCATGCAGGGACGGGGACCTCTTTCTCAGGCCGCCTCTTTCTTTTTTACTCTGATTGTGGCTGCATAGGCACTGTTGCACAGCCCCAGTATGGCGGACAGAACAAACAGCGTCTCAATGCCCAATGCCTGCCAGATCCACCCGCCGAAAAGGGCTATCAGGATGGTGATCAGATGGTTGACAGACACTCCGGTCGAGATGGTTGCCCGCACTTCATCCGCGCTGTCCGCCAGATCCTGAACATAAACATTCGACGCCATGGATGCCAGCGAGATGATCGAATCGAGTATATAATTCACACAGCACACGATGAACGCCGCATTCATGGGGAAGATATGATGCGCAAAGCCATAGAAGAAGCAGACGATCACCAGGATCAGCGTATCGGTGATCATGATGATTTTGTAGCCGAAACGGTCGATAATGCGTCCTACGACCGGTGCAGCAAAGAACGTACATACAGACGAAACTGCAAACAGGATGCTGATGATCATGGCGTTTGCCCCGTAAAAAAGCACCAGCACATACGGCCCGAAGGTGAAGAAGATCTGCTTGCGCGCTCCGTAAAACACTTCGAGCATATAGTATTTCCCGTATTTTCTCCGGAAATAGAAACGGCGTCTGGTCTCATCTGTTGAACTGCTCCCTCTCATCCGCAGCGTAGAAAAGAAGCCCAGCGCGATAATGGATGCACTTACCGCGAATACCGAACGGTACACGCCTGCAGAGCCCTTTACGAAAACGAAGAGGAGTGCGACAGCCAGATATCCCGCCAGCATGCCGATCTGATGCACGGAGTTCTGCAGGCCAAGCGCCGCACCTCCATGTCCTTCCTTCGCATACTGCAGGGAAAGAGTGTTTCTCATCCCAAGCTGGATATGCTCACCAAGCGAATAAATGTATATCGCCAGGATCACCATCACCCGCGTGGGAGGCACCACTGCCTGCATGGTCATCCCCGCCAGCATGACCAGTGAACCAATCCGATATATTTTCTCGGCGGAAAACATGTACATCACCGCCAGTATGAATACCAGCAGCAGACCGGGCATTTCCCGGAAAAACTCTGAAACGCCCTTGTCAAAGGATGTCATGGAGACAATCTCCGCGAGATAGTTATCGAGAATTCCCTTGTATAAACCATAGGAGAGGCCGAAAGTGATCATGGAAAGGAAAAACACCTGATAGCCGGAGTTTTCCCGGAATACCGCGGACAGTCTGCGCATAGGGGTGTTACCCTCTTTCAAACAATTCGTATGATCATCGAATGATCGCATTCGTATCTTCAAACAGATAAAGATGCGTTATTATAGCGTATCCGTGTTGAAAAAACAACAAAAAGAAGTGTAATCAACCATGTGCTTTTTTTGTGACAGAGCATGTGATATAGTAACGTCATAAAAGGCAAAAAGACGGACCGCCCAAGGCCCGGAATGATTTGAGAAGGAGGAAAAAGAATGAAAAGGATGATTGCCGTTTTTCTGGCAGTGCTGGTATTTGCCACTTTAGCCGCATGCGGTCGGAACACCGCAGATGCGAACTCCGGAACCGATGCTCCGAGGGAGGGAACTCTTGCCGGCGGCTGGCAGCGTACCGAATCCCCGGCAGTAACAGAGGAAGTACAGGAGGAACTGGAGCAGGCTGCTTCCAAACTGATCGGTGCCCGTTATATTCCTGTTGCCTGTGTCGGCCGACAGCTCGTTTCCGGCATGAACTATCTTCTTGTCTGCCGTGTTGCACCTGTGGTGCCCGATGCGAAGGAACACTGGTCCGTCGTGACCCTGTACACCGATCTGGATGGCGATTCGGAAATCACGGAGGTGCGTGACTTTCCGGGAGAGACATTTCTGGGTGGAAAAGGTCCGGGGGGCGGATGGAGCCGGCCAGCCGGTGCATGGAGTCAGCCTCAGACTCCGGATATTACGGAGGATGCCCGGAAAGCTTTCGATAAGGCGACCGAAGGACTTCTTGGCATGAAATATGAAGCATTGGCACTTTTGAGCACCCAGCCGGTGTCCGGCACGAATTACTGCTTTTTCTGTGAAGGAACAACGGTGGTTCCCGGTGAGCCTGCCGGCCTGTATCTGATAAAAGTGTATTCAGATCTTCAGGGCGGGGCAGAAATTTTGGAGATCACCGCTCTCGAATCAGAACAAACTGCCGGATAGAATACAAAAAAAGAACGCTCCCTGCCGAAAAGCAGAGGAGCGTTCTTCGTATATTCATCAGCCGAGAAGCGTGATGATCTTCCGCGGGCAGACTTCCGCGCAGTGACCGCAGCCGGTACAGAGTGAAGGATCCACTGTCGCCAGATTGTCCACCACCTCGATGGCCCCGGCAGGGCACTCGCGCTGGCACTTCATACATCCGATACAGCCGGCCTTGCACATTTTGTTGACCTGTGCACCTTTGTCCCTGCTGCTGCAGGCAGGCATCACACGCTGCTCCTTCGGGATCAGCGTGATGATTTTCTTAGGGCACTCTTCCACACAGGCACCGCAGCCGGCGCACTTGGTACGGTCAACCACCGCCACGCCGTTCTCGATATGGATAGCTCCGAACTTGCATACCCGTGTGCAGTTTCCAAATCCTATACATGCAAATGTACAGAGTTTGTTGTCCTTGCCGCCGAAGAGCATAGCAGAGCGGCAGTCAAGAGGGCCGCTGTAATTGAATCGGGGTTCCGCGATGCCTGTCCCGCCCGAGCAGCGCACGAAGGCATACTTGATTTCCGTCTTTACGGTCTGCAGACCCATAATGGCTGAAATCTTTTCCGCCGTCCCTTCCCCGCCGGGTACGCACTTGTTGACCGGCGCTTTCCCGGCCACAATGGCCGCCGCATAGTTGCTGCATCCGGGAAAACCGCAGCCGCCGCAGTTGGCACCGGCCAGACACTGCCGCACTTTTTCTTCGCGCGGATCCGTATCCACAAAGAATATCCGGGAAGCATAGGCAAGCAGTGCTCCGAAAAGAGCTCCGAGCACGCCGAGAGCCAGGATGGAAAACAGAATAGTCTTCATCGGCGCTCACCTCACAGGATCGACATGCCGCTGAAACCCATGAAGGCCAGCGCCAGCAGTGCAGCAGAAACCAGACAGATCGGGAAGCCTTCAAAGCACTCCGGATACTCTGAAAACTCCACACGCTCCCGCACCTGTGAGAAGAGAACGATGGCCAGCAGGAATCCGATCCCGCCTGTTATCCCGTAGATCAACGCTTCGATGAACGAGTAATCATTCTGCACATTCAGCAGCACCACTCCAAGCACCGCGCAGTTGGTGGTGATGAGCGGAAGGTAGATGCCCAGTGCCTGATACAAGGAAGGCACTGTCTTTTTCAGAAACATTTCCACAAACTGGACCAGCGCCGCAATGATCAGAATAAAGGCCAGAGTCCGCAGGAACTGAAGCTGCAGCGGAATCAGGACGAGATGATCGACCAGCCAGCATATCGCCGAAGCCAGACCCATCACGAATACGACCGCCAAGCCCATACCGGCCGCTGTATCGGTCTTGTCCGAACAGCCGAGAAAGGGGCAGCAGCCCAGAAACTGGGAAAAGATGAAGTTGTTCGTAAGGATCGCGCCGAGCGAGATCGCTACGATCGATCCCAGAAGATTGGTATGGATCATGCTTCATCCTCCTTTCCGTTTTCTTCTTCCTGTGCTGCCTTTTTCTGCTCGGCTTTTTTCAGCAGGTGTTTCATAAGAGCGATCAGGAATCCAAGCGTCAGGAAGCCTCCGAAAGGCATCACGAGGATCGTTGCGCCGAAGTCACTGTTGAAAATCTGAATGCCGGAGCCCGATCCGTCCAGTGTGAGCCGCAGTCCGTTGGTCAGATCGATAAGTCCGCCGCCCAGCCGTCCTGCACCAAGCAGTTCACGAACAAAGCACATGGCGATGAGCACCAGCGTATATCCAATACCCTGTGCGATCCCGTCAACGAATGAAGGCCAGACGCGGTTCTTCTGGCTGAAGGCCTCCGCCCGTCCGATAATGATGCAGTTCACCACGATCAGCGGAATGAATACGCCCAATGACTCAGACAGTGCCGGCACAAAGGCCTGCAGAAGCAGATCGACGATCGTGACGAAACCTGCGATGATCACAACGAAAATCGCAAGCCGGATCTCTCCGGGGATAATGCGGCGTATCGCCGAAATCACAAGGTTGCAGCAGGTAAGGATGATCGTGACGGACAGCCCCATGCCTATGCCGTTGAAGAGTGTGGTGGTAATCGCCATGGTAGCGCACATTCCGATCTGCTGCACAAGCACCGGGTTGTTGGTGATAAGGCCTTCCCGGAACTGATCTTTCACTCTCATACTCCGCCTCCTTCCACGCTTTCCACAGCTTTAATGGCCGTAGAAACCGCTTTTGTCACAGCTTTGGATGTAATCGTCGCGCCGGCGATCGCATCAATATCCGTAAATTTGATTGTTTCGTCCTTTCCTTCAAAGGAAGCCCGGAAGTTCTGCCCGCGTTCCGATTTGCTGGCCGCAACTGCTCCCAGGCCTGAAGTCTCACTGTGGGTGATGATCGAGATGCCGCTGCAGGTTTTCTTCCCATTCTCCTCCTTCACGCCGACGACCATGGTAATCATGCCCTGCGCGCCCGAGAAGGTGGTCTGCACCACATAGCCGGAGCCGTCCGTAGCTTTTTCAATATCATCGATTGTGGGATAGTATTCCGGTTCAAACTCCAGCGGTTCGTAATCCGGCGCCGGAAGCACAGATGCAAAAGCCCGGTTGGTCTTATCCCGCTGCTGCGCGGCGATCCGTGCTTCCGTGAGATTGTTGATCCCGCCAAGTATCCCCGCTACGATCGCGCACACCAGAAAGAGAATGACGCCCAGCTTGAGGATCTTGTAATCTTTCTTCTGCTTTCTCATCCTCTTGACCGCGCCTCCTTCTCCATCAGTTTCGTGGCCTTCGCCATCAGCTTGTCCGCTCTGGACACGCCGAACTGGTACCTGCGGAACAGCTTGTCGATCGACCAGGTGCAAAGATTCATGATGAGGATGCTGTAACTCACGCCTTCCGGATAACTTCCGAAATACCGGATCAGCACCGTGATACAGCCGCAGCCGAAGCCGAACAGAAGATGACCGAAGGGAGTCACCGGAGTGGTCACGTAATCTGTCGCCATAAAGAAGGCGCCGAAAATCAGACTTCCCGAAAGCAGGTTATTGAGCATCCATTCAGTATTCGTGTATCCCTTGTGCCCGAAAATCAGATTGAGCAGGCAGACCGTGCCGATAAAGGTTATGGGGATGCGCCAGTTGATGACCTTGCGGATCAGCAGGTACACCGCGCCGATCAGCAGTGCGGCCTTGCTGATCTCCCCGATGCAGCCCGGCATCATGCCGAGAAACATATTCCGGAAGTTCAGATAAGCCGGGACTGCCTCGCCGGTATACAGATAAGTCATGGGCGTCGCCATGGTGACCGCATCCACCTGCCCGCTCAGGGAGGAAGGAACCGCCCAGCGGGTCATATACAGGGAATAGGAGGCGATCAGGAAAGCCCGCGCAGCGAGCGCAGGATTCATAAAATTCTTGCCGAGGCCACCGTAAAGCTGTTTGACGATAACGATTGCAAAAAACGATCCGATCACCGGCAGCCACCACGGAGCGGTGGCAGGCAGGGTCATCGCCAGCAGGAGGCCGGTGAGAGCGGCTGAAAGATCACCGATAGTATTGTGCTTTTTCATGATTCTGCGGTAAGCCCATTCGAAAAACACGGCCGAGCCTACCGATACCGCGATCAGAAGCAGCGGTTTCAGTCCGAACTGCCAGACAGATACGGCTACCGCCGGAAGCAGTGCGATCATCACGTTCAGCATGGTGTTTCCTGTGCCGAGATGCGCCCGCTCCTGCGGCTGATAAGCCACATCGAAGATCATTCGCTCTTTTTTCTCTGTCACTGGTTTATCGCTCACTTTGCCGCCTCCTTCTGTGCAGCAGCTCTTGCCTTGTCAGCCGCCGCCTTTTCCTGGAACATCAGTTTTGCCGTGCGGAACGCATGTGTCAGCGGCATACGCCCCGGACAATTATACGCACAGCTTCCGCATTCGAAACAGTCGGTGATATGGTACTGCGCCATCTTGTCAAAATCGCGTTTGGCGTAATACATATACATGAACACCGGCTGAAGGTTCATCGGGCACACCTCCACGCATTTGCCGCAGCGGATACAGGTGGGATGTTCGACATTGCGGTCCTCTTCTTCTGTAAAGAAGAGCACGCCTGCGGTTCCTTTGATGGTAGGAGCCTCCAGACTCGTCGCGCAGATGCCCATCATCGGGCCTCCCAGCACGATCTTGCGCGGGGTCTTTGCAAAACCGCCGCACTGCTCGGCCAGCCAGCCCAGCGGAGTTCCCACACGGCAGAGGGCATTCGTTGTCCTGTGCATAGCGCTGCCCGCCACCGTGACGATGCGGTCGATGCAGGGCCTTCCCTCATAGCAGGCCTGATACACCGCATAGGCCGTACGCGTGCTTATCACGTTGCAGCCCACGCCCGAGGGAAGGCTGCCGGGCTTCACTTCCCTGCCTGTGACCGCCTTGATCTGCATCTTCTCAGCACCCTGCGGATACTTGACATGTTCCCGTACGATCTTCACGCCGTATTTCTCGGGATAATACGAACGGAGCACCTGAATCGCATCCTGTTTGTTGACCTCGATGCCGTAGTAAGCCGTTTTGAGTCCGCTCGCCTTTCTGAGCAGCTCGATCCCTTTGAGCACCTCCTCAGGATAAGTGAGCATGGTGAGATGATCCCCGTTCAGGTAGGGCTCGCACTCCGCTCCGTTGATCACCAGTCTGTCCACCTTTCCCAGGCCGCCGACGATCTTGAAGGAAGTCGGGAACATCGCTCCTCCCATACCGACAACACCTGCTTCACGCATACGGTCCAGAATGATATCACTGTTTTCCATCTCTTCCGGGGTCAAAGGCTTCATGTCCGTGCAGAGGGTGTCTTTATAATCGTTTTCGATCACGACGGACATGATCATATCGCCCAGCGGGTGCGGACGCGGTTCCACAGCGACCACCTTTCCCGAAACGGACGAATGTACCGCTGCAAACATCGGAACATGGTTCGTGCCGATAACCTGTCCCATTGTGACATAGTCCCCGACCTCCACACACGGAATCGCCGGAGCTCCAATCTGCTGGATCATCGGAATCACCACCTGCGGAGGCGCTTTGATGACCTTGACGGGGATCTCCGGCGCTTTATGATAGTGCGGATGGACCCCGCCCTTAAAGCTTCGAATCATAAGAAAAACCACCTCGAATCCGAATTTAACCGTGCTCCAGTTTATCAAAAACAGCCAAGATAGTCCAGTAATTTCCTGTTCTTTTTTGGTGAAAATACCGACATCTTTTTCACAAAGACTGATATTTCTGTGTCAAACATCGTTGAAAAAACAACAATCGTGAATCAATCCATGCGCATGAAAACCGGGCTGCTGTTCCCTAGAACAGCAGCCCGGTTCATTTCCTGTTTGATTCAGTCTGCAGATTACTTTCGGTTTATCTCGACCACATCGCTCCACGCTCTTTCCCCTGCGGAGTCCGTGATGACACAGCGATAGGAGCCGAATGCCTCTGCTGTAAGTCCGGTGGCCCAGATCTTGGAATAAAATCCGCCGGAATCCTGATCCTTGTTGTTCTCCAGCTGAAGACCAAGCGTATCGTTGCGGCTGTTGTTATCGACTGCAAAGTCTATATTCACCCATTCACCGGAAGCGGTCTTCTTCTGCCAGTTGAAGGAGGAGGCGGAAATTCCGTTACCGCTTGCGATGATCGTAAATACGGGTACGATGCCGTCACTACCGCGGCCGAGTGTGGTGTCGACCGAAGTGGGCTGTTTCGTGATGGAAATATAACGGGAGTTGGTCTCCGCCGATACTTTCGCCGAAAGATTCAGAGTATCTTCGATCACAGCCAGCTTGTCAAGCACCTGGGAATTGGTGCTGATCACAGAGGACATCTGGGAATAGAGCGTCTGGATATCGTCATTCACTGACTTTTTGACTCCGGCGGAAGAAATAATCGCGATCAGGGAAAGCACGATACTGACAGCTACCACCAGATACAGCACGCCGTTGGAAGCGAAACGCCCTTTCCCAATGCCGGAAAGGCTTCCAAGACTGATCGGAGCCTTGACGGAGGTTTTCTTCTTCGGCTGCGGTTCCTCATAATCTTCGTAATCAGAGGAAAAACCATCATCTACACTTGCATAGACATCCTTATCAGCCGGTTCATCCGCATATTCATCTGAAGAGTATGCAGCATAATCATCCGAATTGAAATCGGTGCTGAAAGCGTCCTCATATCCGGCATCGGAATTATCCCCGTAAGTTTCGCTGAACTCCACCGGATCGAGCGGTTCATTATCTTTCTTTTCGTCCAGATCGAAATCGTTCAGGTAATCTTCAAAATTGGCCATAAATGATACCTCCACAGTGTACTTCGATGCATAGTGACACCTATTGAGCATCCAGTATGGCCGTATTATAGCCTATAAGTTAAAATATGTCAATATGGTAACAAAAAATTTTCAATATTTTTTCAAGTATTTTCTGTTTGGTTTATTTCTCTTCTTTTCCATAAAGATCTGTAATAGATCTGAGATGATTGAGCAGAGCCGTCCGAACCTGCTCCGGTGCAAGGATCTCAGCATCCGTCCCGAACCCGGAGATCCATGCGAAAAACTGCGGACTCACTACTACATCCAGTGTTACGTGGAAATGCTCTTCGTCCTCCGGAATCAGCAGAACACCCTCTCCGAAACGGTCGATCACTGCGTCAGTCAGGTTTTTCGTGAAACGCAGTGTCACACCGGTCTCCTCCCCGGTGAACATGGCGAAGACGCGCGTGGTATAAAGAGACATATCCGTCTTATCGAAAAGATCTTTTCCTTTCCGCGGTCCGGGGGAAATCCTGATATCCGTCATGCGGTCCACGCGGAAGTGCCGCAGTTTCTCCGCTTCGTGGTTGTAGCCAAGGAGATAATAGTTCTGGTCAGTCCAGATCAGTGCGAAAGGACTGACGATATGCACCTTCCCGCCGTTGCGCAGTTCTTTTTCCTTATTCATGGTATAGCGGAAATAGCGAAAGCGCAGGACCCGGTCCCTGCCGATGGCCTCGGAGATGCGGTCAACATTGCGATAGACGCTCTCATTCATTGTCTTCACACGGTTGCGCACATATACACCTTTACCGAGCCGCTTTCCCTCGTGCACACTCATGAGCTTCTCGAGTTTGGCGATCAGTTCATTCGTCTTGCGGAGAGTGATAAAGTTGGATGACTGCACCATGTCCACCAGCAGGCGGACTTCCTCTGTCGAGAAGTCGCGCGAGGCTACGAAGCAATTCCGTCCGCTGCGTATGATGTCCATCCCGTATTCCGAAAGACAGCGCAGATCATCGTAGATCGTCTTGCGCTCCGCTTGGATCCCATGCGTTTTCAGATCATCGATCATCTGCTGTACATGAACCGGATGTCCTTCGTCCGACTGTGCAAGCAGGAAATCGCGCAGATACAATATCCGCTGCTTCTGGTTTTCTGATTTCGGCATCCTGTCTTCTCCTTTACTCTTCAGAGCGCTTCTGTTTCCTCTGCCTGCCCAGCAGCCTCCGGAAATCCCGAATCCCGCGGAGACGTTTTCCATTATAATCCACAGAAAAACCCGCAAGACGATTTCCTGAGCGGAATATCCGGTTCGTCACCATGCTTTTTTGCGCCATGGCTGCAAGGAAAAAAGCCCCCAGAAAGGTCCTGTCTCTTTCTGCTTCCGCAGCAGAGAGATACTCAGCCTGGTATTTCTCCAGATCAAACGGCTCCAGTTCGCATCCGGCAATCTTCTCACCCAGTTTTTTCCAGTCTGCGCAGCCGTCAAGCTGGCGTTTTGCAAGGATGGAACGGATCTCCTTCTCCCACGGACGAACAAGTTCTGTATCGTACTCTCTGATATTGAAAGAAGGGATCTCCCCGTGCAGATAGCGCAGAGCCCGCACCATCTGGCAAAAGGCAAGGTAATACTCTTCGGGATTGTCCTTGATGATTTCCTCATATCCAGCCCAGGCAGGCAGGTACTTATAGCGGATGAAACTGTAGTCCGGCAGATGTCCTGCACGTCCGTGACCAAGGTTCATGATCGAATTCTCATCCCACTGATAAAGGCTGTTGGAATACAGACCCTGCTCCAAGTCATCCGGAGCTCCTGGACTGTGGCGGAAACGGACAGCCCGCTCGGTTTCTTTCTCCCCGTTGTACAGGATCTCGTAAAAATAAAAATCCGTATTATTAATCACGAGGGATGGTGTCCCTGCAAAGCAGGCATGCGCCCACGTATCCGCCAGCACATGCATGGCGATGCCGACCGCCTGATTCCCGTGATCTTTTGCCAGTTCCACCGTGCTGACAAGAAGGCTTCCGTTCGGACGGCACAGCAGCCGGTATTTTTCCCTGTACTTCCGCCCTGCATAACGGACTACGGCATTCAGATCATAGGGCAGGAAGTGAAACGATGCCCAAATGCGGGTAATATCCTGCAAACCGATCGGATCCGTACGTGCATCCATCAGTTCCAGCTGCAGCTGGGTAGTTGCTGCGGAAGGAGGGCCTTTGAGCTTCTTGAGAAATGGCCGTGAGCACCAGTCCACAAGCTGCGCGCTATAGCTGATCTGCGCACTTTCTTCCCGGGACCATCCCGCGAGGAGTGCGGCACAATAGGTAGCATAATAATGGAAATCTTCCTGCATCGTGGATCACCCCGCTTCTCTGACTGCAGCGGCCAGTTTTTTGACCCGCACCGCGGTAACAGCTGTCTCCCCCATGGTGACGACCGATCCGACTTCCACGATCAGCGCGCCTGCAGCATCAAGTACAGTCTGGTCTTCGGATTCTCCGCGGATCAGCTGCACCACTGTAAATATTAACAACAGAAACTGTATGCTGAAGATCAGAAAAGCAAACACAACATACGTCTTCCCTTTGGGTTTTCCGCGGCCTTCAGCCCTCGCAGAAAGGCCGATGAAAATGCGCGTACCAGCCAAAAGCACATCGAGCAGGATCAGCACGAGGACAAAGATAAGCACACTGTTCGAGAGTTCGGACACTTCAATCGGCGCAGCGGGTTCATCCGGTTCAAGCATCAGCGACAGTAAAAGCGGTTTGAGCAGAGACCACAGTGTGAATGCAATCACCCCTCCACCGAAAATCCGCAGTCTGCTTCGATTTTTTCTCAGCTGCTTCTCCATGGCGTCTCCTTCTCCGACAAACGGCTTTCTGAATCATGTTTTTTATATCATGTTGAGGGGAAAAAGTCCAGCAGCCCTGGATCCGGAACAGAATAAGAGGGAAACGTCGCTGGACGTTTCCCTCTTTGTGCAGAACCAAATCAGAACTTTACTTTCAGCAGCATTCCGGCCTTAAGGACGCCGGGGTCCGAGATGTTGTTCCACTTCATGAGCTGTTCCACAGAAACATGATATCTCAGGGCGATCTTTTCAAGAGTGTCGTTCTTTTCAACACGGTACGGGAGGATGGTGCCTCCGGTGATCTCGTCCATCTGCTCATCGTTCAGATTGATCTTTTCGTTTGCCATTATTCTTTCCTCCATTTGTTTTTACTGTGACTGCAGTATAACAGCCACGCTGTCACACCACTGTCACACAGTTCCGGCTTCCGTTCAGCCGTTTTCAGGTTCAGAAGCGGTCTCTTCTGCGCCAGTCTCTTCCGAAACCTCCTGATCAGCGGAAACTTCCTCGGAAGCAGTCTCTTCAGCAGGGGCTTCCTCGATCGGCGGAAGTGGTTCCGAAGCAGGTTCCGGAACGGGATCGTACCCGGAAATCTCTACCTTGAATATGTTCTCTTCGTTCCGAGTCCCTTTGTAGTCAACTACACATTCCGCATCATCGATCTAACTGCCGCCTTTGATGGTGACCAGCTCACCGCGGATATGTACCATCGTTCCGTTTTCCAGCCGGATAGCAATGGTAGCGGCTGTGTCATGATGGGAGACACCTTTCATCGTTCCGACAGCCGGTTCAGGTTCCGGTTCGGGCTCAGGTTCAGTCGCGGGAGCCGGTTCGAATCCCTGGATCACAATCTTGTAAATGGTCTCCTCTGTGGGCTCTCCGCTGTAGTATACGACGCAGGGTGCTCCTTCTATATCATTGCCTCCTTCGATTGTGACCAGGCCTCCGTTGAGGTGCAGGCCTTTTCCGTTTGCGAGCACAACATACACGGTGAAGGCCGTGTCATGATAAGATGTACCGCTCATAGCGCCGTAAACCGGCTGCGGTTCAGGTTCTTTTCCGGTGATCGTGCAGCGGCAGACATGCACGCCGCGGGCCCATCTGGAGTCATAGTACACTCTGGCAGGCGCACCGGTATACAGTTCTCCGCTGATTTCACAGATGCTCTTAGAAACTGTGAAATAATCGATTCCCGGACATTCGATCGTGACGGTGTC
>JAEEGI010017756.1_pt1 | contig 14545 bp, 3 predicted proteins | sample 8958751 | NCBI WGS metagenome assembly JAEEGI01 (sample SAMN16246545, study PRJNA631951) | gut metagenome | biome: gut microbiome; feature: rumen; material: KS-attached | host: Bos | place: Iran: Karaj | collected 2018-10
AAAAAAAAAGAAATAAATGAAAATCACATTTTAGAGAATGAAAAACTAAATAAAATATTTGAAAATTTAAATATAACTGAAAAATCAAGAGAGAATGAAAAAACAAAAGAACAATTATTGAATCTAAATAAAAATAAAGAATTAAATATATCAAAAACAATAGAAGAAAATAATAAAAAAAATGATGAAAATATATTAAACAATAAAAATTATGAAACATTAAAAATAAATAAAAAAGAAAATAAAAATGAATTAGAAAGAGAAGAATTATTAAATCCATTAATAATACAATTTAAAAAGAATCGTGAAAAGAGTAATAATGAAGATGAAGAATTTTCGTTAGAAAAATATATATCAGAAATAAATGGAGAAGATATATATAGAGAAAAATTTGAAACAAATTTAATTAAATTAGTAGGATACTTTAAAGTTACTGAATTAACTGAAGGTTCTTCTTTTGGAGAATATGCTTTAATTAGTGATGATCAACAAAGAACTGCTTCTATTTTTGTTAATCAAAATTCTATTTTTGGAATTTTATCTTCTAATTCTTATAAAAAATCATTAAAAGTTATTCAAGAAAATAATAAAAAAAAAGATATTGATTTTGTCTTTAGTTCTAAATTATTTAATCAAATTTCTATTTTTGTCTTTTCACAAAATTATTGGAATTATTTTATTCATAAAAAGATCTTCATGGGAGATTATTTGTTTTATCAAGGACAAGAAAGAAATGAAATTTATTTTTTACAAGAAGGTGAATTTAAAGTAACAGCTTATCAATTAAATCATAGAAAAATAAATTTAATTATTTCTCAATTAGGAAATATTAAATTTGAAAAAATTGATTATGATGATATTGGAAAAAATATAGATTTACCTTTAAATTATTGTAAAAAAGGAGATATTATTGGAACTGGAGATTTATTATATAATAATAAATATTTTTGTTCTGCTATTTGTATAAGTAAAAAAGCTAATTTCTTTGCTATCAATTATAATATCTTTGAAAATATTTGTAAATATTATCAAAAAGTTCTTGAAAATTGGAAAAGAATAGAAATTGATAAAAAAATTTTAATGATACAAAAATTACAAGGAGTTAAATTTACTAATAAAAATTCTCTTTCTGGAGAATTTAGAAAAGAAAGTGAAAATATTATTTTTTGGAAAGAAAATATTGAAGAAAATGAATTATTAAGAAAATATTATTTTGAAGAAAAAAAATATTCTAAATTTAATTTATTAAATACTATTGTTAATGATTTTGATAAAAGTTTATTAAATAATAGAAATACTATTATTGAAAAAAAAATAGATCCTTATAGTTTAAATAAATTAAAATTAGAAAAAAAAAATTTACCTCCTTTAAAAACTATTCAATTTAATCCAATAAATAAAAAAAGTAATATTATTCATAAAAATACTTTTTCAGTTAATGATATTATTGCAGAAAATTTAATAGAAAAATCATATTTAAGTAAAAATATTATTAATACTGAAAATAATAAAAATATCAAAAAAATAAAAAGTTATTTTTTTCAAAAAAAAAAAGATTTGGCTTTTCAAGATTTACAAAAAAATATTTTAAAAAATAAAGAAGATATTATTTCAAAAATGATTTTAGGAAAAAGTATTCATGGAAATTTTAATGATAATTTTTATATTGTTAAAAATGAAGGAGAAGAAAAAGAAGAAAATATTTTTAAAAATAGAATGAAATCTCCTAAAAAAATTATTAATCTTAAAAATAGTTCTTCTATTAAAAAAAGTGTTCTTTTGAAAGATTTATATGGATTGAAAGAATATAATAATAAAAAAATTAGGTTAAGAAATTCTTTAAATTTAGATTTAGAATGTAAAAGTGATTAAAATTTATTTTTTTTAATATTTATTTTGTTTGGAGTGTTTATTTTTTTTATTGGAAAAATTTTAATGAATTAAATATTTGAATTATTAATATATATTATTATACTTTATTTATTTATTTATTAATATAATTTTTTTGTTATTTTTTTTGGTGAACAATTATATAAGAACAAAAATTTAATGATATTAAATGTTTTTTTAATAATCAATCTATTTGTGTTATTAATGATAATCAATTTTTAATTGAATATATTAATTAATTTAATTTATTTAAAAAAGAAAATCATGGTTTAAAGTCTATTAAAAAAATTAAAGTTATTGATATTAATTAGATTAATTATTTTTATAAATTATTTTTTAAATACTATTTATTTGAATTGATGATGATTTTTAAGAGATTTCTTTTAAAATATATGATTTTCAAAAACAATTCTCATAAAAAAGAAATTAATTGTATTTGTATTAATGATAATAAAATTTTTTACTTTTATTGAATATTTAGATATAAATATATTCTTTATATGATTATATAAAAATTCATTTTATTGAAATTAATTTTATTCAATATTTTTTTAATAAATGTTTAAAATTAAAAATATTTATTTATTTTATTATATTTATTTATCCAAAATGTCAAAGAGTGAAATAAATTATAATGAAGAATTTGACGAAAATTCAGATGATAATTTACATTCAATCTCAATAAAATTATTAAATGACATTGAAGAAATATTAGAATCAAAACAATTAGATAATCAATCAAAAGTAAGTTCATTATCAAATATTTTATCAACTTCGAATATTCCTTTTTTAAATAGAAAAATGGAAAAAGAAATTTTTAATATTTTAGAAAGTTTAAGAAAGAAAAAAAAATTAGATGAATTTATGGAAATTCTTCAAAAAACTAAAATTAAAAATTCAAGAATGCTTTTTATTTTAAAAGGAGCATTTTTAAGTGAATTAAATATATTATCAGAAATAAAAAAAGAAAAAAGTTCTTTAATAATGATAAAAGTTATTTTAGGTTATTTTATTTTTAGATTAAAAGATAAAGAACAAAAAAAATTAGAACACTTTTTATCAGGAAAGTATAAAAGTGATAATGAATATATAAATAATTTAATTAAAATGTTAGAAAAATCAAAAAATATTTATACAATATATATTTGTGGTTTAGCTTTATCAATTAAAAATTTAAAAGAAGAAGAAAAAGAAAATTTATCAAAAATTTTTTCAGATTATTTTAAAGACAAAATTCTTGATGATAGTGAAAAAGATAAAAATTTAATTCATGAAAGAATTTTAAGTAAATTTTTAAAATATATTAAATCTAATTTATTTTTTAATGAAATTATCCCAGGATGTGAATTATTATTAAATAGAAATAGTAAAAATATTCTTTTTGTATATAATATTCTTATACAAAAAGGAATTGAGTGTACTGATGATTTCGTTTCAAATATTCTTTTTTCTAAATTTAATTCATTTTTTTTTCCTAAAGATAATACAAATGATAATTTATGTTTTTCTTGTTTTGATAATATTGCAAATAATTCAAATAGAATTAAAATATTAGAAATATTATTAAATAAAACTTTTCCAGTTGACCAAAAATCTTTTTATAGATATACTATTTATTATATTATTTCTGTTTTTAAAATTAAAAATTCAAAAGATAAAAACATTCTTTTTTCAGATAAATTAATTTCTAATACAATATTATATATATTATCTCATTTTTCAGATTCTTATTCTGAAAATTTTGCTTTTTTTTTTGATAAAATTTTCTCAGATTTTATTTCAGCTTTAATTAGTAATGATGTTAATGAAAAAGAAGAAGAAAAAAGTAGTGAAAATGAACAAAAAAAAATTGGATTAAATATTTGTACAATAATAGATAATAAATCTTTGTCAAATTATCATTCTTTTATTTTTGTAATTGGAGCTATTTGTGTTTATAAATTTAATTATAAATTTGATAAAAATATTTCCAATAATTTATTATCTTTTCTTAAAGATCAAAATACTGAAATTAGTGATAAATTAAATAATAATTTATTAACAGTGACTGCTTTTACTTTATGTTATAATAATTTTGATGAAAATTTAAAAAAAAAAAGTGAGAATTATATTAACACAATTTTTAAAAGTATTTCTTCATCTAAATTATTTCAAGAACAATATAATGAATTAAAAGAAATTGATATTATTTGCTTATATTTAATTTTTAAAATTTTAATTGATGATAAAGAATCATTAATGAATAATGATAAAGAAATTGATATAAAAATGTCAAATAAATTTATTAAAATTTTAAGTTATTTATCTTTTAAAAAAATATATACAACAGCAGATTTAATTGTATTTAAAGATTTAATTAATTCTTTCATTGAAAATGAAATTTTAAGTGAAAAATTCTTAGATTTTATTTTTATATTAATTTTAACACTTGATTCAAATAAAATTCCATATATTTCTTTTAAAAGAGTTTCTTTATTTCTAGAAAAATATTCAGAAAAATATTTTAATGAAGAAATGGATGATAAAACTTTTCATAAATTTTTAATTTTAATTCATATTCCAAATATGTATCTTGATTCAAATATTAATAATAAAAAATCACATAATAAAAATATGTTTTTAGATAAATTTTATAAAGATGAAAAAACAAAAGAAAAATTAATTTCAAGAATTGAAAATAATATTGAATCGATATGTGAATTTATATTTAGTGATTTAGGATTATTTTCAAAAAAAAATTTAGCAATGGTAAATTCTTGTAATATGTTAATTCAAAAAATTTTTAAGGAAACAAAAGTAAGTAATATATTAATCAAAAATTTATTTGGTAAATTTGAATTTAGTAAATTTCAATTTATTGATAATATGGCAGAATATTATGATAAAAATATTGATTTGATTAAAAAATATGAATTAGTAGATTTAGTTAAAACTTTAAAAGAAAATGAACAAAATTATAAAAATACTTATAATATTATTATTCCTGTTGAAGAATTAAAAATTGAAGAAGAAAAAGTTATTTTAAATCCAAAAAAAAATCAAGGAAAAAAAAATAAGAATCAAAATCAAAAAAAAGATAATCAAAATAAAAATAAAAAAAATCAAAATGTTAAAAAAGAAAATAAAGATGAACCTCAAAAAGTTAATGTTGAAGAATATAAAACATATTTAATTTCTTATTGTTATAAAATTGCATATAATCTTATTTTTACAATAAATAGATTAAAAGTTATTATTGAATTATTAAATGATATTACATTATATAATTCAAAAGAAAATATTAAATTTGCTTTTGAAATATTATGGAATTTATTAAAAGTAAATTTCTGTAAAGATCTTTTAAAGACTTTATTTAAAAATTATTTCAAAAAAAATCCATTAACAAAAAAATTTGCAATTGAATTTTCAAATTTAATGTATTTAGAATCAAATAAAAAAAATGAAATATTCAATGAAAATTATGAAGAAAATTCTTCTTTAATATCCAAATTTAATTCAAAATTTATTGATTTATTTAAAGATTATGAAAATAATGAGCAAACAAAAGAAGAAGTAGAAAAAACATTTAATTATTTTGATTTTATAATAATTAGAATTTTATTTTATATTGTTTTAAATACAAATTTAGACATAGAAGATACAACTGAAAGTGTTGAAAACTTAATATCAATTTTAAAAAATTTACATTCTTTAAATTATAATGATATTTCATATCTTTTAATGTCATTATTAAAAAGTAATTATACAGGAAGTAATATGGCATTTTTATTAGAATTATTTTTTAAAAATGCTTCAGAAGAAAATTTCTTAATTTTATCAAATTATTTATTAGAATATGAATACATTTCAAAATATTCTTTTTTAAAAGGAATTATTGATATAAATATGAATTCAATAAGTAAATATCAATCATTACAAAATAAATTATTTATAATATGTTTTGAAGAAAATGAAACTTTACAAGAATTAGCAATTAAAATATGGAATAAATATAATATGATTGTTACAGATGATTTTATTAATTCAGATGATTTTAAATTATCTATGATTAATCATAAAGAAAAAGATACTGTTAATAAAGCTATTAGAGCTTTAGTTCATTTAATTCCTTCTTTGACTGAAAAAATTTTAGATAAATTTGAAAAATTTTATGAAAAAGAAATTGAAGAAGTTAATGTATTAAGAAATAAAAATAAAGAAAAAGAAAATGAAAATGAAAATGAAGAAGAAGAAGAAGAAGAAAATGAAGAAAGTGAAATTAATGATGATAATTATCCTAAATTAAGAATTATTTTATTAGAATTTATTGATGAAAGTATTGAATTATTTTCATCAAATAAAAAAAAAGATATTTTAGATTTCTTAATAAAAGTTTCTGATAAAGAATTTGATGATTCAATTTTTGAAAATATAAATAATACAATATTTAATCTTATAAATTCAATTCCAGAAAAAGAAATAATAGAAAATATATTATCAAGTATAGAAAATTCTTTAACAAGTATTCAAGAAAAAAATATTGATGATATAAATTTTAGTAATTTAAAAATTATATTAATGATGTTAAATTCATTATTAGTTAGAATTTTACATGAAGAACAATTCAATGAAAAAAAATCAATATTATTTGATACTTTATTATCAATGGCTCGTAAAATGGAAAATAGAGAAATATTATATTTATTATTTAGAAATTTTGAATATATATCTTCAGATAATTCCGAAAAAACAAAAAAAATTTTTGAAGAATTAATAACCAAAATAAAAGACCTAAAAGAAAATATAGTAAATTTAGGAGATTTATATTGTTTATCTGGATTAATAAAATGTTTTGGAATAAGTTTATATAAAGAAAAAGAAATAAATGATATAATATTAAAAAACATAGATTCAAAATCATCAATAAATGAGAAAATAAATGGAATATATATGATAAATATATTATTTGAAACATTAAAGAAATTATATGAACCATATTTTGTGGAAAATTTTACTCAAATATGTGATTTAATAACAAATAAAGATAACAAAGTAAGAGAAACAGCACAAGAATGTTTTAAAGGAATGATGAAAGAATTAAGTGGATATGGAGTGAATCAAATAATGCCAAATTTAATAAAAGATTTACATGAAATGAATTGGAAAGGAAAAGTAGCAAATATAGAAATTTTAGGTCAATTTGCATTTTGTGCTCCAAAACAATTAACAATATATATACCCAAAGTAATAAAGGAAATAATGCAAGTATTAAAAGATCCTCATGAAAAAGTACAAGAAACAGCAATTCAAGTATTAAATGATATAGCTTCAGCAATTAAAAATCCAGAAATAGTAAATATTTCATCTATATTAATAGATGCTATTAGTAATCCTTTTGATAATAGTAAAAATGCATTAAGTGCATTATTAGAAACTCAATTTAATCATTATTTAGATCCTCCATCATTAGCATTAATAATTCCAATAATAGATTATAATTTAAGAGGATTAAATAATGAATTAAAAAGAAATGCATCTCATATAATTGGAAGTATTTATTTATTAGTATCAAATAATAAGGATTTATTACAATATTCAGATATAATAGTACCAGATTTAAAAAGTGCTTTATTTGATGGAAATCCAAAATGTAGAAATGAAATAGCAAAAGCAATTGGAGCTTTAACCAAATGTTTAGGACCAAATTATTTAGAAGATATGCTTAAATGGATTGTTTCTTTCTTAGAAAAAGAAACTGATACTGTTCAAAGATCTGGTGCTGCTCAAGCTTATGCTGAAATTTTAATTAGTTTTGGAGATAATTATATTGATAAACATCTAATCAGATTAATCAATAAAATTCAAGAAGGAGATCATATTGTCAAAGAAGGTTATCTTTCTATTTTTGTTTTTTTACCAGGTTGTTTAGGTGATAAATTCGAAAAATATTTCGAATTAATTTTCCCTTTAATTATTGAATCTTTCAGTGATGAACATGAAAATGTTAGAAATGTTAGTAATAAAATATTTGAAATTTGTATTAAATTATTTGCTAAGAAAAATACTAATGATTTAATTCAACCTTTATTAATTAGATTATTTGATCAAAATTGGAGAATTAGAAATTCTTCTATTGCTTTAATTAAGACTTTAATTAATAATTTAAATAATGAATTTTCTAAAGAAAGTTCTGATTATTTTCCAAAAGAAAAAAGAGATCAAATTTTAACATATACTTTTATTTTAAAAAGTGATCAATCAGGAAATACTTCAACAATAGCAAATATGATTTGGAGAGATTATGTTGATAATATTCCAAAATATTTATCTAAAATACTAAAAAATATATACGAAGAATTAATGAGATTATTAATAGATCAAGATGAAGAAACTTCAGATATAGCAACTCAAAATGTTAAATTATTAGCCAGTAAATTTTCAGATAAATTTTTTATGGAATTATTACCTTTAATAAAAAAAACAATATTAGAGCAAAAAGATAATGAAACAATAGTTTCTCCTTCATTTATAATATTACTTTGTGCAGTATCAGAAATATCAGAAAAATTAACAAATACATATAAAGATAAAATATTAAAAATAATAAATGAAAATTTATTTACTGAATTTACCTTAGTAAGACGTAATATAGCAAAAATTGTATATACAATATCTTCAAAAGTAAATGATAGAAATATGTCAAGAAATTTAGTTTTTAATGTTATGAAGCAAGCAAGAGGAAAATCAACAGAAGAACAAAAAAAAATATTAGAAATTGTAGCTTATTTAGTAGAAATTTCAGAAGGTGATATTATTAATAATGCTATTGGGGAAATATTTAGAAAACCTTATGAAGAAGGATTTCTTGATTTAGGAACTATGATTTCTAAACAAATTTCTCTTTATTATAATGATAAAGCTGAATTAACTGGGTTATATAATAATTTATACGAAACTTTCTTTAAATTTCCTATTCACAGTATTCAAACTATTGTTTCTATTACTGAAAAAATTGACGAAGACTCTTTATATTTGTTTTTAGATTTTTTGGAAAAAATTCAAAAAAAATTAGAAGGAAGAAGCGGAAATGAAATTGATGAAAATAAACCTAAAAATGAACAATATGAATATTACTTAAGTGAATTAATATATAAATTTTGTGAAGAATCTCAACAAGATTTATTAGGTATTATTGGTCAATTAGTAAATAAATGCACTGATTTATTATATTTTGATAATGATGAAGTGACAAAAAATGTAGGAATAATAATAAAAAATTTAGTAGAAAAAACAGATAAAACTCCAAGTGTAGATGAAATAATAAAATCCATTTTAAATGGATTAGAAAATTTAAGGAAAAAATATAATTTAAATCATACAGAAGAACAAACAGAAGAAATATTAACAAATAAATTTAAAAATATGATGGAAAATATATTATTTACAATTCAAAATGGATTATTATTTGGAGATGAAAAAGGACTTTCATGTGAATTAATTTTCCAAGTTATAAATCATTCATCAAGACAAAATTTAAAGCCTTACATAATGAAAATTGTAGGACCAATAATAAGAATATTAGGAGAAAAAATATATCCAGAAATCAAAGAAAAATTAATGGATATAACAAAATTATTAATAACAAAATCAAAAGATGACATAAAAGGTATTTCACCTCAATTACAAAGTGTTTTTATAAAAACATTAACAGAAACAACTCAAAATCAAAATAGAGAAAGATATCAAATTAAAGCAGGTGAAAATATTATTAGATTATTACAATATTATCCAAGAGCTGATGTTGCTGCCAATGATTTATTAAAATCAATTCAAAATAAAATTAATTTAAGATTTGGTTTAAGTGCTCTATTTGAAATGGATATTTTAAGTGATTTAATTAGATTTTATGGACAAAATTTAAAAGAAAATACTATAACACAACAATTTAATACTGTGAAAATGTGGTTACCTTCTCATAGTGAATTACCTTATGATGCTATTATTGTTTTATTAACTTCATATACTCAATTTTTAAAAGAAGATAGAAAAAGTGAAATTGACTTTCAAAGTAATACTAGTGAAAAATTATATAATTTTATTGAAATATTTAATGGAGATTTAAATAAATTAAATTTACATAAAAAAAATTTAGTTGGAATGATTAGTGAATTAAAAAAAGATGAAGCTTTAATTTTACTTAAACCACTTGGAAAAATTATCAATAAATATAGATGTTATAAAGAATTTAATGAAAAAGTTTATAATGAAATATTATTACAATATGAAAAAGTTATTGAAGATATTTTTATGAATATTGATTTTTTATTATCTGTTTCTAAAGAAATGAGTGATGGAACTTTATGTTTATTATTACTTTCATTAGGTTATATGTCTGTTTATGATACTAATAAAAAATTACTTGAAAAAGTTTTGAAATTTATTATTAATTTAATTAATTTATCTAAAATTAATATACAATTGTTAATTGGATGTTTATCTCTTATTGTTTTAAAACAAATTCAACAAACTCCTGATAAAGATGATATAATGGAAAAACTTGAAGAAATAACAAGTGATGAAAAAGATATTGAAAGTATAGATAATTTCCTTAAAAAAGTTTATTACCTATATGATAAATAAAAAAAATAAATTAAAATAAATTAAATAAATAAAAGATAAAAATTATTTAAAATAATAAATATATTTAAAAAAATATTTTTCAAATTTAAATATTAAAAATTCAAACAATATTTTTAAAAAAAATGACAAATATAAATGAATTAAAAGATACATTAAAATAAACATTAAAAGAAAGAGGAGTATTAAATCAAATAAGAGCATTAATGAGATAATCAATTTTTGAAGCAATAGAATCATCAAATAATAAACCAAAGCCAAAATTAACAGATGAAAATTTAATAATAAATGAATTAATAATAGAATATTTAATATATAATAATGATTTACATACTAATATGTTTTTATCTGAAAGTATATTTTTAATTTCTTTTTTTTTTTGGTTTTTTTTAAATTTTTTAATAATTAAAATTTATTTGTTAAAAAAGAACAATTTATTGTATTAATTTATAAAAAGAACTTAATTTATAGAGTAAAATGTAGATATTTCTTTGCTTTTTTATATATATAATTATAAAATTATCAAAATATAAATTAAAAATTTTATTTTAAATAATTTTTAAAATATATAATTAACAAAAGCAATTAAACTAAAATAAAAAAATTCAAATTTAAATTATAAATAAAATACAATAAAAAAATAACAAAAATAAAAAACATATTTACACTCATATTAATAATAACAATATCATCATTAGACGTAAATTATTATGAAACAGAATCATATGTCTAATTAGATTAAATAAAAATAGATAAAAGAATCATAGATATAACATTTATTGATAGAATTTCAAAAGGTTTTTTTCATCAATTAATTTAGATAATTCCACATATAAAGTTCTATTAATATTAAATTGTGCTTTTGGAAGTAATAAAATTAGATGTTTTATTACTCTTGATGATATTTCTGGAGATCCAGATATAAAGATTATAAGTTTAATATTGTTATGAGCAAAAATATTAAAATGATTTTGTTACTGTTGGTGTTAATAATGGGTCTTATATTAAATTATATATGATTTCTTTAATTCTTTTGTTTATTTTTCAAAAAATGGAAATTTGGATTTTTTTTTATTTAATCAAATCATTAAAGTTTGCTTTAATCTTTTAATTAAAACCGAAAAAATTAAAAAAAATTTATTTTTTAATAAAATATTTCATCTATAAAAATATGAATGAAAAAATATTGATATTAGCAGCAATGCCAAGTGAAATAAATTATTTAACATTAAAATTTGAAAAAATAACAGAAGAAGAAATAAAAGGATATAAATGTTATAAAACAAATATAAAAAACAATGAAATTTATTTTTTATTAACTCAAGTTGGTGAAATAAACAGTTCAATTTCCACTACAAAAGCAATATTAAAAATACATCCAAATAAAATAATAAATATTGGAACTGCAGGGGCACATAAAAAAAATTTAAAAATAGGTGATTTAATAATAGGAGAAGAAATTATTAATATGAATTCAATAATAACTCCTTTTAAAAAATTAAATGAAGGGAGTAATTCTCTTTTTTGGAATATAACTAATTTTATTTCTGATTCTGAAAATAAATTAATTAAATTAAAAGGAGATGAAAATTTAATTAAATTAATTGAAAAAGTTGGAATTAAATATAATATTAATTTAATTAAAGGTATTATTTCAAGTGGTGATATTTGGAATAAAGAAATAGATAGAATTAATTATTTTAATGAAAAATATAATAGTTTATGTGAAGAAATGGAAGCTTATGGAATTTATTCTATTTCTATACAAGAAAATATTCCTGTTATTTCATTAAAAGTTATTTCAAATAATGAATTAAATGGTGAAAAATTTGATGAAAATAGTGCTATTAAATTACAAGATTTTGTGTATAATATTTTAAATGAATTATAATTTTTATTTATTTTTTAATAGTTTTAATATTTTTGTTTAATTTTTAGTTTAATTATAATATTTTATTAAAATATGAATAATAAATTTATTTTACTGAGCATTATATTAATAAAAAAGATTTTCACACAATGTTCGATTTCTAATTGTCCAATTAATAATGGAAAATGTATTAATAATATTTGTCAATGTAATAATAATTATATGACTATGAATTTTAATGGAATTTATTGTAATTATAAAAAATCTTCAAAATGGATTCCTTTTATTTTAGAAATTTTTTTTCCTTCAAGTGGACATTTTTATATTGGAAAGACTTATTTAGGAATATTTAAACTATTTTTTCTTATTTTTCCTATTTTATTAAGTTTCTTACCTTGTTATAAAAAAAATCGATATCAAGATAATTGTTTTAATTTAATTAATTTTACTATATTAATGTGTTTTTTTATTGAATTTTGCTTTTTAGTAATTGATCCTTTTCTTTTTGCTTTTAAATATTACGTTGATGGAAATGGAATTGAATTAGTTTAAATAAATAAAAATTTTATAAAATATAATTTTTTATTTAAATATATTTGTAATTAAATTATAAAAATTGTTTTTAAATGGAACCTAAAGACAATTTATTAAATTCAATTAAACAATTATTTTCTTCTCCAATACAAATTAATTATTCAAATGATATAAATGAATATGATGAAAATACTTTATATGAATTTTATAAATTATTTAGTGTTTTTAAATATAATGATAATAAAACAATTACATTTGATGAAATTGAACAATATTTAAAAGAATATTCTTTTTTAAATATTAAATTAGAACAAGTAAAAGAATTAATTGAAAAAATTACAAAACAAAAAGTCAAAGAAATAAATAAAGATTTATATTTTAATTGTATGAAAATTTTACAAAAAAATTTAAAAAATAAATTAATTGATAATACTCAAGGAGTAAAAACTTTTTCAGAAGAAGAATTAAATGAAGTAGAATTAAGTAATTTTAATAATCTTTTAGATTTTTCTAATATTATTTATAAATCAAATGAATCTTTAGTTGTTATTAATAAAAAATTAATTGAATCTCAAATTCAAAATGATAAAGTTTTATTTGAATATTATACTAAATATTTTAATACTATGATTTCTTCAATTGAAGTTTATATTTTTGAAATACAAAAACTTTATAATGAACAAAAACAAAAATTTGAATATTATAATGATAGAATAGGAACAAAAATTAATTTATTAAAAGAAGATAATAATAATTTAGAAAATAAATATAAAAATTTAAAAGAAGAATATGAAAAAAATGCAAAAGAAAATTTACAAAATATATATGATGAATTACATGATTTTAAAAATCAAAATGAAAATTTGCAAAGTGAAATAATTAATTTGAAAAATGAATTAAATGAAAATAAAAAAAATTTAATTGATTATGAAAATAAATTTAATTTATTAGAAACAAATAAAAATGATTTAATTTTAAAATATAATAGATTAGAAAAAGAAAAAGAAATATTAGATAATCATTATAATAAACTTTTAGGTGAATTCAATAGTAAAATTTTTATAGAACAACAAGAAAAAGAAAAAAAAAAAGAAGAATTAGAAAAAATGAATAATAATTTAACTGAAGAACAAAAAAATTTAATTGCAATGAATAAAGAAACTTTAACTTCATACATGATAGAAAGAGAAAATTATTGTAATCAATTAGAAGAAATAAATAAAGGATTAAAAAAACAAATTGAAGACTTTGAAAAAAAACAAGAAAATTATGAAAAAGAATTATCTAAATTAAAAACTGAAAATAATACTTTAAAATTACAAAATGATAATTTAAAAGAACAAAATGAAGATTTAAATAGAGATTTAGATTCATATAAAGTAGGTAAAAATAATTTATTAAGTTCATTATTAAAAGATGATGAAGATTTTAATAATAATAACAATTTAAATAATAATAACAAAAATAATACTAATAAAACATTAATAAAACAAAATTTAACTCCAATTTACATAAAATATTCATATAGAAAAGATATATCAAAAAATAATATAAGAAAAGAAAACTTTGATTATCTAGGATTAAAAATGGAAGAAATAATATTACAACAATTAGAAGATGATTATTTTAATCCAA
>JAEEGI010017760.1_pt1 | contig 14542 bp, 11 predicted proteins | sample 8958751 | NCBI WGS metagenome assembly JAEEGI01 (sample SAMN16246545, study PRJNA631951) | gut metagenome | biome: gut microbiome; feature: rumen; material: KS-attached | host: Bos | place: Iran: Karaj | collected 2018-10
AGGTACCGGAGATACTTTTACGTTAAGTCCCGCTGTTTCGAAGATCTTGCATGCGAAATCGTACCAGGTGATGATCCCTTCGTTGGTGGCATGGTAAATACCGTATTTATCGGTCAGCACCATATCGACCAAAAGTCTGGCAAGATCATAGGTATAAGTAGGTGAACCGAACTGATCGTTTACGACCGTAAGCGAATCGTGAGTCTTGGCCAGATTCAACATCGTCTTGATAAAGTTCTTCCCGTTTAAACCGAATACCCATGCTATGCGGACGATAAAATATTTGGAAAGAGTGCTCGTTACGGCAACCTCTCCTTCATACTTTGTAAGACCGTATACATTTAGCGGATCGGGCTTGTCATCGGGTTCCCACGGGCGTGTTCCTTCACCGTCAAAAACATAATCGGTACTGATATAGATCATCTTAATATCAAGTTCTTTGCATACATTTGCTATATTCTGCGTGCCGTCTTTATTAACCTTTCTGCAAATGTCGACATTGTCTTCGGCCGCGTCCACGGCAGTGTATGCCGCGCAGTGAATGACAGCGTCGGGAGACGCTTCTTTTATAACTTTGTCGACGCTTGCGGCGTCGGTGATGTCCATTTCATCGATGTCCACGCCTACAGCCTCAATATTTCTTTTTTTCAGTTCGCCTACCACATCATAACCGAGCTGTCCTTTTACGCCTGTAACAAGTACTTTCATGTTGCTCCTTATTCAAACACCCGCCTTGGATTGGCTTCACGCCGCGGATGCGTGTTGTGATCAGAAGATCATATTTTTTTGATAACAATCGTTATCTCGTAGTCTTTTGACGGATCGGGCTTAAACTCTTCATGGACCGGAGCACCCCAGCTGTCGTCTCCGCCCACTCCTGAGTTTGCGGCCATAATGCGAAGCCATGTGAAATTCTTTTTGGGCAATTCATAAATATGGCCCGCATTTTCAAGCTCATATGCGCTGTTGGGAAGGAACGATACATCGGCACATCCCTTCTCGATCGCAAAGCACAGTCCTTCGCCGGATTCTTCGGTAAGTTCTATCCATCTTACTCCCGTTCTGTTGCCGCATTCCTGTGGTCTTAGATACGAAGTGAGATTATCGGATACCGTGGTCTTATAAACTCCCGTAGCGTATCCGTTGTTTCTGTCGCAATAGTTTTCTTCGGGACCACGTCCGAAATATCTTACATTTTCAAGAGCTTTGTCAAGCTTAAACTCAAGTCCCAGCAAAGGCAGTTCGGGAAGTCCTTCGAGCCCTCTGTATCTGTAAGTGATCTTTAAAACATCCGAAGAGAAAGCTTCGTAGGTAATTCTCACCCAGATCCTCGGATCCATGCAGGAATTGAAATCATAAACAGCCGTTGCACAATCGACTCCGAGATCGTAATCGCTGAACTTACAGGTTTGATACAATGTCGAGGCATGCCAGAGCGCAGCTTTTTTGTCTGCCCCTGCGCCAAGATCGTTATCGGTGGCAGCTCTTGAAAATACAGGCCGCGGAGCTGCTTCAAAATACTCTTTCCCGCCAAACTTAAGCTCTCTCGGACCGCCGTTATAAAGGCCGAATTGAACTTTAAAATCGTCGGTGCTCACGCCTTTACCTTTAATACTGTCGGCGGTATGCTTAAACATCCGAAACGTCCTGTCCGTCTTTGCCCGTTCATTGATATCGGCATATACTGTCTTCTCGGCAAAACATATCTCATGCCCCGGTCCGGCCCATGCAGTCTTATGCTTTTCACAAAGAAAAGCGGAGATCACATAGTCTTTCCCGTCAATAAGTTCCCTGTCAAAGCCGGTATTGATAATACATGAACAACCGGGAGTGCAATCTTTTCCGGGAATTTCGATCTCTCTTTCAAAAACAACTCCATCCGCCGAAGAAACAAGAAATTTCAAATAATAATCTTCAAGATCTTTAAAAGAAAACCTGTTCTCGATTGTAACATTTGTTAAGTCTACATTTAATTTAACCGGCGAATACAGCTGCTTTACTTCAGGCATTTTCGGCGAATCTGTGCGGTTTGCGAATACTATTCCGTCTCCCGAGAACGCTCCGTCATTGGGTCTGTCCTTGAAATCTCCGCCATAACACAAAGCCGATCCTTCACCGTCTTTATATACACCCTGATCGATATAGTCCCAGATAAAACCGCCACTGTATTGCTCAAATTCGTCGGCAAGATCGGTATACAGTTTCATGCCCCCGGTGGAGTTGCCCATCGAATGCATATACTCACAGAGCATGAACGGCTTTTCTGTATGCGAAGAAAGTCTTTCTCTGATAAACTCAGGTTTGGCATACATCATCGATTCGACGTCCGTGGCGGCCTGTGATGCAGGATGGTGTACCACTCCCTCATAATGGACAGGTCTTAAAGGATCGATCTCTTTTATATGAGCATGCATCTTTAGGAAATTATCCCCGCCATAGCTTTCATTTCCAAGACTCCACATTACGACAGCCGCATGATTTCTGTCTCTTCTGACCATATTGTCACACCTTGAGATAACTGCGTCAGTCCATTTGTCATCACTTCCCGGTACAGGAAAATGATAAGGACCGTCTCCGGAATAACTCCAGGAACCGTGAGTCTCAAGATTTGTCTCGTCAATCATGTATATGCCATACTCATCACACAGCCTGTACCACGTTGACTGATTTGGATAATGACAGGTTCTTACAGCATTTATGTTGTTTTTCTTGAAGTTCTTGATGTCCTTTATCATGTCCTCGCGTGTGATTGCGCGACCTCTTGCGGCATCAAACTCATGACGGTTCACGCCTTTAAATATCAGGCGTTTTCCGTTTAACTTAAGGACCCCGTTCTCAATAGAAACGTTCTTGAATCCCACCTTTAAAACGCTGTATTCAAGCGGCTTTCCGCTTTCCGTCATCAAAACCACACGAAGTGTGTAAAGATTGGGTTCTTCGGCGCTCCATGGCAATACCGACTCTATCGTTCCTTTTGTGAAAGTATAATTCTCATCCTCATCCGAAACGATCTTACCTTCGGTGGCTAGCACAACGTTCCCCTCTGCGTCTATAAGATCGACCAGCGCATAATCCGCAGGTCCTTCAATCTTTAAAAGGCCTTTATAGCTGCCTGTTCCGGTCACATGATCGTATACGCACTCGGTCGCGATATCCCACATATGGGCTGTGGGGATCGCGTAAAGATACACTTCTCTGAATATACCGAAAAACCTCCACATATCCTGACATTCAAGCCATGTGGCGGATGTATTCTTATATACTTCGACGCAAAGCGTATTCCTGCCCTCTTTTAAGTAAGGTGTAAGTTCCGCCTCGCTTGGCGTAAACGAGTCTTCTGCGTAGCAGACGTATTCTCCGTTCAAAAACAGTCTGAACGCTGTCTGCACGCCTTCTAAGCACACGAAAACACGCTTGCCTTTCAAGTCTTCCTTTAACTCGAACTCTTTAACGTAACTGCCGACCGGAGAATCCTCTCTTGAAACCTGACCTGGCTTTAACTGCTCCGAACCGGCCCAGGGGTACTCGTCGTTTACATACTGCTTTATTCCGTATCCAAGCATCTCGATGTTTGACGGAACTTCTATCTTATCAAATCCTTCATACGTAAAGCCCGGTCTGTAAAAATCTTCCGGACGTTCATACAGATTTTTTGAATACTTAAAGAGCCAATCGCCGTTTAAACTTTGCTTAAGCGGCATATCCTCTGATTTTACGGTATCTTTTACATGTTCGTAAAAGAAATGATCCGAATGAGGCGCGATAAGATTTTCTGTGATAAATCGCGTGTCCTCAAGTTTTAAATATAACTCCTCGGTCGTCATACGACTGTGATCCCTTCCTGTATATTAAGATATAATCTCTCGGCCACTTCCGAATCTTCTTTCAATATCTTCTGATATTGCGTCGGAGTGCACTGCATAAAGCGCTTAAACACCTTATTGAAATAGCTTGGTGAGTTGAAACCGGTGATAAAGCCCAGATCCGCGATCGATTCAAACGAATCCGGAGCTTTGTAGAGCATCTTTACCGCAGCATAAACCCTGTACTCCATAAGATATTCCATCGGTGTCTTCGAAAGCACTCTTTTAAAGCATCTGCAGCATTCGCTGTTGCTAAGGTGAATATGTCCCGCGATATCTTCCAAAGCGATCAGATCTCGATAGTTTTCACTTATATACGTTACCGCAGCCTCAACACGCTTTTCGTCAAGTGACGGGGCATTACGTCCGCTGAACGCTGCTCTCTTCTGCGAAGCATAGTCCATTAATGATATCCATTGAGCGCTGAGCAAACTTCTTGTCATAAGTTCGTAGCCCGACTTTTTTATAAGGTTCGCAGCCACTACTCTGTTAAGGGCCTCCAGAATGCTTTCTTCGAGCATTGTTTCCTCGGTAAGCTTTATGAAAGTGATACCTGTCTGCGTCATAAAGGGAACCGCATATTTGGTATAAAGAAACCTCTCCGGCATGATAAATCTCGGATCGAAGCCTATTGCGTAAAAGCCCAGCGACTCCGACGCAGCATTGTGCACCCTGAATGGAACGTTACTGTTTATAAGAACGCCTTCGCCGGCATTCACGGTAACGTTCTCAAGATCGTTTGTGATCCTTAACGAACCGTTGTTTACGATAAGAACCACTATCTCTCTGTAGCGTCTTGAGGGGGATTCGGAATTTTTGAAATCTGCCGGAAGTTCCATGAATTTAACGAACACATGGTAGTCCGGACTTTCATACATGATATGTGTTAACGATTCTCTTTCACTCATACTTTCATCCTGTAACAGTTATACTAAATTGCTCGGTGAGCATCACCCGCATATCAATATAATCATATCACAAAAGGAACGGTCAAAAAACCGTTCCTTCTTATAATTTTATTAAAAATATTCAATTGTTTACTGAACCTTTACGGTATCCTTTAAGAATTTAACAACCTCGTCTTTGATCGCCATCTGCGTAAGATAAGGCTTTCCGAAGGTCTCTTCACCGTTCGTTCCCGCCTGGGAAAGTACATTGTTATATGTCTCTTCAGAAACGGTGAGATTGTTGTTTTTAAAGATCTTCTCATATGTAAGAATCTCTGCAACGGCTGACTTTGCTTTTGCCTTAAGATCTTTCTGGAACGCATTCTCATCCATGCCCACGAAACTGAAGAAATCACTGTAAGGAGCGTATCCGTACATATACTGATAATAGCTGTTCATTGTCTCGTAGTTCTGCTGCTGTGCAAAGTAAAGCATTGAAGCCACGTTCTTGTAATAAGCGTGGGGCATCTTTTTAACGCTTGCGTTGTCTGAAATATAATTCTCAATATATTCGGTTAAGTTTGCATCGTAACCTTTTTCTCTGAAGTAATCTCTTAATTCATCGGGTGTTGATGCATAGTCGCCGTAATATGTCTTCACAAACTCGTCGTTAAGTTCGGGCTCTGTTGTGATCGAATTAACGGTAACATCAAATGTAGCGTCCTGTCCTGCCTTTGAAGGATCGTTGGGATAGTCTTCGGGGAATGTAACTTCAACAGTCACTTCATCACCGGGATGACTTCCTATAAGCTGTTCCTCAAAATCATCGATGAACGAATGTGAACCGATCTTTAATGAATAACCCTGACCCTCGGAACTTCCGCCTTCAAACGCTTCACCGTCAATGTAGCCCACAAAATCGATATTTACTTCATCGCCGTCCTGAATCTCAAGAGAAGTGTCGGTATTGGGTGCGGCATGATTTGAAAGTGCGTTTGCGATATCGGAATCTACCTTATCGTCCGTATAATCAATGTCACCTCTTACGATGGTCAGACTCTCCATCCCAAGATCCTTAACGCCCGAAAGATCGGCCTTCTCTACAAAACCGTCTTCGCTCAAACCAAAGCTGTATTGGTTGTCGGGTGATACCTTCGTAGCAGAAGTGTAAATACCCATTATGATCGCTGCAATGAAAAGACCTGCGATCACAAGACCGATCACGGTCTCGATCATCTTTCCGAATGCTTTCTTTCTCTTATCTTTCTTGGCGGCAGCTTTTCTTGCCTCACGCTTTAAAGCGCTTTTAGTCTTCTCGGCTTTTCCGCCCTTTGTTTCATTTGCCTTTGAATCGGTTTCTTTTTCTTCCGTTACCGCTTCATTTGAAGTTTCTTCGGTAACGATCTTTTCTTCTTCACTCATTTTCATATCCTCCCGTGCGGATTGCTGTCCGCCCGCACACTTTATTCAGTATACTTTCTTTTACTCTATATGTAAATATTTCATCCGCGTTCCTGCATTTTTGCAAGCTTGGCCGCCTGATCGGCAGCTATAAGACTGTCAATGATAGGTTCAATATCTCCGTCCAGCACTCCTTCAAGATTGTGCGATGTAAATCCGATACGATGGTCGGTCACACGGCTTTGAGGAAAGTTGTAGGTTCTTATCTTTTCACTTCTGTCACCCGTTCCGATCTGACTTCTTCGAAGTTCGGCCTCCTCGTCGTGCTGCTTTTGAAGTTCCATATCGTAAAGCTTGGCACGAAGAAGGGCGAATGCTTTTTCTTTGTTCTGTAACTGGGACTTTTCCGTCTGAGAATAAACCACAATGCCCGTGGGATAATGGGTAAGTCTTACGGCAGAGTCGGTCGTATTGACACACTGTCCGCCGTTACCCGATGCCCTCATGACGTCGATCCTTATATCCTTTTCGTCAATAACTACATCTACGTCCTCAACTTCGGGCATGACCGCTACCGTAACCGTGGAAGTATGTATCCTTCCGCCCGATTCTGTCTCGGGAACACGCTGAACTCTGTGAACACCCGATTCGTATTTGAGCTTCGAGTATGCGCCGTTTCCGGTGATCATGAAGTTTACGTCCTTCATACCGCCGATACCGATCTCGTCGACGTTCATCGTCTCGACCTTCCAGTGCTGCTTCTCGGCGTAATGCACGTACATACGGTAGATCTCGGCTGCAAACAGTGCGGCTTCATCTCCGCCGGCACCCGCACGAACCTCCACGATAACGTTCTTGTCGTCGTTGGGGTCTTTGGGAAGAAGCAAAACCTTAAGTTCCTGCTCGAGCTTCTCGACCGAGTCTTTTGCGGTGGCAAGCTCTTCCTTAAGCATCTCTTTCATGTCGTTGTCTGTTTCTTCGTCGAGCATGAGAAGTGAATCTTCTATGTCCTGCTTTGCCTTTTTGTATTTTTTATATGCTTCCACGATCGGAGTAAGGTCGCTTTGCTCTTTCATCAAAGAACGAAAACGGTTCTGATTGTCCGTTACGCCCGGCTCGGCAAGCTCGTTCATTATTTCGTCGTATCTTCTTAAAAGATCCTCCAGTTTATCGAACATCTATCTTTTTCCTTCCTGTCACAACGCGGTCAAGTCCGCACAAATCCTTCTTTACTTCAACATAAACATATCCGGCGTCCTCAAGCATCCTGCTTACTTCTGCGCCCTGATCTTCGCCGATCTCAAATGCGATCAGACCACCCTGTTTTAAATAATAACCTGCGTTTTTTATTATCTCGCGGTAAAAAGAAACCCCGTCCTCTTTGCCGTTAAGCGCTATAAAGGGGTCATGATCCCTTACCTCCGGCATCAGCGTTTCGATCTCGCAAGTCCTTATGTAAGGAGGGTTTGAAACTATAACATCGAATGTTCCTTCAATATTTTCAAAGAGATCGGACTTTACAAATTTAGCACTTATTCCGAGTCTTGATGCATTTTCTTTGGCTACCTCAAGTGCCTTATCGCTTATGTCGGCGCCAACGCCCTCACAGTCGTTTGAGTAGTGAAGAAGACTCAAGAGTATGCAGCCCGAGCCTGTACACATGTCGAGAATACTCATCTTATCGTGCAATGAACTCAGTACCTCTTCCACCAGTATCTCTGTATCGGGGCGAGGTATCAGCACATCTTTATTTACGCAAAAATCCAGGCCCATAAAGCCCTGGATGCCCGTAAGATGCTGAAGAGGCACATGCTTCGCACGCTTTTTAATAAGGTCAAAGTACTGCGCCTTTTCATCATCGGTTATTTCTTTATCCGTTTCGGCGTACAAGGTGTTTCTGTCAGTCTTGCACACATATTCCAAAAGAAGCCTTGCGTCGTTTGAGTAGTTATCGATTTCAGAGGCTTTTAGCAAAAGGCTTCCTTCATCGTAGGCTTCTCTATACTTCATCTGCAGGTTTTTCTCCGCTCGAGATCTCTTTTATAACAATATCGTCTTCAGCTTTAAATTCAAGTTCGTCGTCAAAGAGTTCTTCCTCTTCCTCTGCCTTCTTTCTTAAGCGCTCTTCTTCGTCGTAATCGGCTCCGAAATATTCTTTTCTGAAGTCTTTCCAGTCAAAAACGGCTTCAACCGCAGCGATCGCCACTTCGATCATGCTGTCGTCGGGTTCTCTTGTAGTTAACTTCTGAACCCAAAGTCCCGGTGCCGAGATAAGGCGCACAAAGAAGTTGTCATATTTGCCCGCAAGTCTCAATACTTCATATGATATGCCGGCTATGACGGGGATAAGAAGAAGTCTTAAACCCAGTCTTAAAAATCTGTTGTCCACTCTTATAAAGAAGAACAAAACAACGCTTATCAAAACAACAAATAATATAAAGCTTGTTCCGCAGCGTCTGTGAAGTCTCGATGAATGCTTCACGTAATCGACCGTAAGAGGTTTTCCCCTCTCAATGCAGTTAATGCATTTATGCTCTGCGCCGTGGTATTTGTACACGCGCTTGATATCTTTGTTAAGCGAAATAAGGATAACGTAAAGAAGAAAGATCACGATCCTTATAAGGCCTTCTATCATGGCGATAAGGCTTTGATTTCTTATATCTTTCGTAAAAAGCTCGGTCAGCAAAAGAGGAAGGCCGATAAATATCGCAAGCGCAAAAACAACGGACAGGACGGTAACAAAGCCTGTAAGAACCTTCTCGGCATTTCCCTTAAATATCTTGCCCATCGCCTTGTCGAACTTGGTTTCTTTGGCCTCTTCATCCTCGTAAAAGCTTGCGGAATAATTGAGAGTCTTTACGCCAAGTATGAGTGAATCTATGAAATTGAACACGCCTCGTACAAAAGGAACCTTTTTCCAAAACGAATCCTTTATAATTCCGGTGTATTCATCGATATCGACTTCGATCTCTCCGTCAGGCTTACGGACCGCTACAGAATACTTATCCTTGTTCTTCATCATGATGCCTTCAAGGACCGCCTGTCCGCCTATTCCGGAGTAACGTCTTTTTTTGTTGGCCATAACCTTATCCTCATATAATAATTCTTGCAAAGCATTTTACTTTACAGGAAATCTCCTATAAAGAAAAAATAAAGGTTGAGATATGATCTCAACCTTTAAGTAAAATCCTTATTTAGACTGCATACCGTACTTTCGGTTGAACTTATCTACACGTCCGTCGCTTCTTGCTGATTTCTGCTGTCCTGTGTAGAATGAGTGGCATTTGGAGCAAACCTCGACATGGATCTCGGGTTTTGTGCTGCCTACTACGAATGTGTTGCCGCAGTTACAGGTTACTGTTGCCTGATAATACTCAGGATGGATTCCTTCTCTCATTTTTCTCACCTCTTCTATATTAAAGTATTATGTTCTCATCCACTGCCGTTCAAAGAACAGCGAATGTATTGTATCACAGAGAACTTACATTGGCAAGAGATTTTTAAAAGATGTGGATTTTGTTTACCATATGGATAAAATCCGTATTTCCTCTGGTCTTTGCAAACATATCGAGTATCCTGTCAACCGATTCCTCGGGCTTTAAGCCGTTGATGCCTTTACGAAGCATGTTCGTGGCACCGATCTCTTCGGGCGTGAGCAAAAGATCGTCTCTTCTGGTGCCCGACTTGGCGATATCGATAGCGGGGAATATCCTCTTTTCGGAAAGTTTTCTGTCGAGAACCATTTCCATGTTACCGGTGCCTTTGAATTCCTCGTATACAACGTCGTCCATCTTTGAACCGGTTTCAACGAGTGCCGTCGCAAGTATGGTAAGACTGCCGCCTTCTCTCATGTTACGGGCCGCACCGAAGAATCTCTTGGGCATATGCAAAGCCGCGGGATCGAGACCGCCCGACAATGTACGACCGCTCGGAGGAACCGTTAAGTTGTATGCACGGGTAAGTCTCGTGATGGAGTCAAGCAATATCATAACGTCTTTATGATGCTCGACAAGTCTCTTTGCTCTTTCGATAACCATCTCGGAAACTCTCTTATGATGCTCGGGAAGTTCGTCGAATGTCGAATAGATGACCTCAACATTGGGCCCTTCGATAGCTTCCTTGATGTCGGTAACTTCCTCGGGACGTTCATCGATAAGAAGGATTATCATATGAATGTCGGGGTGGTTTCTTTTGACCGATTTGGCAACTTCCTTAAGAAGCGTCGTTTTGCCGGCTTTGGGAGGCGAAACGATCATACCTCTCTGACCTTTTCCGACAGGGCTTAAAAGGTCCATTACACGCATGGCAACGGTCGCACCGGGAGTCTCAAGCCTTATACGGCTGTTGGGGAAGATAGGCGTCATATCCTCAAAATTGCCACGTTCTCTTATAACATCGGGGTTATATCCGTTAACGCTCTTAAGATACAAAAGAGCGGAAAATTTCTCGTTCTGAGTTTTAACTCTCGTATTACCGATTATGATATCACCGGTCTTTAATCCGAATTTTCTGATCTGGCCGGGTGCCACATAAACATCGTCAACGCCGGGAAGGAAGTTATCACATCTGATGAAACCGTAACCTTCGGGCATAACTTCAAGAATACCGTTTGCCTCAACACCGCTGTCGAGTGCCGATTCCTGCTGTGCCTCGGCGGGCTTATTCTCAGGCTCCTTTGCCGCTTCTTTTACGGGTTCTTCGGCAGGTTTTTCTTCCTGCACGGGCTTTTTATCTTCCGTATTGTCCGCGTTAGCCTTTGCTCTGCCTCTTGTTGCTTTCTTGGGCGCCTCTTCGCTTGCAGGCTTTTCATCACTTGCGGGAGCCTCTTCCGCTTTCTTACGTCCGCGCTTTACAGGCTTTTCTTCACTTGCGGGAGCTTCTTCGACTTTCGCTTTCTCTTTCTTATTCTTAGCCGGCGCGTCAGAAGAACCGGCCGAAGCGTTTGCCTCCTCCTCGTCTAACTTGACCATCGCATCAATGATCTCATCCTTGCTCATGGTGTAATAACCTTTAATGCCTCGGATCTTTGCAATAGCCTTCAAATCCTTAAGAGCAAGCGTATTATATTTTTCGCGCATTCACTACCTCCTTAAATGCTTTGTAAATGTAATGATCTGGGAACAAAAAAATTTGAAATAAATAAAATATAAGAAAAAAATAACGATTAACTTGAATGTTATAAATTTTACGTTTAAGATTATATCGTTAAATATGCCGATTGTAAAGGAATTTTTCCAAATAATGAATCAGGATCCGCTTACACTGTACAAACTCATCGTCATGTATATGCTCGACCGCGTGGCCTTTCCCCTTACCCAGGCTCAGGTTTTCGAGTTCATACTTGACCGCGAATATACAACATTTTTAACGCTCCAGCAGGCAATCTCCGAACTTACGGGCACCGGGCTTATAAACGCCAAGTCCATAAGGAACCGCACGCACCTTGAGCTCACCGAGGAAGGCCGTCAGACGCTTGATTTCTTTTCAAACCGTATAAGCCCTTCCATAAAAGAAGACATCAATAAGTATTTCAAAGAAAACGAGTTTGAACTTCGAAACGAAGTCTCGATCTATTCAAATTACTACAAATCCACCACCGGAGAATATGAGACCGCTCTTGTAATAAGGGAAAAAGAAATCGAGCTCGTAAACATCAAGCTTTCCGTCCCCACCGAAGACATCGCCGCAGGAATATGCGATAAGTGGGAAGCGAACAGCCAGGAGATATATTCGCATATAGTGAAGAAGTTGTTCTAATCGTTTTCGACCAGAGATTTAAAGATATTCTTTATATTAGCAAAATACTTGTCCGTATGATATGGTTCGACAGATTTTTTACATGCATCCGCATCGCAGATCGGAAGCATGCCGTCCGAAATACCGTCCAATATCATCGTGAGATTTTCAACTTTTTCTTTTGAGTATAAATATCCATTAACACCGGGCACGATGTAATCGACTACACCACCAACCGGCGTAGAAATAACGGTCATGCCGATAGAAGAAGCCTCACGGGTTGTACCATTACAGCCTTCATAATCCGACGCCAGCACGCAAAAGCGTGCTTTTTTCATGCTCTCCCAAGGCTTCTCAAGCCAGCCCAGGAATACCACTCTGTCTTCAACTCCCAAATCCTTGGACAGTTGCTTTAAAGAGTCCATAAAAACACCTTCTCCTGCGATCAGAAGTTTCCAGCTCTTATCCTTGGCTTTTGCCATAGCTTTGATGATGTAATCCACATTTTTCTCGGGAGTCAATCTCCCCGCGAAACAAAGTGTCCTGTCATCGGGGCAATAATCGGAAATGAGAACAGGTTCAATCGGATTACCGATATTTAACGTAAAAGCATTGCGGTCAGCGGCAAGAATCTCGTTTTCTATTAGTTTTGAAATGCAAATATGCCCGTCGGCCGCAAGCAATTCCCTTATCCCACCAAATCCGTAAGGCTCATATGCAGAAAGAACACTGTGGATAAAACTGATTATCGGAAAACTCAATTCCAATGAATCTCTGACAACTCGACAAGACAGCGAAACAAGCGGAATCCAAGTTGCTAAGCAAATATTGGGGGCACCCTCTTCTTGGATAAAATAGGCGTATGCTTTAGTGCAATACTCCGATGTAAGTTTATCCATTCCACCTTCAGGCATGGGAAGTGTCCATTGATTTTTATAGCCTTTTAGATAATCGGCCGGCCCGGGAGTAATGTGAAAAAATCTCAGATTTATCTCATCATCCGGCAGATTTCTGCTCCATCCGTAAAGAATGGTCTCAACTCCTCCGCCGGCACTTCCTCCTACAGGCATTACAATATCTACAGTAATCATCCGATCTCCTTGATCAATCTTTTAGAATTCCATTAATCACTTCACCGTCTACTGCACCAAGGTGCCAGCCCATTAGTTTTGCGATCGTAGGGCCTTCGTCCCAAAGATGCATCGATTCAACTCTGGCACCTTTATTAATTCCTTTTCCTTCTGCAGCGAAGAATGTAATGAGTTCTTCAGCGGTCGGAAGACAGCCGTGAATCGAGTACATTTTATAGTTTTTACTATCTTTGACTTTCTCGGTCAAGACCTCGAATTGCCCTAAATAATAGTATCCGGGCTTACTTTCGATCATGGCAAGACACGATCCGTCTGCTCCCATCTCGGCGGCCTCTTCACCGGTGAATATCTCCTGAATTCCGAGACCCGGTTCGTTCTTCATCTCATTGAGAACGTCCGTTATCTTTTCGAGGACATCAATATCCTCGCGATATTCGTCGGCTATTCTTATATATGCCGAACCGTCGCAGGTCTGTGCTATAGCTCTGTAACCTGTGATCTTTCCGTCTTTTACATCTATCAGACCTTTATCAGCAAGAAACTTATTGGGATAAGCTATTATATCGGCATCGCGTTGGCAATGATCTCCAAGTACGATAAGAGTTGTATCGCCCATCGGACGTGCCTTTGCAAGCCATTCTTTTATAAGCCCCAGCCTGTCATCGTGACGCTTCAAGGCCGCATCAACTTTCTCGTTGTCGGCTCCGGTCTTATGTCTGGTGGTATCTACATCCGTTAAGTGGATAAGCATCATATCCGGATCGTAATTCTCGATTGTAAAACGAACCGATTCCATTACGAAATTATCAAGTTCAGGCTGTGAAATGCCGTTTCTGATCTTTCCGAATCTTTTGTTTAGTTTAAGGAGATATCCGGGTGTTCCGTTTGCGAGACATGCAAGTATCTGACTTCTGTGTTTTCTAGTTATCAGAACTTCCGGAAGATTATAGTCTATGTTTGCTCCGCCAAGTACAGGCCAAAGAAGCGATGCAGTCTTGTAGCCGTGCTTTTTTGCCTCGTCAATAAGCGTTGTACCGTGGATATATTTTCTTTTGTACAACCAATCGGGAAATTCTCGATTGGGTTGAAGTTTTGTGTTTGAAACTATTCTTGTGTTACCCGGCTTTCTTCCGGTAATTATAGCCGTGTGAGCGGGGTAAGTAAGTGATGGATATACGCTTAGTACATTATCGCAAAAAGCACCGTTATTAACGATTGACGCGAAATTCGGAAATGAAAGCATCTTCTCCATATCTCTTTTTCCGACTGCATCAAGGGAAACTATAACCAGTCTGTGTTTCTGCATTACTTCTCTCCCCCTTCTTTTGCTTCACGTTTTATCTTTTTTAAATGCTCTGCTATCTTAACCTCATATCCGTTGCCGGTGGGTCTGTAAAACTCTTTACCCGTAAGTTCATAAGGCAGATACTGCTGCTCCACATAATGATTCTTATAATCGTGAGCATATTTGTAACCGACACCGTGACCGAGCTTGGTCGCTCCCTTATAGTGAGCATCCTGAAGATGCGTCGGTATTGCGAGATTTCCTTTTTCTTCGCCTCCT
>JAEEGI010017762.1_pt1 | contig 14541 bp, 12 predicted proteins | sample 8958751 | NCBI WGS metagenome assembly JAEEGI01 (sample SAMN16246545, study PRJNA631951) | gut metagenome | biome: gut microbiome; feature: rumen; material: KS-attached | host: Bos | place: Iran: Karaj | collected 2018-10
AAAAAGCAGAAGTAGTAACAATATGATAATATAGCTCAAGGTGATATGCCTTGAGCTATTTGCATTAATAAGAAATGCCCAACCAGTAATGTAACTGGCTGGGCATTATTTTTGTTATTCTACTGTAACAACCTTAGCAAGGTTACGTGGCTTATCAACATCGTAGCCCTTAGCAGAAGATGTGTAGTAAGCAATGAGCTGCATAACAACAGCTGCTGGGAAGGTCATGAACAGGTCGTCCATCTCAGGAAGGATAAATGTATCTTCCTCTGGAATGTTCATATCCTTGTAAAGAGATTCTCTTGTGATGAGAAGTACGCTAGCACCACGAGACTGAACCTCACGAATGTTTGAGTACTCTTTAGAAGCAAGTGCTGACTGTGTAACAAGAGCAACTACTGGAATACCGTCAGTGATAAGAGCGATAGTACCATGTTTAAGCTCTCCTGAAGCATATGCCTCTGAGTGGATATATGAAATCTCCTTGAGCTTGAGTGAGCCTTCCAAAAGAAGTGAGTAGTCAAGACCTCTGCCGATCATGAATGCCTGATCATGAGAGAGGAACTTGTTGGTCATCTTCTGAATGAATGACTTCTTCTCGAGAATCTGGCTGATGATCTCAGGGATTCTGTTAAGCTCATCAAGGTAATGTGCAACTTCCTCAGGTGCAAGAAGACCATTAAGTCTTGCTGCATGAATAGCCAGAAGATAGAAAACTGAAGCCTGGCTTGTGAAAGCCTTAGTACTTGCTACAGCGATCTCTGGACCTGCGTGTGTATAAATACAGTAATCACTGTTGTCAGCAATTGTTGAACCCTTAACGTTAACAATTGAGAGAACCTTGGCACCCTTTCTCTTGGCAAACTTGATAGCCTCAAGAGTATCGATTGTTTCACCTGACTGTGAAACTGCGATAACGAGTGTACCTGGCTTGATAACAGGATTAGTATATGTGAACTCTGAAGCAATAGCTACATCTGTGTGGATGTTAGCAAGTGTGTGGAAGAGCTGCTGTCCGATAAGTCCGGCATGCATAGCTGTTCCGCAGGCAATAACTACGATGTTCTGATTCTCTCTAAAGAGTGAATCTGGAATACCTTCCTCTGCAAAAGAGGTCTTGCCATTAATAATATGAGGAGAAACAGTATCCTTAATAGCATCTGGCTGCTCGTGGATCTCTTTTTCCATGTAGAAAGGATATCCACCTTTGCCACCACGGCTTGTATCCCAGTCGATTGTCATCAGCTGGAGAGGAACCTCGTGTCTCTTCTCGTCGTGTACGATGATGCCCTTAGAAGAGAGGCATGCAACGTGATACTCAGGAAGGAAAGCATACTCTTTGGCATGTACACCAAGTGCTGCAACGTCAGAAGCAAGAAGTGCACCGTGATCTGTCATAGCAACAACGATTGGGCTGACATTACGTACAGCGAAGATCTTGCCAGGCTGATCTGCAAAGAGAATAGCAAAAGCAAATGTTCCCTTCAGAACCTTGATTGTCTCCTTGATAGCTGTCTCTGGATCACCATCATAGTAGTGGTCCAGAATAGATGCTGCAACTTCTGTATCTGTCTCAGAAAGGAGCTGATCCTTGAGGTTGTATTCCTTGATAAGTTCCTTGTAGTTCTCAATAATACCGTTGTGTACAAGAGTAACCTTGCCATGTTGATGTGGGTGAGCGTTTGCATCACTTACACCGCCGTGAGTTGCCCAACGTGTGTGTCCGATTCCTGCACATGACTCGTCTGTAACATCAGCACAGACCTCACGAAGATTAGAAACACGTCCAGCAATCTTCCTAACTATAGGTTCATTTGCACCTTCTGGGAAAAGAGCTATACCAGCACTGTCATATCCTCTGTACTCCAAAAGCTCGAGTGAATCAAGAAGAATGTCTTTGGTGCTTCTTTTACCAATGTAACCAATTATTCCGCACATATTATCTCCTATCGCGTATTAGTTTATTCCTTATATAATAGTGACAAATTTTGCTCATAAAAAGACATGCTACATTATAATAGCTTGATAGTTTTTAGTCAAATTTGACATATTTTTAAGACCATTGTAAAATTTCACTGGTTGGGGAATGCTTTTTATTTATGCGAATCAGAAATAGGATTATGAACATGTATAAAGAAAAAAAGAAAAACCTGATTATACTCATAGCTTTTTCTGCAGTTTTTTGTACTGCTCTTGGATTTGGTATGTCTGTGAGTGACAAACCAGATATAGATACCTTATCAGCTACTAACTTTTCATCAGAGACAGTAGTCAGAACAATTACTGACGACACTATCAACGCAGTTGCTGAGACAGCCGATGAGTATGAGGAATATCTCGATACTACACTGGTTGCCAAGGAAGAGAATGCTGCAGAGCTTACTCTTACTGCTTTTACTGTCACAGAATATGAGAATGTAGCAAGGATGTTTGCCAGTGATACTGTTAATGTAAGAGCAGGTGCTGGAACGGATTATGACAGAATAGGTAAGGTTGCCTGGGGAACCGAGATGGAGGTTACAGGCGTTACAGATAACGGCTGGTTTGAGGTGTTATATAAGGATCTGATTGGATATATCAGAGGCGACTATATGGTAGAAGAGATGCCAGGAATCCCATATTTATTTGTGGGAGATTCCAGAACTGTACAGATGCAGATGGCTGTTGGCTCAACTGACAAGGCATATATTGCCAAGATTGGCGAGGGCTATAGCTACTTCAAGAATACAGCTATTGGACAGATTCCTAGTTATGCCGGACAGGGCACTATTATGATCATCAACTTTGGTGTCAATGATTTGTCTAATGCTTCCAAATATATCAAGCTTGTCAATGACAATATTGATACCTGGGAGAATGCAGGAATTACTGTTTATTATTCATCCGTTACTCCTGTAGGCAGCTGCAATGTATCTAATGCTCAGATAGAGAACTTTAATGCAGCTCTTCAGAATGGCCTTGATTCAAGAGTTCACTGGATAGACAGTTATTCTTATCTGATGCAGACAGGATATAGCACTAACGACGGACTTCATTATAATAAGGAGACTTACAAGAATCTTTATTCTTATTATATGTCAGTTGTCAGTCAGCAGGCTTGATTGTCTCCGTAAGTCAGACTATTGCCCATGGTCTTGACTGTTAGTGTATACAAGCTATAATAATTACGAATACCTGCCCTGAAAGGTTTTCACCTTTCAGGGTTGATTTATGTAATGGAGGTTTTTTGAAATGAATATTGTTCTTTTATCAGGCGGCTCAGGAAAGCGTTTATGGCCCCTTTCTAATGATATAAGATCCAAACAGTTTATTAAGATTTTTAAGACAGAGGATGGCTCATATGAATCTATGGTTCAGAGAGTTTATCGCCAGATCAAGAAGATTGATAAGGATGCTTCTGTTACTATAGCAACTAGTAAGACACAGGTTTCAGCTATACACAACCAGCTCGGTTCAGATGTTGGTATTTCTATAGAGCCTTGTAGAAGAGATACATTCCCTGCTATTGCACTTGCTACAAGCTACCTCGTTGATGTTCTTGGTATCAGCCCTGAGGAGTCAGTAGTTGTATGCCCTGTTGACCCATACGTTGAGGATGAGTACTTTGAGGCGCTTAAGGCTCTTTCAGATCAGGCAGATAAGGGCGAGGCTAATCTTGTTCTTATGGGAATTGAGCCTACATATCCTTCTGAGAAATACGGATATATCATTCCTGCTTCCAAGGAAGAGGTGAGCGAGGTTTCAACCTTCAAGGAGAAGCCTTCTGTAGAAGTTGCCAAGGATTACATCAGCCAGGGCGCTCTTTGGAACGGTGGTGTTTTTGCTTATAAGCTTCAGTACGTACTTGATAAGGCGCATGAGCTTATTGATTTTACAGATTACAATGATCTTTTCGGCAAGTATGATACTCTTACCAAGATTTCTTTTGACTACGCTGTTGTAGAAAAAGAGGATAAGATTCAGGTAATGCGTTTTGCTGGACAGTGGAAGGATCTTGGAACCTGGAACACTCTTACAGAGGCTATGGAAGAGAGCGTTGTAGGTAAGGGAATCATGAATGAGACCTGCAAGGGCGTTCACATCGTTAATGAGATGGATGTACCTGTTCTTGCAATGGGACTTACAGATGTTGTTATCTCTGCATCTCCAGAGGGAATCCTTGTATCAGACAAGGAGCAGAGCTCATATATCAAGCCATTTGTTGATGGAATTGAGCAGCAGATCATGTTTGCTGAGAAGAGCTGGGGAAGCTTCAAGGTAGTTGATGTAGAGCCAGGTAGCATGACTATCAAGGTTACTCTTAATGCTGGACATGCTATGAACTATCACAGCCATCAGCACAGAGATGAAGTATGGGTTGTCATTTCCGGAGAAGGACATACAGTCATTGATGGAGTAGAGAGCGCTGTTAAGGCAGGAGATGTTATCTCTATGAAGGCTGGCTGCAAGCACACAGTTAGTGCAGAGACTGAGCTCAAGATGATCGAGGTTCAGATCGGCAATGAGATCAGCGTAGAAGATAAGATCAAATACAAGAATTAATTGATCAGGTTAATATACTCAGGATTGTGATATTAAGTTTTTCCATAAGGTCTATTACGGTACCATTTTCAAGCTTAACCTTAGGGCGCGAGAGGTTTTTGCCATTATTCTCAAGGACAACACCCTGTTGTCCGTTGGATAGGAGAATAGTGCAGCCCATAGGATAAGGTGCTATGTAATGAATGAAAGTGTTAACGACATTGATGTCGAACATTCTACCGCTGTTAGCCATCAGATATTCGATGGCATCAGCTGGATTCATGGCATCCTTATATGCGCGCTTTGTAGTAAGCGCGTCGTATACATCTGCTACATGGATGATACGCGCGTATTTATGAATTGCATCGCCGGACAGACCTCGTGGATAGCCGGTTCCATCCCAATTTTCGTGATGAGAATAGACTGCGTTCTTGATAACAGCAGCCAGCTCATCACCTTCTTTTTTACGAAGGCGCTCCAGACCATAGAAGGGGTGCTTTTTCATTTCTGCATATTCTTCCGGAGTAAGCCTTGCAGGCTTATTCAGGATCTCAATCGGTACATCAACCTTACCGATATCGTGAAGAAGGGCAGCCTGTGAGAGCTTCTCAAGCTCGGCATTTGTAAGCCCCATGCCGATTCCTATAATAACTGAAGACACGTCTACATTTACGCTGTGAACATAGGTGTAGTTATCGTAGCTACTAAGTGAAACCTGTTCAATAATGAGAGATTCAGAACCTCTGATTTCCTGAACAATATTGTTAGCGAGGAAAATACAGGCGTTGATATCGAGCCTCTTAAGCTTTCTAATGGCATTAATTCTGGTTTCATCAGAAATAAGCTGTTTACCCTTTTCAATGTCATCTCCGTCAAAAATATAAACACCTTCATATTCAAGACGCGCAATTCTATTAATGTAGAACTCCGAAAGGGCAGTATTAGCCTTTAGAAGAATCTGCTCATTGTTATCATATAGATTATTCGCCAGGATCATTCCGGGCCTTAAATCTTTTCTACTGACATATCTCATGATCACTCACCTTATATTAAACAGTAATACAATCGTGGCATACTATTCCATTAATGATGAAATTTCTGGTGGAAGTTGTAATCTCATACAGGTCATTACATTTAACTTCTTCGATTTTGGCTATTCTTGTCTTTTCAAGACGTCTGTTTCTCATGGTGAGGTTTTCTACCATTCCGGTATTTACTGGAGTAAAGATATTGTAGAATCTTATAAGCTCTGTAGGTCCACCTATAAGAGTGATTTCCATAAACTCACTGTTATAGGAATATTCGAACTCATACAGTTCCATTCCGCGTTTCATAATCGACAGGTAATCCTGTCGTGGACTCTTTATGTGTTTTAACAGAGGGTTGATGTTTCCATCGGCGTCATAGACTCCGGCAACAAAGCCACGAATAAACTCCGCATTATCTTTGTGCTTGGAAGATTTTTCTGAGAATTTGAGCATGTCCTTATAAGAAACACATATCTGTTTGGTCATATATGTTTCATTGGTATTGATATCAGTCGCCAGATAATCTGACAAAGTAGATTCTATGCCCAGATAGCATAGATAGTTATATGCTCGCCTGGCTACATCGACATTATGAAAAACAAAGATTCCGTGTTCTCCGCTTGGAAGAGGGGCAAGGTTTCGGCCGTAGATCTCCAGGCTGATAATATAGCCTTCCATGTACAATCTTGTTTCAGGTAATCTTGCAGTTATATTCTGGGAAAAACCGAACATTATCATGCCTCTTTTTAGGAAGCATGCTATGTCAGCAATTGATTTATCGTCAAAAGAAAAATGCCAGCCCTGCTGAGTGAGCCACTGGTGATCAGGGCTGCAGATGAGAGTGCGCTTATCTTTAAGAGTGATTTTCACGGCTCTTGCTCTTTTTTTGGAGATCTCCAGAACATATCCTTTTGTATATCTGAATTCTTCTCCGTCGTAGTTGATGGAATAGATGGCGTCTTCTTTCTTAAGATCGCGCACTTTCTTAATGGTGTTGTCATACATGAGGACATCCATATTTCCATCAATACAATCGTAGTTCTTATTCATAACAGAACCCCTTTCTGAGGTCTAAAAAGCTGTTGCCTGTTATTTAATGTGGACATAATAAGTCACTCTATAGTCATTCTATTCTAACATTATAGCATTAATAAAATAACAGAAATCTGATAAAACTATAAAGAAAAAAAGAAGCGATAAAGCATTAAGCTCCATCGCTTCTATATGGTAAAACAAGTGGTTTGCGTATGTAATTAACCCTTAACAGCACCTTCGATCATACCTTCCATAATTTGCTTCTGAGCAATAAGGAAAATAATGATCATAGGGATGATGGCAAGAAGTGCTGCAGGAAGGATTCTATCCCAGCTCTTAACATAAGAGCCTACAAACTTCTGGATTGCTATAGGAATAGTCATAACCTTACCATTCTGACCAAGCATCATAGATGGCAGAAGGTAGTCGTTCCAGATCCACATACCATTAAGAATGGTAACTGTTGTGATAACCGGAGTCAGAAGAGGGAAGATAATCTGGAAGAATGTCTGCTCTGGTGAGCATCCATCGATTGATGCAGCCTCTTCAAGGTCATAAGGAACACCCTTGATAAATCCGTTTAAGATGAATACTGTCATCGCTCCGCCGAATCCCAGGTAGGCGAACACAATACCTGGAACTGACTGAAGCATAGGGATACCAATAAACTTACCAACATCACGGAAAGTAGAAATGAGTGGAAGCATTACTACCTGGAAAGGTATGATCATTGATGCGATGAAGGTAAAGTAAATAACTGTTGACCAAACTGTCTTGTTACGGCAGATAACCCATGCTGCCATGGCTCCAAAGAGTGATAAAAGGACCAGAGACAAAACAGTGATAAGTGCTGATGATCCAAAGGATGTAAAGAACATGAAGTTAGGATCATTAACAACTGCCCTGATGTTATCAGCGAACTGCGCAAAGCTTGCTCCTGAGAAACTTACTGGATTAGCAGTAATATCTGAGGTAGCCTTTCCTGAGTTAATAAGAAGCAGGAAAAATGGGAACAATACATATGCCGCAATGATTATAGCAATTATAAATCTGATGATAACGCTGGAAGTTTTTTCCTTGGTATGCATTATAATTCCACCTCCCTCTTATTTGATATACGAACCTGAACAATTGAAACAACAGCAAGGATAACAAAGAAGAGAACGGCTTTGGCCTGACCAAGAGCATAATCATTGTTGATAACTGCTGTAGTGTAAATGTTAAGCGCAAGCATCTCGGTTCCGTTTGCGATGTAAGAACCAAGGAATTCTACTGAACCCTTACCATTTGTAAGAGCAAGGTTTACATCAAACTGCTTGAAAGCAGATGTAAGTGTAAGGAAAGTACAGATTGTAATAGTTGGTGCTATCATAGGAAGCTTAATGTTGAAAAGAGTCTGAGTCTTGTTAGCACCGTCAATAGCAGACGCTTCCAATACATCTCCTGGAATTGTGTTAAGTCCTGTGATATAGATCAGCATGATATAACCTGCGTACTGCCAGATATATACGATAATAATGGCAATGAATGCCGTATTTGTGTCCGAAAGCATTGAATAAGTTCCAGTGAACTTAGTTACTACATTACTAAAAATGAACTGCCAGATATAACCAAGTACGATTCCTCCAATAAGGTTAGGGAGGAAGTAAGCTGCTCTAAAGAATCCCAGACCTTTGATCTTGGATGTGCAGAGAAGAGCAAGTAAAAATGCTACCAGATTAACTAAGATCATGTTAAATACAACAAACAAAAATGTGAGAAGAATTGACCACAAGAATGCAGGCTGTTTAAACATTCTGGTGTAGTTGGCAATACCAACAACACTCTTCATTCTGATACCGTCCCAGTCAGTAAAAGAGTATCCGATACCGAGAACAAGAGGAATGATTACTGTTACCATGAAGGCAAACAGAAGTGGAAATAGGAAAATGAAATTGATGATTGAACGGTGATGCTTGAGTGTGGGGAATAAGTATAGTCCGATAAAGAATAAAACTACACCGCCGATGAGCATTGCTCCCCTAGATGCGTTACCAGTCTTAGCAATTGACAATCCCAAACCGGCTATCGCAAGCACAATTCCTGCTATAAGGCTTATGAATGATACAGCCTTTCTCCCTATAGAAAATGTACTCATGTTAGATCCCCCTTTCATGGGTGTGGATAAAATAGATTAGTTAAAGAATGGGGCAGAGCACGTGTGCCCTGCCCCCAAAATATATCTTATTAATTACTGTGCGTAATAATCAGCAATTACCTGAGCCATTGTAGAAACAAACTTGTCAGCATCGAGCTTGCCCTTTGCATAATCTGCAAATACGTTACAAGTTGAGTTCTGAAGTCCGTCCTTCTTGAGCATTGTGTGCCATCCTGAGTAGTTGCCAGCTGTGATGTAGCTGTTCATGCTCTTGTAGAATGGGTTAACTGCTTCATACTGGCAATCATCGAATGGAGATACAAGACCAGCATCGTTAACGAGAATGTTCTGAGCTGAATCGCCTGCGCACCAGTTGAAGAATGCCTTAGCGCCGTCAACATTACCTGCTGAATATGCTACCCAATATGAAGGTGGTCCAGCGATGATTGTGTTGATACCATCTTCAAAAGCATATGGAGCAAAGCCGCACTCGAATGATACATCGTCAGGAGATGTTACACACCAGTTACCCTGTGTGATGAAGACATACTTGCCTTCCTTGAATCCAGCAACCTGATTGTCATATGTTCCGTCGATGAGGAGTGCAGGATCTGAATACTGATTCATCATGCCGATGAACTCAGCAAAGTGCTTCATTCTAGCTTCGTCAATCTTACCACCGTCGTTAAGAAGATCGATGTATGTTGTGTCGTCAGCCTTAAGACCTGCGTCAAGATACTGACCAAATACGTGTGTACCTGATGACCAGCCAAGGTTTGTAGGCTCAGCGCACCATCCGAATACAGCTGTGATTCCGAGCTCATCCTTCTTGGCATCAAGTGTCTCGCAAGCAGCCTTCCAAGCATCTGGGCTTGTAAGAGATGCAGGATCTACACCAGCCTTAGCAAGGAGATCAGCGTTGTAACCAAGAGCTGTAGCCTCTACTGTGTAAGGGAATCCGATTGTTCCCATGCTAGCGTCAACAAGTTCGAAACCTGTCTTGTTTGTCCATTCCTCACCAGAGAGATCTGCAAGCATGCCATCCCATGTTGCAGCCTGGTTAGCTTCGATAACGAAGATGTCAGGCATGTTGTCGGCCTGATACATTTTCTTAAGCTCGTCAGATGCGTTTGTATCACCACCGATTGTCTCAACTGTAAGAACGTTTCCTGTCTCTTCCTGATACTTAGCAGCAAGTGCCTGCATCTGGTCGTTGATTTCAGGCTTACCGTTAAGAAGACGAACTGGTTCTACAGATGATGCTGTAGCTGTAGTATCTGCTGCAGGAGTCTCTGTTGTTGTAGTCTCTGTCTGAGTCTGTGTGTTGTCAGATGTTGTTGTTGTGTCAGTTGTTGAGCCGCAGGCAACAAGAGATGCTACCATAGCGCCAGCTAAAAGAACTGACATGAGTTTCTTTTTCATTTGTAATCCTCCTTTTGTGCATTATGCCATAACATATTTAATTTTTGGCGGTTCCTTTTGCGCATAAGTTGTACGCTAGATTCAAAATATCACACATTTGCACAAAAAACAAGTATTTATCGAGATAATGTATTGAACTGCAAAGCTTAAAATGGCTGTAATATAGATAAACACTGGGAATTGCCGAATATAATTTTTTTATAAAATAATGGTATAACGCTTAATAAATATATAATAATTAGTTAATAATTGGAACTTATGCGCAAAAGCCTTTTTGTTCATGTTGTATAAATAAATGTGCTGTAAAAAGTTGATGAGTATGTCAGAAGTAGTCAAAAAAATACAGATAGGCAAGAGGTTCCTTGTCTATCTGCACTCAAAATCAGGCTTAGTTAATTATTTACTTATTTTTTTGACTGTATCTCTGATGACGAGTTTGGTTGGAAGCTGAATCTGGTTAGGCGTTTTATGGCCAGCCAGCTGCTTAAGTAGTGTATCAGCTGCTGTGACACCCTTTGCCTTAATGTCCTGATGAACAGTAGTAAGTGCCGGTCTGTGGTACTTGCCAAGCATGTTATCATCAAAGCCTACAATGGAAATATCATCTGGTACAGAGATTCCTCTGTCCTCTAATGCTGCCATAAGAGTTACTGCATATAGGTCTGAAACACAGACAATAGCAGTGAATTCGCTTGATCGTTTGCATATTTCATCCAAGCTTTCTTCAATCTCACTTGAGCGAGGACGAATCTTGAGGAAATTAGTGGTCTTGTATTTGATTCCTGCATCTGCAAGAGCTTTTTTATAGCCTGTAAGTCTTGCAAGATCGACGCCGTTCATGTTGTCGGACAGGAAAGCTATTTTCCTGTGGCCTTGTTTGATCAGGTAATTAGTGATGTCGTAGGTTCCCTGCTCATCATCAAGACCGACGTTTGTGAAATGCTTGAGTCCCTCAATACTGTACGTGTCTATACATACGATAGGCTTTTTGTATTTCTCACTGACACGGATGCCATCATCGCCGATCATACCAAACAGGATAAGGCCATCCACATTCCAGGTTGATACATGACGCATGATTTCTACAGTATCACTGGAAATATACAACATCATGAAATAGCCGGCATTTCTGATGGTTTCTTCCACACCACCGATGAGCTCTGAAACGAAGGGATCCATTATCAGATTTTCGTACTTATCTGCTCGGGCTTTCAGAGCGAGACCGATAATCTTGGATTCGTTCTGCGCTAAGTTGCGTGCATTTATATTCGGCACATAATCAACTTTATCGAGGAAATCCTGAACCTTCTTTTTGGTATCGTCAGAGACTTCGCCAGTCTTTCCGTGGATAACATTCGAAACTGTTGTAGTGCTCATGTTAAGTTGTTTTGCAATCTCTTTAATCGTAATCATAATTTTTTTGGACTTTACAAAGAAAAAAAGTTATTGTATCTTGTGTTCAAAATAACATGGCGGAACATAAGTTGTCAAAAGACATGGTTTGTTATATGCATAATTATACAGAACTGTCTTTGATGTCACAAACATTTTTTATTCATTTCGGTATAAAAAGAAAGAGGAGAATTATGAATACAAATTACAACAGAATATCTGAAGCTGCAGATACTGTTATCGAGAAACTGCAGGCAGCACCTGAGAAGGTAGCTGGTGTCAAGATCCCTGCAGATATCCCTCATGGTGATATGCCAGGAGACAAGATAGAGATCGGCGATAGTCATACAGCCAAGGCCAAGACTATTTTCCCTAAATTAGTAGAAGAGCTCAAAAAGGTTATGGGTTCTAATAAGTACGGACGTGCTGTTGTTGCTGTATGTGGCGGGTCTGGTGTAGGTAAATCAGAAATTGCGTCATGCCTGTCATATTTATTGGAACAGGCTGGAATAGGCAGTTACACAATGTCTGGAGATAATTATCCACATCGTATTCCCATGTACAATGATGCTGAAAGACTTCATACATTCAGAGAGAGCGGTATCAGAGCAATGGTTGACGCTGGTGTCATGTTTCCAGAAAACATGGAAGTACTTAAGAAGTGGCAGATAGCTGAAGATGACGCAAATAAGGCACATGCAGAAACTGACACATGGTTTAAGTACTATTTAGAAGGCGGTTCGAAGGGACTTAACGATTACCTTGGAACACCTAAGGAAACAGATTTCGAAGAAGTAGATCAGATTATGAAGGCCTTCAAGGACGGCGCTGATAAGCTTTTTCTTAAGAGAATGGGAAGAGATGAAGCTTCTCTTTGGTACGATGAGGTTGATATGAGCAGCAAGCAGGTTCTCATCGTAGAGTGGACACATGGTAATTCAGATTATATGTCACAGGTTGATATTCCAGTTCTTCTCAACAGTACTCCACAGGAGACTTTGGAGCACAGAAGATCCAGAAATAGAGATGGCAAGCTCGACAGCCCATTCACAATGATGGTTCTGGAGCTTGAGCAGCAGAAGCTCGTTGATCAGGCACACAAGGCCAAGATCATTATCACTAAGGCGGGCGAACTTATCAGCTATGACGAGTTCAAGAAGCTGATGGGCATCTGAGATCAGTAGGTATTTATTGGGTTACGAGGGTATAGTTGTTATTTGATGAGGAGATTAAATGAGTAAAAATTTCGTGGATAACGGACCAATGTTAAATGCATACCCTGATAGCATGGGTGGCACACTTTCTGACATTGTTTCTGTTCTTGAAAAGAAGGACTTTGAGGATGTTTTCCAGTCTTTTTATATTCTTCCAAGTATCTTTAATACTGATCTGGACAGAGGCTTTTCTGTTATAGATTACGGTATCAACAAAGAGCTTGCTGATGCTAAGGATCTTGAGGCTCTTGATAAGCTTGGAATCAACCTTAAGCTTGACTTTATCCTTAATCACGCTTCAGTTCTTTCGCCACAGTTCCAGGATCTTATTAAGAATGGCGAGAAGTCCAAGTACGCTGACTTCTTCATCAACTGGAATAAGTTCTGGGAAGGCTGCGGAGAAATGACTGCAGATGGCTACATTCAGCCAGATGAGAAGTATATCAAGGACATGTTCTTTAGAAAACCGGGACTTCCTATCCTGATGGTCAGAATGCCAGATGGCAAGGACGTTCCATACTGGAATACATTTTATCAGGAAGTACAGTACAAGAGACCAGATGCTCAGGATCTGATGGACAAGATCGATATTCAGTATCTGGCAGCTCAGAGACTTTCTGAGAGAGTCTGCGAGGGACTTAATGAGGGTAAAAAGCCAGCGGAGATCGACTATACTGGCTATGAAGAATATAAGGATGCAGTAGTAGATCTGCTGGAATCAGGAAGGCGCTATCTTGGACAGATGGACCTGAATATCAAGTCTGACCTTGTTTGGGAGCACTATCGTAATACACTTAAGGCTCTTTCAGGCTATGGAGCCAGAATCGTAAGACTTGATGCCTTTGCTTATGCACCTAAGGAGCCAGGCAAGAAGAACTTCCTCAACGAGCCTGATACCTGGGATGTACTTGAAAAGGTTAAAAAGCTCGCTGACGAGTTTAATGTATCTCTTTTACCAGAGATTCACGCAAGCTACAAAGAGAAGATCTATGAGACAGTTGCTGGTAAGGGCTACATGACTTATGATTTCTTCCTTCCAGGACTTCTGATCTACGCTATTGAGCACCACGACGGTGAGGTGCTTGCCAAGTGGGCTAACGAGATTCAGGAAAAGAAAATCCGCGTAGTCAACATGCTTGGCTGCCATGATGGTATTCCTCTCCTTGATCTTAAGGGAATCCTTGCTGATGAGGATATCGAAGAGATGATCCAGACTATTGTTGGAAGAGGCGGATATGTCAAGGATCTCCATGGTGCCAAGAATATGTACTATCAGGTTAATGCTACTTACTACAGCGCTCTTGGTGATGATGACAAGAAGATGCTCTTTGCAAGAGCAATCCAGATGTTCATGCCAGGTAAGCCACAGATTTGGTATCTTGACCTCTTTGCAGGTAAGAATGACCATGAGGCTGTTAAGCGCGCTGGTGCTGGTGGACACAAGGAGATTAACAGAACTAACCTGACACTTGAGCAGATTGATGCTGCCATGGGAAAAGAGGTAGTGCAGAAGCAGCTTGAACTTCTGAGACTTCGTAACACAAATCCTGCCTTTGGATTTGATGCTAAGCTTGATATCGAGACTAATGGTAGTGTTATGACCTTCACCTGGACTAACGGTGAAAATAAGGCCAGCCTTAAGGCTGATTTCTCAGACTATAGCTTTACGATCGAGTAAAAGACTGCACCTGAAGCATAGGTTCAGCTTCATTCATCTCTTTTGCCAGAGAAATTTCATAACCGATCCTTTTTGAAAGATATATAAGGCCTGCGCCCCAGAGGACATCTCCGG
>JAEEGI010017764.1_pt1 | contig 14541 bp, 14 predicted proteins | sample 8958751 | NCBI WGS metagenome assembly JAEEGI01 (sample SAMN16246545, study PRJNA631951) | gut metagenome | biome: gut microbiome; feature: rumen; material: KS-attached | host: Bos | place: Iran: Karaj | collected 2018-10
TGTTTCTTCAGGTCCTCTCGTTTTTGTTTATAACGGGGTCTTTTTTTCTGCTTTTCCTTCTTCGGTTTCACAAGAGATACCGTCATCCAACGCGTCCGTGACATTCAACGGAAGGGAATTCAGGATCGGAGACAGGGTCCTGCAATGGAAAAACACCAAAACATCCGCCAACGGAGACGTCGGTACGATTGCCGATATCGTTCAGACGGATGACGGCGTGTTTGTCAAAGTCAAATGGGAAAACGGGAACGAGAGCGAAGAAAACAGGGAGACGATGGCGGACATCAGCCTTGCCTATTCGATCTCAATCCACAAATCCCAGGGATCCGAATATCAATGCGTCATCATACCGCTGATATCAAGCCAGATCTGTTCTCTGTTCCAGAAGAAGCTGCTGTATACCGGTCTTACCCGTTCCAAGAGCAGGATCGTGATCATCAGCGATGGGAGCAGGGCTCTTGATTACTGCATCACCCATAACGGAGATCAGGCAAGAAAGACTCTGTTTTCTAGACGGATCAAGGAATCTGTGAAGGTCGCCTAAAAAGCGACTTGCGGACCATCGGCATTTCCTGCATCACCAATATGGGAGCAGGTATCACCAGTCAGGAACTGACGCATGAAGAAGTCCAGGAGACGGCCGATATGGTCAAAGGACAGTTCAAGCAACTGATCAAAACGATCGTCGAACGGATGTAGAAGTATCATATTACAAACGCATATAAAAAACTGTCGAACCGCTTCTGGCAAGACAGCTTTTTCATTTCTTGATTAGTCCAGATCCTCGCCGTTGCTGGCAATGACCTTTTGATAATAGTAGAAGGAATCCTTCTTCAGACGTGTTCCGCTTCCCTTTCCTTCGTTATCCAGATCGACATAGATGAATCCGTAACGTTTCTTCATCTCGCCGGTAGACATGCTGATGAGGTCGATACAGCCCCACCATGTATAGGCGATCAGATCAACGCCATCCCGGATGGCATCCGCCATAGCCTTGATGTGGTCACGCAGATAAGCGATACGATACGGATCATGGATCTCCCCATCGACCACTTCGTCTTTGGCTCCCAGACCGTTTTCCGTAATCATGATCGGACACCTGTAACGGTCGTAGACCTTGTTCAGGGTGTATCTTAATCCTACCGGATCGATCGGCCAGCCCCATTCAGATTCGCTCAGATAAGGGTTCTTCAAGCCTCCCATGATATTGCCTTTGACCGAGCTTTCTTCATAAGTGACGCTCTCGCAAACCGACTGGTAGTAGGAGAAACTGTAGAAGTCGCAGACTCCTTCTTTCAGCGTTTTCAGATCTTCTTCGCTGAAATCAAGCGTGATGCCGTGTTCCCTGAAGAACGCATGGGCATAATAGGGATATTCCCCGAACAGCATCACATCGGCACAGAGATTGTTGCGGAACTGGTCTTCCTTGTAGACATGCAGGATGTCATCGGGATGACAGGTCCTTGGATATTCAGTAATGTGACAGATCATGGTACCGAAATGGAAACCGGGATCGATCTCTCTTCCGGCCTTTACGGCCTTGGCGCTTGCGAGCAAGACGTTGTTCATGGCCTGCCAGCGAAGCTGTTCGTCATCGACCTGATTCTCGAAATCGACCGTACCCTTATTGAGGATGCCGCCCTGGATGAAATTGCCCAGGGTGAATTCCAGATTGTTGACTTCGTTGAATGGCAGCCAGTATTTGACTTTGTTTTTATAACGTTTGAACAACGTGACCGCATACTTCACATAATAGTCGACAACTCTTTTATCCGACCAGCCCTGCGTTTTTACCAAAGCATAAGGCAGTTCGTCGTGAGAGAGCGTGACCAGCGGTTCGATCCCGTATTTCAGCAGTTCATCGAAGACCGCGTCATAGAATTTCAGGCCTTCCTCATTCGGTTCTTCTTCATCGCCGTTAGGGAAGATCCTGGTCCAGCCGATCGACATGCGGAAGATCTTGAAACCCATCTCCGCAAACAAAGCGATATCTTCTTTATAAGCATGATAGAAATCGATTGCCGTATGGTTGGGATAGTAGTATCCTTCTTTCACGCCATCCGTAATAATACGAGGCGTGTTATAGGCGCCTGCCACCATCACATCCGCGACACTCAGGCCTTTGCCGCCTTCCTTGTAGGCTCCTTCGATCTGGTTGGCCGCCGTAGCTCCGCCCCAGAGAAAACCTTTCGGGAAATTACTCATGTCCGCTTTCCTTTCTGATGTATTCTTTGTACCAGTCGAAGCTGACTTTTCTGTAACGCCTGCCGCTCCCGTTTCCCCAGTTATCGCGGTCCACATAGATGTAGCCGTAACGTTTCTTCATCTCTCCGGTCGAAGCGCTGACCAGATCGATCGGTCCCCAGCTGAGAAAACCGAGACAGGGCACGCCGTCTTCTTCCATGGCCAGATGCATCTGTTCCAGATGAGCCGACAGATAAGCGATGCGCTGCGTATCGTTGACCGTTCCGTTTTCCAGTTCTTCATTGAGACCGATACCGCATTCGACGATAAACAGAGGCAGCTGATAGCGCTCGTACATCCGGTTCATGGAAATGCGCAAGCCGATCGGATCGATGACCCAGCCCCAGTCGGAACGTTCCAGATAAGGATTTTCTGTCACTTCCGGACCATTCGCCGTCGCTTTTACGGTCTTGGAAATATAGTAACTGAAAGAGATATAGTCGCATCTGCCTTCTTTCAGGATCTTTCTTTCTTCCTCGTTAAAATCTAAAACGATTCCTTCCTCATCGAAATGACGACAGACGGCAGCGGAATAGTCTCCTCTGCACATCACGTCCAGGCAATAGTGCTGCATCATTTCTTCTTTGGCTGTCGCTTCCACATCCTTAGGATCGCTCGTCAGAGAATAATATGGCACATAGGACGACATGCAGCCGACCTTGAAGTCCGGATTGATTTTATGACCTTCGATCACCGCCAATGCGCTTGCGACAAACTGGTTGTGCAAGGCCTGATAGATGACCGCCTTGTCCGTATTGGTATGGATCCCCGCCGAAACGAACTGCAGCAAAGGATAGTCGAAAATCAGCATATTGTTGATCTCGTTGATCGTGATCCAGTATCTGACTTTATCCCTGTATCGTTCGAAACAGGTCTTGCAGTAACGGACGAAATAGCCGATTACTTTCTTATCCAGGAAGCCGTCATATTTTTCCGAGAGATACAGCGGCATATCGTTGTGAACCAGCGTGACCACAGGTTCAATGCCGTATCTGTGCAGTTCGTCGAAGAGATCGTCATAGAACTGCAGGCCTTTCTCGTTTGGCGTTTCTTCATCGCCTCTGGGATAGATGCGGGACCAGGAGATCGATACTCTCAACGCCGTAAAGCCCATTTCCGCAAACAAAGCGATGTCGTCCTTGTAGGTATGATAGAAATCGATCGCCTCATGGCTGGGATAGAAACAGTCCGGATGCACATGGTCATGGATCTCTCTTGGCTTTTCGGCAGATCCGACGGTAATGACATCCATCACGCTCGGACCTCTGCCATCGAGATCCCAGGCTCCTTCGCACTGATGGGCGGCCAAAGCGCCGCCATAGTAGAAATTACTGTTTCTCATTCAGCAAGGTCTCCATGAACATCACCAGATATTCCGCGACCTGATATTCGGACTTGACCGTCATTAACGTATCCATGCCGTGGCAGAACAGGACATTGTAACCCTGCGGTTCGCCTGAGCATTCCAGCTGCAGGACCTTGGTCTGTTCCCTGTGGCCTTTCAGGAGTTCTTCATCCGCTTTCTTAAGAAGCTCTTTTGCTTCCGCGATGTTCCTCTGGGCGACACAGGACATTGCCTGTCGGATCAGTTCTCTCGCATTGCCTCCGGCCATGACCAGCTGCATGCCGGTCAGCGTCAGTAAATTATTATCTTCCATATAAGCAAGTCCTCCTTTTTAAGATCAGGAGTATTTTTCATACTCCTGATCATCTGTTTGTTTCTTATTTGTGTTCTTTTGCTTCTTCCTGCGCTACGACATCTGCTTCATAGGTCTTGAAGAACGGGAACCAGATGAGTAAGCTCAGCGCGAACAGCACGATCGTCAGGACGGCACCGGCAACACCGGAGTTGATGAACGCCTGAATGACGGTCGGGAAGTACCAGAGCTGGTTGACCGCCGATGGGATGGCAACCAGACCGGTCTTGTACGCGATACCGGCAACCAGCGGCAAGACGATGGCATTGAGCCAGAATGGGATCATCAGGATCGGGTTGTAGGCGACAGGAGCGCCGAAGACGACCGGTTCGTTGATGTTCAGAACGCCTGGAAGCGCGCACATTCTGCCGATGGTCTTAAGCTTCTTGGATTTCGAGAAGCACATCAGCAGAACCAGAGCCAGCGTAGCGCCGACACCGCCGATATCGATCAGACCGTTGAAGGTCTCCATCAGCGAGATGTTGGTAGGAGCGGCACCGGAAGCGACAGCAGCTGCGTTCGCGGCAATGCCATCCATCCAGATCGGCCACTGCAACGGGAAGAGGATCCAAGTGAATCCAAAGGAATACAGGAAAGCTTCCGCGAAAGCGACCAGCACGAAGCCAGGGATCGTCTGAGCGATGCTGACCAGCGGATTGAAGATCGCTCTGCTCAGGGCATAGATATCGATATTGCAGTTGTAGCAGATGACACCCAGCAAAACGCAGACAGCAACCGGGATCATGGCATCGAACATGTTGACGACGATGTCAGGCATCACGGTATCTTCAGAGAAGAACGAATGCTTGCTGAACTCATAGAATACTTTCGATACGATCAGACCGGTGAAGACGGCACAGAACATACCGCCTGTTCCCAATGTATCGAGGATGTATGCCATTTCGCCTTCTTCCGTGAATCTCGGAAGCAGAAGGCACAGGAAGGTACCGACAGAAGTCAGAGCTGCAACATTCTTCAGTTTTTCGGTATGTCTTTCTTCCAGGAACTTCGTCGGGATCAGGAAGGCGATAAAAACGGACATCAGACCGAAAGTGAACTGGTTCAGCAGCGAGATATCCGGAATCACAGGAATGTATTCCTTGAGCAGGCTCAGGACGGTGACAAAGCTTCCCAGCATGATGATCGGAAGCAGCGTCATGATGGACTTCTGCACGGCGGCAATGTAAGTGTTCTGACACAGCTTCGTCAGTTTCGGCGAGAATTCATTTCTCATCCAGGACATAAATTTGTTTTCTTTTTTCATGATTTTCCCCTGTTTATTCTTTTTCATTGATAAGTTTCAAGGCGACTTCCAGAGCACCGGCTCCATCGATAGCCCCATAGATCTCTTCCGGAATGAAGGCATAAGGAACTCCATAGGGAGCGATCGAATCTCTGATCATTTCTTCCTGATAAGCCAGATGCGGGCCGATCAGAAGGCAGTCAGAATCTTTGACATTGTCGAGAAGTTCCGACTCGCTTCTGGCGACGATCGTTACTTCCAGACCCTGAGCTTTGGCAGCTCGACGCATTTGCTGGGCAATGAAACCGCTAGAAGCTCCAACGCCACAGATCAATAAAATTTTCATAGTTCTTTCCTTTCGTCATACATGACTTTGATACGTATCTTCTGCTTTCATCGTATCCTGTCTTATCTGGTGAAACAAATCATCCTTTTCACTTGAAGCGGTGAAAATGTTGAAATCCGCGTGTATTGAATTAGCTGTTTTTAAACCAATATAATGAAACTGACAATGGACCAGAAGTACAGAAAGCTCCTCGATTCCCTGAACAAAGCCGATGGCGCTCTTACGGCTTCTTTTCTTGCGGACAGATTGGGTGTCTCCTCGCGTTCCATCAAAACCTATATCAAAGATCTCAACAGCACTTATCCCGGGCTGATCCATTCCGCTTCGGACGGCTATACGATCAACCGGGACGTCCATCAGCAGCTTGACTTCGAAAGAGACGAGATCCCCCAGGATCAGGAAGAACGCATCCGCTACATCATCAACTATCTGGTCGGCATGGACAAGGAAGAAGAGCTGGACATCAATGAGCTGGCCGACTCCATCTATGTCAGCAGCACTACGATCCGCCGCGACCTGAAGATCGCCAAAGAACTGTGCAGCCACTACCGCACCGACCTGAAGATCGCCAACGACAGCATCCGTCTTTCCGGCAAAGAAAAAGACAAACGCGCCTTGATCAATGCGATCTACACCAAAGAATTCGAACAGAACGATTTCGATCTGTACAAACTACAGGAATTCTTCCCGGATTACGACCTGACCAAAATCAAAGCGATCACCATCGAGAAATGCAAGGAATTCAATTACCTAATCAATGGTTATACGATCGACCAGATCGTGCTGGATATCGTCATCGGCATCGACCGGATCCGTCATTCGTTCGCTTCGGAAGACAACGGAGAAATGTCGAATTTCAATCTCCATGAACTGGAACTGGCAAGAGCCATCACCGGAGAGTTTGAAAAGATCTACGGTATCCGCTACAGTCTCGAAGAGCTGCAGGCTTTTACAATCATCCTCTTCACCCATCTTCTGAAGATCGATTATCAATCCATCACCGCTGAAGATCTCAAACACATCATCGGCGAAGACGTCTATCAGCTGGCGCTGGAAATCATCGAAGAGACCGACGACTATTTCATTCGCAACCAGAACGAAGAATTCTTTACCCGTTTCGCTTTGCATCTGAAAAACCTGCTGCTACGGGCGAAATCGAACTATATCAACCAGAACATCCTGACCGACACCATCAAGACCAGTTGCCCATTGCTGTTTGACTGTGCCGTCAATATCTCCAACAAGATCTATGAAAAGACCGGCTATCGGATCAACGACGACGAGATCGCCTACATCTGCATCCACATCGGCAGCCTGCTGGAAACCTCGGATCAGCAGAAACTATCCTGCGGACTGGTCATGCCAAGGTACTACAACTTCACCGAGGAGATCCGCAACAAGATCCAGGAACGCATCGCAACCGAAGCAGTGATCAAGATCATTCCCGAAGAAGATTTCAAACAGTTCAATACCCTTGATATGGTGATCACGACCGATCCCAACCTCAAAGTCGACAGTGAAAAGAAGGTCCTGATCACCGGCATCATCCGCAACAGCGAACTAGACGCGATCGAACAGAAAGCCCGCGAGATCCGGCAGAAAAAGAAGATCGAAACCCTGATCAACCAGCTGCTTTCGGTTACCAGCGACAAATTCTTCTACAAGAACCCGGAATTCACCGGCAAAGAGGATCTGATCATCAGAATGGCCAACGAACTGTTGGACAAAGGAATCGTCGGCTACGACTATCTGGACGATGTTTTCTACCGGGAGAAGATCTCTTCGACTGCCTTCAACCAGATCGCGGTGCCACACACCCTGACGATGAACGCGAACCAGACGATGATATCCATTGCCCTGTTCGACAAGCCGGTCAGCTGGGGCAGCAAAAAGATCAGTATCGTATTCATGTTTGCGATCCATCCGGAAGACAAGAAGATGTTCCATTTCATCTTCGATAATCTGATCTCCCTGCTGCTGAACGATGAGAATGTGAGTCTTCTGAAAGAGTGCCGGAATTATACGGATTTCATCGAGAAGATCCCGTACGTCAAAGAATAAGACACAAACAAATCCGTTCAGATGTAATAGAATAAAGACAGATGGGGAATATAGCGCAGTTTGGTAGCGTGCTTGAATGGGGTTCAAGAGGTCTCGGGTTCAAATCCCGATATTCCGACCATCTAAAAGAACGAAAAAACGGTCGCAAGACCGTTTTCCTTTTGCTCTGTTATTTTGTTAAGACACTTACATCCTCACTTCATACGTGAAGCCTTCGCCATTGACATCTTTGGTTTCCGAAATGATCACGAACGCATTACGATCGTATTTGTCGATGATGTTGCGAATCGTCTCGTACTGGTCATCCGATACGACCACCACCAGCATCTTTTTCTTGTCTCCGGTATAGCCGCCTTCGATATCCAGGATCGTCGTACCGCGTTCCACGACCTCGTGGATCTCCTTGGAGATCTCTTCGTAATGATCGGAAATGATTTCGAATTTCTGGGCTGTAACGCCATTGTAGATGTTCATGGTACGTTCCATCGTCAGCGTCAGCACATAGACGCTGATCAGCCCGATCAGGACCGCATTCATGCCATAGATGAACAGACCGGCAAGCACCGTAAGACCGTCCATGATCATGATGGTCCTGCTGACCTTGACCTTGAAATACTTCTCCAGGATCAAAGCGATCGCATCCGTGCCTCCCGAAGAACCGCCGTTCCGGAACATGATGCCGATGCCTACCCCGCCGATCAGTCCTCCGTACAATGCCGCCAGCAGCGTGTCGATCTCATAGGAAGGAAGAAACCTGGTCACCAGCAGCAGCATGAACGGATAGGAAACGGAATTCAGCAGCGTGTTCAAAAAGAAATCCCTGCCCAGAAAGACGCTTCCGATGATGAACAATGCCGTATTGATGACGATCGTCATGATATCTGTTTTGATCGGAATGTACGGCGCCAGCAGGTTCGTGATCCCGGCCACGCCTCCCGACAGGATGTTGCCCGGCAGAACGAACATGCCGATGGCCAACGCGAAAAGGAAGGTACCTAATTCTATCATGATGATCTGTCTGAACAATTTCATCTTCCTGTCTCCTGTCTGTGATCTATCCGCACTGATTATAACATGAACTTCCTTTCCGATTTTCCGATGTTTGATTCTTTCCAATTAAGCTATAATAGACTTGTTAGAGGAGGATCAATATGAAAAAGTTCATTGAAGAATTCAAGGAGTTTGCGGTAGGCGGCAATCTGCTGGATATGGCAGTCGGCGTCATCGTCGGCGGCGCGTTCTCGAACATCATCAATTCGCTGGTCGCGGATATCTTTACCCCGATCATCGGCATGCTGCTGGGTTCGCAGACCGATTTCTCGAATCTGAAGATCGGCCAGATCATGATCGGCAATTTCATCAACGCGGTCATTTCCTTCCTGATCACGGCATTATGCCTGTTCAGCGTCGTAAAGGCCATCAACACGGCAAAAGAAAAGCTGGTAAAACCGAAAGAGGAAGAACCGGAAGCGGAACCGGAGCCAAGCGAGGAAGTCAAGCTCCTGGGCGAGATCGCTGCCGAACTGAAGAAACTCAACAAGAAGAAATAAGCAACGCAAGCGGACCAAGGTCCGCTTTTTTCATTTATAATATACCTATGAATGAATCTGGCAGATCCCATATGCTTTGGCAGCTCTTCAAGATGAGTTTTCTGATCTCCGCTTCCACCTCGGGAGGCTACACGATCGTTTCCGTCATGAAGGATATCGTCGTGAACCGTCACAAGTGGCTGAAGGAAGAAGAGATGCTGGACCTGCTGGCCATTGCCCAGGCCACGCCGGGCGCGATCGCGATCAACACGTCCGTGCTGGTCGGCTATCATATGGCAGGCATCGCCGGAGGTCTTCTGACCATGCTGGGAACGGTGCTGCCGCCTTTGATCATCATGTCAATCGTAGCGACCTGCTACGGATTCTTTGCCGACAACCGGATCCTCCGCTGCATCATGAAAGGCATGCAGGCGGGCGTCTGCGCCTTGCTGGTGAATGTCACGCTGGATCTGTTCCTGAATCTTGCAAAACAGAAAAGCATCCTGTCCTATATCCTGCTGATCCTGTCCTTTGTCGTCGTCCGTTATACAGATATCAGTATCCTTTTTCTGGCGCTGTTCTGCGCCATGGCGGGCATCATCAAAGTGCTGCTGCTGAAGAAAGAAGGGATCCGATGAAACTGCTTCTGGATATCGTCTGGACCTTCATGCAGATCGGGATACTGAGCTTCGGCGGAGGCTATGCTTCGGTATCGCTGGTCGAGAAACAGGTCGTTGCCATAAAACACTGGATGACTTACAGCGAGTTTGCGGATATCGTGACCATCGACGAACTGACCCCCGGCCCGGTTGCGATCAATGCCGCGACCTTCGTGGGAACCAGAATGGCAGGCGTCCCAGGAGCCATCGCCGCCACCATAGGCACCGTCCTTCCTTCCTGCCTGATCACTCTGCTGCTGGCATATCTCTACAAGAAATACCGCGACCTGACGGCGGTCAATGGCGCCGTATCCGGCTTAAGAAGCATGGTAGTCGCGCTGATCGCTTCCACAACGCTGGGCATTCTGCAGAATACGATATATGCCGGCGGTCCTATCGATCCGATCGCCGTTGCCCTGTTTTTGTTAGCCATATCCGTTTTACGCAGATACCACCCGAATCCCATCCTGCTGATGCTGGGCTGCGGACTGCTGGGACTGCTTATCTATCTATTCATTTAAGGAGGCTTTATGAACATCGACTTTTCAGGAAAGACCGTCCTGATCACCGGAGGGGCTTCCGGCGCCGGAATGTCCATCGTAAAAGAATTCGCGAAGACCGGCGCGGATGTCGCTTTCACGTTCAATCATACGCTGCCCGATGATCTGCTGAAGCAACTGGGAGACACCCGGATCACGGCGTATCATTTCGATCAGGGCGATCTCGATCAGATCGATGAACTGATCACATATGTGATGAAAGACTACGGTCGCATCGATATCCTAGTCAACAACGCCGGCATCTATCCGGCCAAATCCTTCCAGAATATGAGCGAACAAGATTATGACGATATGATGAAGATCAACGCCAAGGGCGTCTTCTTCCTGAGCAGAGCCGTTTCCCGGGTCATGGAACAGGGTTCCATCGTCAACATCTCTTCGATCAATGCGACCAATCCGGCCGTCCGGCTGATCCACTATGGCATGTCCAAGGCCGCCATCGAAATGGAAACGAGATGCCTGGCCTACGAACTGGGACCGAGGATCCGGGTCAACTGCATCGCTCCGGGTCTCATCTACAAGGAAGGCCAGGAGAAATGGATCCCCGGCTGGACGGAGAGCTATCAGGAGCGTTCCGCGCTGCACCGTCTGGTCGATCCCTCCGAGATCGGCAAGGCTGCGGTCTTCTTCGCTTCCGATCTGGCCAGCGCCGTGACCGGGCAGATCCTGACTGTCGACTGCGGCGTATCGCTTGCCCCGTATTTCTATAACGAAGTGGAGGACGAATCATGACCAAGGAAGAGGTGATCAAAGCATTGGATCTCAAGCCCCTCATCGGGGAAGGCGGTTTCATCAATGAGCTCTACCGCGGCGAAGAAATCAACGGACGCGAGATCTACGGCACGATCTACTACCTGCTGACCCCAAACTGCTGCTCCGTCATGCACAAGCTGGATGCGGATGAAGTCTGGTACTACCACGACGGACCCGCCCTGGAGATGCTGCTGATCTATGAGGACCATTACGAGATAAAATACCTGGGCAAGGATCTCCTCAAAGGCGAAGAGCCGCAGGTGCTGGTGCCCAAAGGCGTCTGGCAGGGTTCGCATATGGCTTATGACGGCGAATATACGCTGGTCTCGACCTCGATGTCGCCCGCCTACGATGGAAACGCGTTCCTCGCAGGAACCTATGAGGAACTGAAAGAAAAAACGGATAAACTTGAATTATTAAAGATACTGACCGGCGAACCGCAGTATCGCTGAAGGAGCAACTATGACACGCATGCGTTTCGGACCCAGAGGCTTTCTGACCGAAGAAGAGAAACAGAACGCCCCCAAGGTCACCAAAGAACTGATCTTCCGCATATTGAAATACCTGAGACCCTACTGGTTCCAGCTGCTGATCGTCTTTGCGATCATCATCCTTTCTTCCGTGATGGGTTTATTGCCTTCCCTGATCACGGCCCAGATCATCGATAAAGCGATCCTGGGAAAGGATTTCGAACTGCTGATCAAGCTGGTCCTGCTGGCGATCGTCACGCTGGCCGCTTCCAATATCATCGGCGTCTTCGAGACCTATATCAACAGCTGGATCTCCCAGCGTATCGTCTTCGACATGAAAAACGAGATGTTCGAACATCTGCAGACCATGCCGCATTCTTTCTTCACTTCCGAGAAGCAAGGCGATATCATCACGCGGATGAATTCCGACATCTCCGGCGTCGCTTCCGTCATCAGCCATACGCTGACCAATATCGTCTCCAATGTCTGTACGGTCATCACCACGATCGTCGCCCTCTTCCGGATCGACGCCAAGCTTTCCATCATCGGCATTCTGGTGATCCCGCTGCTGGTGCTGCCGACCAAGTCCGCCGGCAAGAGCCGCTGGCAGCTCTTATCGGAATCCCAGGCCAAGAACGACGAGCTCAACGACATCATCAACGAATCGCTCTCCGTTTCCGGTTCCCTGCTGATCAAACTGTTCACGCAGGAAAGATACATCAACGAAAAGTTCCGCAACACCAACAAGGAAGTGACCGCCCTGCAGACCAGAGAATCAAGGGCCGGAAGCTGGTTCCGGGTCGTCATGGGCATCTTCACGAACCTCGGACCGCTGCTGATCTATCTGGCCGGCGGCTATCTCATCATCCGGATGAACGATACCACGCTGACCGTCGGTACGATCACCGCGACCGTCAATATGATCAACCGGCTCTACCGTCCGGTAGAATCCCTGCTCAACGTTTCCGTCGACATGACCCGTTCCATGGCGCTGTTCACAAGGATCTTCGGCTACCTGGATATGGAAGCTGCCGTCAAGAACGCCAATGTCGTCATCAAGCCTTCCTTCGACAAGAAAACGGACATCACCTACAAAGACGTCGAGTTCTACTATCTGGATGATGTGCCGCTGATCAAGGATCTCTCCTTCCATGTGCCTTCCGGCAAGATGTACGCGATCGTCGGACCGTCCGGTTCAGGAAAATCCACGGTCGTCAACCTGCTGCCAAGACTTTATGATGTCAAGAGCGGATCAGTCCGGATCAACGATATCGATGTCCGCGACATCGATCTGACCTATCTGCGTCAGAATATCGGCATGGTCACGCAGGAAGCCTACATGTTCAATGGAACGATCAGAGAGAACCTGCTCTTCGCCAAGAAAGACGCGACCCAGGAAGAACTCGAAGAAGCCTGCAAGATCGCAAATATCCACGACTTCATCGTTTCCCAGCCGGATGGCTATGATACGCAGGTCGGCAACCGCGGCCTGAAACTCTCCGGAGGCGAGAAGCAGCGTCTGTCCATCGCCAGAGTCATCCTCAAAGACCCGAAGATCCTGATCCTCGACGAAGCGACTTCCGCTTTGGATTCCATCTCGGAAAGCTCCATCCAGAAAGCCCTGGATGTCCTGATGCAGGGACGCACTTCCATCGTCATCGCCCACCGTCTGTCGACCATCTTCATGGCCGACAAGATCCTGGTCATCTCCGGCGGCAAGATCGTCGAAGAAGGCGGACACGAGGAACTGATCGCGATGAACGGCGTCTACAAGGAACTTTACGAGACGCAGTTCCGCAAGGTCATCGAAATGGAAAGCGGCAGCTGATCTGCCATGACCGGTACACTAAAAACATCCATCGTCTGATGGATGTTTTCTTATGCAATGATCTTCTCTGTCTTAGAAACGGTTTCCGCATTTCGGACAGTAAGCGAAGTCTTCTTCCGTCTCGTAGCCGCAATAGCCGCATCTCTTATAGGAAGAACGGTTCCCCCGGATCAGCGTCAGATCGGCTTCATCGATGAGCGACACCGTTCCGTTCTCGATCCCTCTTCCTGTCTCGTAATCCAGTTCATACAAGGAATGGCAGCAGCTCATTTCGACATAATATCTCCTGTTCCATTTCCATACAGGAAGAAAGAAAAGAGACAGTACCGAATAGACCACGAAGACATTCATCCGTCCATACGCTCCGCAAAGATCGCAGATGACGGTCTGACTGTAATCGAGATCTTCCCTTCGCTGATCCACGCCCATCATGAAAAACATCGCGTTTCTCCCTTACTCGCAGTACTTCTCTTTCAGTTTCCTGCGCATGTCTTCATCGACATGGAGATACTTCTCAAGGAATGCCTGAGGCGTTCCCGCCAGTTCCCGCATCGTCTCGTAGCAGGCGTCGATGAAATGTTCGCTGGCCGACATGGCTGTCGCAAAGGAGTCGCGGATCGCTTCGTAGTTTTCGTGTTCCCCGGCCATTTCTTTCACCAGTGCAAGCACTTTGTTCAAGGTCCGGCCGAGGTGGCGATTGGTCTCCAGGTAGTTCTCCCGTATCATCTGCCGGTCGGCATCCAGCGCTTCCAGCAGCAGCACCGCGGCGATCCCGGTACGGTCTTTTCCGGCCGAACAGTGCCACAAAGGGATCTGACAGTCATCTCCTGCCAGGATCTCGAAGAAACGGGTATAGCCCCGCAAGGCCTGTTCCTCGCTGACCAGCTGGCGGTAGGCGGCAGACAGGTGTTCCGCAAAACGGTTGGGATGATCGAAAGATGCCTTGACCATCATCTCATAGAACGGATCGTCGTTGTCCGTCCGTTCGACGCCTTCGTTCTTTTCCTTGAATAAGCTGATATTGCAGTAGCGAACTCCTTCGATTTCAGGATCTTTATGAACCGAAGCTTCGCGGCTGGAACGGAAATCGATGACCGTATCGATACCCAGTCTCCGGATTTCGGCGATATCTTCCTGGCTTGCCGTATGCA
>JAEEGI010017765.1_pt1 | contig 14540 bp, 8 predicted proteins | sample 8958751 | NCBI WGS metagenome assembly JAEEGI01 (sample SAMN16246545, study PRJNA631951) | gut metagenome | biome: gut microbiome; feature: rumen; material: KS-attached | host: Bos | place: Iran: Karaj | collected 2018-10
AATCCGTTTTTCACGCCCACTGATATCTGTAATGCATTGCTCTATGCTCGTGACATCTTTGAGATGAAATCGGTTAGTGTTTTATCCACCGCATTTGACCCGCCTGTCATCATGAGATTCAATATGGATGATATGTCTATCACTGTAAATGAATTGGACCCCCATTAGAAAAAAGCAGTGTATATTCTCAGCGATCAATACAGACTATAATACTTTTACATGTTAGTGTTTAGGAGGCTGTGTCATAATTCAAACTTATATATTAATGTCCGTGCTTCGCACGGAGAAATTAAGCAAAAATTTGTATAAAAATTAAACAAAATAATTTTTATTATAATTTTATTAATAATTTTGTTTAATTTCTCGGCCGTTAGGCCGATTAATAACCATGAGGCGAATTATGACACAGCCCCAGTTGCTAATACATTGATTTACAGCAATAACTTTACTAGGCTTGCACTACATTGACAAGCGGGGGGATGAAGAATGGCGCCTTGAGGACTGCGAGTTGTCCCCAAGGCGCCAGTTTATTCAGTCACGTTACTGCTACAGTCCCATTACAAGGCAAGGCGCAGTCCCTGGTCTTTCCATCTAGAATTGGGATCGTCGCCCCAGCGGCGTGCATTGCGGCAATTGTCGCTGCCGTAATCGATGCTGCCGCCGCGAATGATGCGTCCGTTGCCCGTAAGTACCCCGGTGGGATTATACTGATGGTCGGCGGATGGGTAAGGATTGCCGTCGGAGAAATCCAGACAGTACTCATACACATTGCCACTCATGTCGTAGATGCCCAATTCGTTGGGTGCCTTGGTACCCACGGGATGGGTCGTGCCTGCGGCGTTGGCATTATACCAAGCGACGTCGTCGAGGGTATTGCTACCGGCATACATGTTGCCCCTGGTCTTCTTGCCGCCGCGGGCAGCATATTCCCACTCTGCCTCGGTAGGCATGCGGAAGGTCATTCCCGTCATCTGGTTCAGTTTAGTGATGAACTGCTGGCAGTCGTTCCAGGATACCATCTCGACGGGAAGGTTGGGGTCACTGGTGAAATTGCTGGGATTGCTGCCCATCACGGCATTCCATAGCGCCTGGGTCACCTCGGTCTGCCCCAAGCAATAGTCCGACAGGGTAACAAGATGGACAGGCTTCTCGGCAGCCGTCGTGCTATTGCCCTGATTGCGTGTGGCGCCCATGGCAAAAGTGCCTCCCTCGACAGCCATCATCTTGAAGGTCACGCCACCCACGGTGAATTCTCTATTTCCCGCAAACAATGGGACTAAATCCTTACCACTCAACAAATGGTCAATCAACGCAGTCACGTCAGCAATGCCAATCTTACCGTCGGCATCCACATCGGCATGAGGTCCCGCAGCTGCAGAATTGCTTAACAAATAATTAATTAATTCGGTCACATCGCTGATGTTCACTTTACCATCGGTATTCACATCACCCCTAAATCCTGTGGGCTGTGTGCCCTGCATGAATTTATACTCGATGTAATCGCCGGGAATCTCAAACCTGACGATCGCCTCGCGGTAAGCCGTTCCACTGGGAAGTGCCGTCGCCGACACATTGGCACGGACGCCATGGAAGCCTGTACTGTTAGTAATGTCTATAAGACTGATGTTCAACCAACTGGGCAAGGTTTCGCTACCATTGCAGGTAATGCGCCAGTCACCCCCAGCCGATGGGCAAGAAGTCGTGAACCTGAGGCCCGAGGTAGAGGTGCCGTCAAGCCAGGTCTTCTGCAAGTAGCCACCAGCAGCAGGGAACAGGTATTGCCCGTCCTCTTGCTCTTTAGTAAAGGTGATGTAGGGGTTATCGATGTCGATAAAAATGGTGAAACCAGTCATCATCGTACCGGTTGAAAAGAAGTTGTTCAGACCAGCCCAGATATAGTGATCAAAATTGCCATCTTCATCGTTAACACCGTACTTGAGGTAAGCGAGCTCACCGTAGCCCTCATCGACCTGGTCGTCAAGTGAAACAAGAGCATGGAAATCCACCAGGTTTTCCATTCCAGGACTGTTATAGCCGTCAATGGTCACAAGGATGGGATAGTCAATGATCGGAGCAAATTCAGTGCCATCATCTCCATACAAGGTGAAAGTGATCAGGCCTTGGGTCTCTTCGGCGGTAGTAGGCGTCAACAAGGCCTCGCCTGTACAAACCAGTTCTCCAGGCACTTCGGGCAAAGATACAGACTCTTCACCATAATCGGGAATATCAGCCAGCTTATATACCTTACAGGTCATCGTGACATCGGCTTGAACATTATAAACAATTTCATTAATCAAGAGATAGACATGATTGAGTTGATAGGGGTGCTGAGGTTTCTCAAATGCCTGACCCATGCCATCGATGTGGGAGGCATTCTTACCAAACCACCAACCGTTCTCATTGTCGCCCCATGGTTCAGCGCCAGAATACGAAGTATAAAGGTAGGGTTCCTGATTACCAAAACGCCCACTAAATACGGACGTTTTGCTTGAACATAAGGGAATCACTCCACCGTCACTGTAGCCAAACATCGTGTTATAAAGATTAGTGAATGTGGTGTTATTGTCAGCAGCAGTCACTATACCTTGATACTTTATGGTCTGGCCCGGGTTATCATTATCTTTTGATAAATTGCAATATTGGTACATTTCAGACACCACACCATCATCATCTAATCGCCCGCCATAGGCAACAAATTCAGGAGCCATCCACCAGCTATTTTGCTGCAAACTATAGTAAAGTTCTGATTGATAATCGATATAACGATCAACCCCAGTGCTACTATTTTCAGAATATAAATTCCAAGCATAATTGGTTGATTCGCTTGCGTTTTCGGCTGAACCGAGCCAATAGTATTCGGCGTATGGTTTTGCTATAAAGTAGGGATTGTTATTAATAAATATTACGCCATCAACAGCAGCCACAGCAGAACTGAACATACCAGCAGGACGACGGTAATAGGGTCTAATCGTTGTTGCCCTGCTTGGAGCTTTAGATACTCTAGAGACGGGAGAAAACACGTCGGACATCTTCTTTTCCTGAATCGTGGAAATCTCAGAGATTCTCACTCTACGAGCCTGGGGACGGAGAGTCGCCGGGACAGGTGCGACAGTCGGACTATGTGAGGTTTTAGCCCGGTTTTCTACCACAGTGCTGGGATTTTCACCCTCGGCAATACACACTGTCTTGTTTTTCATCTGAGCGCCTGCCGTTGACACAACTAGGGCAACGGCAGCAAGTAGTAAGATTTTCTTCATAAACGATAATGATTAAAGGTTAATAAATATAATCTGATAATTTTGACGCAAATATATATAAAAAACAACAATTTTATGTAATTTTGCCCTTGATTTTTCTTTTCTAATTCTTTTTTAGGATAATTATCTTTACATATTCACTAAAACCCGATATTTTAACATCATCATGAAGCGAGTCTTACCTATCATCATCTTACAATTCTGGGCAGCAGCCGTGTTTGCAGCCAATCTGGAACCCGTGGACTATGTCAACCCGCTGGTGGGAACTCAATCGAATTTCGAACTGTCAACGGGTAACACCTACCCTGCCATCGCCATGCCGTGGGGCATGAACTTCTGGGTGCCGCAGACGGGTAAAAATGGCGACGGTTGGCAATATACTTACACCGCCAACAAGATACGCGGTTTCAAGCAGACACATCAGCCAAGCCCGTGGATCAACGACTACGGCCAGTTCTCGCTGATGCCCACCGTGGGTGAGCCCGTGTGGGACGAGAACGATCGCGCCAGTTGGTTCTCGCACAAGGCCGAGACGGCAACACCTTATTATTATAAGGTCTATCTTGCCGACTATGACGTAATGGCCGAGGTGGCTCCGACCGAGCGTGCAGCCATCTTGCGCTTTACTTTTCCCGAGACCGACCAGGCCAACGTCGTGATTGATGCCTTTGACAAAGGCTCGATGATTGAAATCCTGCCCGGGGAGCAGTGCGTCAGGGGTTATACGACCCGCAATAGCGGAGGCGTGCCTGAGGGTTTCAAGAATTTCTTTGTGATCAAGTTTGACAAGCCATTTACCGCCTTCTATACGGTTGAGGACAGCAAACTGAACCGTGGACAACGACGCTCAGCATGTGACCATGCCGGAGCCATCTTATCCTTCAAAACCCGTCGCGGCGAGTCCGTCAATGCCAGCGTAGCATCATCATTTATCAGCCCTAAACAAGCACTGCTCAACTTGCGAGAACTAGGCAATGATGGTTTGGAGACCGTCAAAGAAAAAGGGCGCCAACGCTGGAATAAGGTGCTGGGGCGCATCCAGGTCGAGGACGATAACGTTGACCACCTGTGCACCTTCTACTCCTGCATGTACCGCTCGGTGCTGTTTCCCCGCAGTCTCTATGAGATTGACGCCAAAGGGAATCCTGTTCACTATAGTCCCTACAATGGCAAGGTACTGCCGGGTCGCATGTTTACCGACACAGGATTCTGGGATACCTTCCGTGCCCTGATGCCGTTTGTCGATCTCATGTATCCCAAAATGGGCTCATGGATGCAAGAGGGACTGGTGAACACGTGGCTCGAGAGTGGCTTTCTGCCTGAATGGGCGAGCCCGGGACACCGCAACTGCATGGTGGGCAACAACAGCGCCTCGGTGGTTGCCGACGCCTACCTCAAGGGCTTGCGCGGCTATGACATCGACAAACTGTGGGATGCCGTTGTGCATGGCACGAGCGCTGTGCATCCCGACGTCAAGTCCACTGGACGCCTGGGCTATGAATACTACAATGATATGGGCTATGTCCCCTATGATGTCGGCATCAAGGAGAGTGTGGCAAGGACGCTGGAATATGCCTATGACGACTGGTGCATCTACCGTCTGGGCAAGGCCTTGGGCAAACCCGAGAACGAGATTAAGGTTTTTGCCGACCGTGCTATGAATTACCGCAACGTGTTTGATCCCGAGACCAAACTGATGCGAGGCCGCCTCCAAGACGAGAGCTTCCAGTCACCCTTCAGCCCGTTGAAGTGGGGCGATGCTTTCACCGAGGGCAACAGCTGGCATTACACGTGGAGCGTGTTCCACGACCCGCAGGGCCTCATCAACCTGATGGGCGGCAAAAAGACGTTCTGTGCAATGCTGGACTCGGTATTTGCCGTGCCTCCCGTTTTTGACGACAGTTATTACGGCTTCACCATCCACGAAATACGCGAGATGCAGATTATGAATATGGGCAACTATGCCCACGGTAACCAGCCCATCCAGCACATGATTTACCTGTACAACTATGGCGGCGAGCCATGGAAAGCCCAGTACTGGCTCCACCAGGTGATGGACCGTATGTACAACGCCATGCCCGACGGCTACTGCGGTGACGAGGACAACGGGCAGACTTCAGCATGGTATGTGTTCACGGCAATGGGATTCTACCCCGTTTGCCCCGGCAGCAACCAGTATGTCATCGGTTCACCCTACTTCGACAAGGTCACGCTGCACCTCGAGAACGGCAAGCAACTGAGCATCACGCGAGAAGGCAAGGGCTGTTACATTCAGCAGATGAAGGTTAACGGCAAAGACTATTCCCGCAACTACCTTGAGCACGAGCAACTCCTGAAAGGCGGCAACATCCGTTTCGTCATGGGTGAACAACCCAACATGAAACGCGGCACCAGCGACAAGGATGTCCCCTACTCGTTTTCTCGTTAGATATTAGATTTTAGATATTAGATATCAGACGTTAGACGGTTAGGCGTTAGGCTTGAGGGAGTGGATACAACCTAAAGCCTAACGCCTAAAGTCTAAAGCCTAATATCAATTATCAGAGTTGGGTGATGATGTCTTTGACTAGTTTGAATGTCTCCTGGGGGGCATCGGCCCAGAAATCGAGGTACTGACGGGTGTTGTCGTGACTGGCACCCGGCGAGTCGCTGATGACACGCAGGGCGAGGAATGGCACTTTACACAAGTGGCATACCTGAGCGATGGCGCCCGACTCCATGTCCACAGCCAAAGCATCAGGAAAATTACCCTTGATGCGATTCACAGCGTCTACCGTGTCGATAAACTGGTCGCCGGAACAAATCAGACCCTTGTGGATGTCGTCACGCTCAGGAAGCAGTTCGAGCAAGCGAGAAGCACCCTCAAAATATAGAGGTAATCCCTGGACGCGCCCCAATTCGCTCTCGGGCCCGCACCACACGTCATGATAGGCCACCCGCGCTCCAGCTACCACGTCCATCACCTTGACCGACAAGTCTGCACCGCCGGCGACACCGCTATTGATGACGAAGTTAGGGTCAAAATTGTTCACTAGCATAAGCGAACCCATCGCAGCGTTCACCTTGCCGATGCCACACTGCATCACCATGACATTATGCTTACCCACCGTTCCACAATGGAACTCAAATCCACTCATGCGGCTTTGCTCACTGTTCTTGAGCAATGGCAGGAGTAAATCCAACTCCTTGCGCATTGCGACAATAATTCCAATCTTCATATCTTTACAATTATTTTGCTGCAAATTTACACTAATTTTCTCTAATTATGCTATTTTTGCCGTATGAAACAGTTAATTGAAATCCTGCACAATGAGGGATTGACCCTTGTCGTGAGAAGTGAGAACGGGGATATTCACCGTTTCACACAACGAGGCGTTAAAGACTTGGTGACGTTGGTGGGTGAACGTCCTGAAGTGCTGCAAGGTGCCTTCATTGCCGACAAAGCCGTAGGCAAGGCAGCAGCTGCCTGCATGGTTGTAGGAGGCGTCAAGCATGTCCATGCCGACGTGATGAGTGAGCCGGCCCTGGCATTGCTGAAAGCCCATAGTATAATAATAGCAGAATATGGCCAGCTCGTGGACCACATCATCAATCGCGCCGGCACCGACTGGTGCCCCATGGAACGCCTGAGCCGTGACATCGATGACCCAACGGTTATCATCCAAAAGATCAAGGAATTTTTCAGTTCCCATTAAGAAAACACCGGACGCCATTCATGCTCCGGTGTTTCCTTCAATTAAACATCACTAATTGTTACTATAAGCTGTGTCTTCAGGCTTCAGTTTAGATTCTCGTTTATCCTATAGACACATTAAAACGCCATTTTGTGACAACAAAACGACGTTTTAACATAACTTTAACATTGATATCTTGCGAGCAATCTACCCAACAACAATTACTCGTCCTAGTTTGCCTCCCAGCGGCCACGCCAAGGCGAGGCCCTACAATGCGGATGCCCCACTAATCACTCATCTGCAAGCGTAGCGAGCATCCTACAGCTCGGCCTCCTTGAGTTTCTCGGCGTTCTCGGCAACGATGAGGTGATCGATGCAATCCTGGATATCGCCGTCCATAAAGGCGGGCAGGTTGTAAATCGTGTAGCCGATGCGGTGGTCGGTAATGCGTCCCTGCGGATAGTTGTAGGTACGGATTTTGGCAGAACGGTCACCAGTCGAGACGAGGGTTTTGCGACGCGAGGCGATGTCGTCCATGTACTTCTGGTGCTCGTGGTCATAGATGAAGGTACGCAGACGTGCCAACGCCCTTTCCTTGTTCTTAGGCTGGTCGCGGGTCTCGGTACACTCGATGAGGATTTCCTGCTGTTCACCGGTGTTGGGGTTAGTCCACATGTAACGGAGTCGCACACCACTGTTCACCTTGTTCACGTTCTGGCCACCGGCACCGCCGCTGCGGAAGGTATCCCACTTGATTTCGCCTTCATTGATATGGACGTCAAACGGCTCGGCCTCAGGCAGTACGGCCACGCTGGCAGCAGAAGTATGCACCCTACCCTGGGTCTCGGTCACAGGCACGCGCTGCACGCGGTGCACACCCGACTCATACTTCAATGTGCCATAGACGTTATCGCCCGTGATACTGAATACCACTTCCTTGAAGCCACCCACAGCGCCCTCACTGCAACTGGACATCTGCACATTCCAACCCTTGGTCTCACAATAGCGGGTGTACATGCGCGCCAGATCACCGGCAAACAGGGCTGCCTCGTCACCGCCTGTACCGCCACGAATCTCGAGCACCACATTCTTGCTATCCTCAGGATCCTCGGGGATGAGAAGGAGCTTGATTTCCTCTTCCATCTTGGGCACTTCGGCCTGATTGGCGTCAATTTCCTCGCGCGCCATAGCACGCAAGTCCTCATCGGTCTCACTTTCAAGCACCAATTTCGCCTGCTCGATATCCTCCAGCAGTTTGCGATAACGGTTAGTAGCATTGAGCAAAGTTTCCAGGCTCTTGTATTCCTTGGTCAGCTTGACGTAGCGACGCTGGTCGGCAATGACATTGGGGTCAGTAATCAATGTGCCGATTTCCTCAAATCGGGCATCCAAGCCTTCAAGGCGTTGTAGTAATGCGTTTTCTGCCATAGTGTTTTCTAAATTTGGCTGCAAAGGTAGTAAAAAAGCCTTTAGCTTTTAGCTATCAGGCTTTAGTTTTTAGTTTTCATTCTTTCAGGGTGGCTTTTGACGTATTCCTGAATGCGCTCGGCAAACTTCAAATCCTTTTTATTCGTTGGGTCGGGAGTAAATTCCATGTTTTCGGGAATGTCCTTGCCCAGGTCGCACACCAAATGTGCTTCAGTGGGCGACACGACAACCATCAGCGAGTCATAGAGTGCATGCGTGTTGGCATCATAGGTCGCCATCGACAAGGTGTCGCCACTGACATTCACCGTCTGGTAATAGCGGCTGGAAATGCCGAACTTGTCAAAACTCTCATCAAATCGTATGCGGTAATTCTTCGGCGAGCAGTGGCTGATCGTGTAAACAGGTATCGCTGGAGCGCCATTCTTGTAAACACCACCAATACGGCGTGCATAGGCATGTTCGTGGCCCTGCATCACCAAGTCTACACCATATTGACGGACAAGGTCATCGAACATCCATCGCTGAATCAGGTTGTTGTTTTTCTTCTTGATGGAATAGAGCGGATGATGAAGCACAAGAATCTTCCATTTTGCCTCGCTGTTCTTCAATTTCTCTTCCAGCCACTTGTGCTGTGACCACAGATGGAAAAACTCACGGTTGCTGTCAAGCACAAAAATCTGGGCATCACCATAATTCAAGGTATAGACCATATTGTCACCGTCCTTTGAATCCAGGAAATAGGAAAACACGAGCGGGAAGCGGCGTTCCAAACGACGGATAGTGCCCTTAAAGTAGTCGTGGTTGCCCGTTACATTGAGCACAGGCATCGATTGGCCGATGCTGTCAAGATCACGGAAAGTCTCGTCCCAATACTGATTGGCTGGACGCTCAATCAAGTCACCGCCACACACGAGGAACTCGACCTCGGGATGCTGTGCCCAAGCCTCCATCAGCAATCTGTTGGCAACGCCACCGATGGTGTCCTGCACATCCCCCACAAAGAGGAACGAGAACTTGTCACGCTCCAGGGCATAGGTTTGGAAGGAGTACCACTGCGAAGACAGGCCACCGCTCAGGACACGGTAGCGATAATGGGATTCGGGGCGCAATTGACGCAGACGAGCGACATAGTAAGCCGCCTTTCCCTTACGGGACTTGAACACCTCTCCCTCGGCATCGATATTGGTTGTGTCATTCGTGTCAAGGCAGACCAACTCCAAGCGTGAGGGTTGCAGTACCGTGTCGCATTGCCAACTCACGTTGCGCGACATCTCACTCTCGTCACCGAAAGTCAACATCACGTGGCCCGGGGCCCTCAGTGGCTGAACGGCCAACTCCTCAGGATTTCCAAACCACACATTCCACCTGGTTGCTACCCATGTGGCCAAGGCAAGCATGAGTAACAGCAGGACTATTCGCTTGATATTTTTAGACCTTGTTTTCATTTTGTGGTGCAAAAATAGTACTTTTGTGCAACATTTCATGCAATCTTCTATAATGAAACGTCATTTTACCATATCCAATTTACCGCTGGTGGCCGTGTTATGGGACCTGCTGGTGGTCTATTGTGCCTATACCCTGTGCCGAGGCATTTTTCTAGCGCTGAACTGGTCGCTTTACGCCGGCACATTGACTTGGGGACATGGCCTGGGACTCTTCGGTGCAGGACTGCTTTTTGACACGCCAGCAATCCTCTACACCAACGCTGTTATCCTGCTGATGCTCCTGCTGCCGCTTCACTGGAAAGAACGACCTGGCTATTATCGGGTGGCCAGATGGATCTATACCATTGTCAACAGCATTGCAGTGTATATCAATCTGATGGACTGTGTCTATTTCCCTTTCACAGGCAAACGCACAACAGCATCGGTTTTTGCCGAGTTCAGTAACGAGAGTGCCGGTGAGATGCTGAAGATCTTCGGCGGTCAATTCTTGAGTCACTGGTATCTGGTACTGCTAGCGGCTCTGGTCACTTGGCTTTTCTGGAAATTGTTCAGACCTACTGGGGACGGAATTAACGGAGAAAACGGATTTAACGGAGGGGACGAGAGATCTTATCGATCGTTGACTCATTATTATATTTTCCAGGTTGCATCACTGCTACTGGCCGTGCCATTGTGCATCGGTGCCATCCGCGGCGGCTTCACCAAGGCTACGCGTCCCATCACCATCAGCAACGCCAATCAGTACGTCAATCGTCCTGCTGAAACTGGCATCGTATTGAATACGCCGTTTTCCATCTTCCGCACGTTGAAGAAAACACCCTTTGTCGTTCCCAACTACATGAGCGAAGAGGAGGCATCGGCGCTCTATACCCCACTCCACCAGCCCAATGACAGTGCTGCTTTCACACCGCGCAATGTCGTGGTGCTCATCCTGGAGAGTTACAGCAAACAACACATCGGTTTCTATAACAAGACCCTGAGGAACGGAACCTATAAGGGTTTCACGCCTTTCCTGGACTCGCTCATTACCAATGGAGCCATGACTTATCGTTATTCCTATGCCAATGGGCGCAAGAGTATTGAAGGCATGCCGTCGGTACTGTCGTCGTTGCCTAACTTTGTGGAACCGCTGTTCCTCACACCCGCATCGTTAAATGCCATGTCCGGCCTTGCTCGGGAATTGGGCGAGAACAAGGGCTACACGACCGCCTTCTTCCACGGGGCGCAGAACAGTTCGATGGGCTTCCACGCCTTTGCCCGTGCCACGGGCTTCCAGCGCTACTATGGCCGCGACGAATATAACGCTGACCCCAATTTTGACGGAGATGAGGACTTTGACGGCACATGGGCCATCTGGGACGAGGAATTCTTCCAGTTCTATGCCCAGCAGATGAACAAGATGCAAGAGCCGTTCATGACGGCCCTGTTCAGCGCCTCAAGCCATGACCCGTTTGTCGTACCCGAGAAATACAAGAGCCAATTCCCGCAAGGCGAGCGCCCCTTGCAGCAGTGCATCGCCTATACCGATTATGCGCTGAAACGCTTCTTTGAGACCGCCAGTCGTCAGCCGTGGTTCAAGAACACGCTGTTTGTTATCACTGCTGACCATGTGAGCCAGCAGATTGACCCGTTCTATTGCACTACATTAGGTAATTATTGTGTGCCCATCATCCTGTATGCACCCGGAGACCCGTCGCTGCATGGCTATGACGAGGAACAAGTGGTAGAGCAAATCGACATCATGCCCACTGTGCTCAGTTATCTGCACTACGATCAGCCATATATCGCCTTTGGTCGCAATATGATGAGCGGTGTAACCGAGGACGGCTTCGCCCTTCATTGGCTTCCCGAGTCCAGCAGCTATGAATACGTTTGGGGAGATTATGCTTTGCAATTTGATGGCAAGCAGATCACCAGTGCCTACATGTTCCGCACCGACTCAACCTTCACTAACAATGTCCTGGGCACCATGCCACCCGCTACCCTCAACCGCATGGAACGCCACATGAAATCCATCATCCAGCAATACATGCAACGCATGAATGGGGACCAACTGACGGTTAAGCATTAGAAATAAGAACGTTAATACCAAATTCAAGAGATATGAAGTACAAGTCAAGAGTGAACATTATGTCGATGGCATTACCTATCATGTGCATCGCTGTATTGTTGGCAGGCTGCAAAAAGTCGGTCAATATCGAGCAGCGCGTTGATGAGCTGTACAATAAGATGTCACAAGAAGAACGCATCGCCCAGTTGAAAAGCATGTACATGGACGAGTTGTTCAATGAGCAAGGACAACTGGATACGATTAAATGCCGTCAGTTGATTCCAAACGGCATCGGACACTTTTCACAGTTTGCCATGCAGGCTCCCCGCGATCCCAACGAGCTGCGCGACCGTGTAGCCGCTGTCCAAGACTGGCTGATTCATCACACCCCCAACGGAATACCGGCACTATGTCATGAGGAAGCCCTGACGGGCATTAACACCATGGGTGCAACAATCTATCCGCAACAGATAGGACAAGCCTGCTCGTTTAACACGCGATTGGCCGAGCTCAAGACCCGTCAAACCGGTACAGCCATGAGAAAAATGGGTGCTATTCTGGCCCTCTCGCCAATGGTCGATGTGTGTCGTATTCCCAGTTTCAATCGTCTTGAGGAATCCTATGGCGAGGACGCTTATCTGTCGGCTACGATGGGAACGGCATTTGTCAAGGGAATGCAGCAAGGCGACCTCAAGAAAGGTGTAGGAGCTTGTTCCAAGCATTATCTGGGATATGGCGGTGGTGGCGATGCCGACGAGAAGGAACTAATGGAAGAGATACTGTTACCTCATGAAGCTATCATCCGACTTGCAGGCAGTCACGTGATCATGCCGGGCTATCATGCCGTCCATGGAGTCAATTGTGTGGCTAATGCCGAGATTTTGCAGGAGATCTTGCGCGGTTATCTCGATTTTGATGGCATGGTGGTGAGCGATTATGGCTCTATCGATCAGATACCAGAACTCACCGACCCCGTCCAAAAAGCCGCTGCAGCCATTAATGCGGGCAATGATGTGGACTTCCCTACCAGCAACTGCTACCAACACTTGCAGCAAGCTATTAATCAAGGCCTTGTGAGTCCAGAAACACTTGAACGGGCTGTAAAAAACGTGTTGCGACACAAGATGCTTGCCGGGCTGTTTGATAAGACTCCATACCTTTACAGCCAGGAGCAGATTACCCTCGATACGCCAGAGGAGCGACAAACCGCCTATGAAATCGCTACCCAGTCGGTGGTTCTGCTGGAGAATAACGGCATCCTGCCGCTTAAGGAGGCCAAAAACATACTCTTGACAGGCCCGAATGCCAACACTATGTGGGCCATGTGTGGCGATTACTCATTCCCAGCCATGTCCTATTTCTGGAAAAGGATGGAAAGCGGTTACGAGCATCCTCATATCGTGACCTTGCTTGAGGGTATGCAGGACCACAAGACAGAGGACGTGAATATCCTTTATTCGCGCGGCTGCGACTGGACCGAAGAAATCGAAACCAAATATGATAAGAATGGCGACCCGCGTTCATGGGAATACGGACTGCTGCACCGCAAGGTGGACGCAGGAGAAACCGCCGACAAAGCTGAAGCGTTGGATATGGCGCGACGTAGTGATGTCATCGTGGCTGCCGTCGGCGAGAATGTGATGCTGTGTGGCGAGAATCGCGACCGTCAAGGCCTGAGATTACCTGGCCGCCAGCAACAATTTGTCGAGGAACTGCTGGCTACAGGAAAGCCTGTCGTGCTTGTTGTGTTCGGTGGCCGCGCTCAGGTTATCTCGGAAATCGCTGACCGCTGCGCTGCCGTCATTCAAGCATGGTATCCGGGTGAAGAAGGCGGGCATGCTGTGGCCGACATCCTGTACGGGAAGATCTCTCCCTCAGGCAAGTTATCTGTCAGCTATCCCAAAACAGAGGTCTATGAGCCATTGTGCTACAACTATAGTGCTAAACCCGATCCTCGCGTGCAGTGGCCCTTCGGCTACGGTTTGAGCTATACCACATTTGAATACAGCGACCTGAAAGTCGAAGGAGATTTCTCAACGGCCTCTCGTAGCGTCAACCTTTCATTTGTGGTTAAGAACACGGGAAAGATGGCTGGAGATGAAATCGCACAGGTCTATCTTTCCCCAACCAGCAGCAATCAGCCTCTTCGCCCGATTCAGTTACAGGGGTTTGGTCGTGTGTCGCTCAATCCCGGCGAGAGCAAGACTGTCAAAATAAAGCTATATACCGAACAGTTCGGCTACTACAGCCACGAAGGTCAGCGCCAGTGGAATATTAGCCCAGGCTCATACATCGTGAAAGTGGGAGCATCATCGGCAGATATCAGGCTGCAACAAACAGTTGCTCTGAATGGCGATCCTATCACCAAATCGCTAAGAGAGTATTACTTCTCGGAAACGATCATTGATCAATAACCATCAGGGTAAGACATCATTGCAAAGGTTGTAATCATTACTGCGTTAAAAATTGCAGAACGATCAGTCAACCAGACCAGCAGATATACTCATATAACAACAAGAAACACAATGATTAATGTTTTGTGTTTCTTGTGTTTTTTATCACTAGTGTCCGGGGAAACATCGTAAGATGTTAGCGGTTCGAAGAACCGATTTCAATGAGAAAGACCATGCAAGAACCTCGTAGAGGTTCGCAGCTTGGTCCATGAGCTGAACATTGTAAGTGCCTC
>JAEEGI010017767.1_pt1 | contig 14540 bp, 6 predicted proteins | sample 8958751 | NCBI WGS metagenome assembly JAEEGI01 (sample SAMN16246545, study PRJNA631951) | gut metagenome | biome: gut microbiome; feature: rumen; material: KS-attached | host: Bos | place: Iran: Karaj | collected 2018-10
TATCGTCACCAGTATGAGAAGCACCAGGCCCATCTCCGGGATTATCTCCACCAGGATCATCTCCACCTGGCTCATTACCTGGATCAATAATTGGATCATCACCTGGATCCACTATTGGGTCATCTCCAGGATCTACAACAGGTTCTTCTTCGTTATATACAAAGAGAGTTTCTCGTTGTATAGTTCCATTATTATCTAAATAATAAACTTCATAGTTTGGATCAACATAGCTCTCTGATCCAAGCCAATAGTCGTGTCCTACATTAGTTATTCCTAGTTGATTCATTTTTTCTAAATCTATTAAATAATTTTTTGGTCCTTCATATGATTCACTTAACTCATCACAAGAATATTTATTATTTGGTAAACTTCCAACTGTTCTAACACTTTGAACTAAATCAGTTCTTAATTTCTCGTTCTCATAATCATTTAAAAACTCTATATTACAAGTTGTTTCACCAGTCAATTCTACATTATTTATATTATCAACGCTTATTATTTGTATACCATTACGTCCATATACGGAATTTGCATCATATAATACTCTACACACTGTCTTTTGCCCATCAATGTTATAATAGTTTATATATTTTCCTTCGGATAAATCAGCATCAACAAATGTCTCTCCAGATCCCTCTTTTAGATTAATAACACTTTGTCCATCAATATATTTTGGTTCTGTATATCCATATCCAACATTGTCGTTCCATCCAACAAATTCCCAACCTTGAATATTCTGTCCACCTAATTCACTATATGTTTTAAGATTATTACTTTCTCCATAATTATATATATCTGAACCTAATACTATAGCACCTTCATTTTCTGCATCATTATTACCTTGACAATACTGAACAACATACTTCCTAATTCCCCACTCAGCATATAATGTGTGGTCAGATGGATATGAAACATTACTTGCAACATCTATATATGCTTTAGGACCCCCAATAATACCATTATTTCCTAAACTTGGGCAAAATGAATTACTAATAAGTTCATACATTCCTATTTTTCCATCAGTTTTTCTCCTGCAAGGAATAAATTTCTTTTGAAGTGCACCTGCTTCATATATGCTAAATTCGTATATTCTGATTTTGGCTCCACCGCCCCATTCACCGCTAGTGCTAACATCTTTGTTTGTTCCCATTATATACATATTATACGGAGACGAAATTGTAGCTTGACAATTTATTCTTTCTCTATCATTTTCATCATATTTAATATAATCTCCCTCAAGATTAAATCTAACTCTATGTATCTTAAAATCTGGAACAAAAGGAGTTTCTATCCAATTTCCAGATCCATCCTTATATGCATATGCAAGCTTATCATTTGAGTTAATATATAACTCATAACTCATTGAACCAGCTTGGTTATTTGAGCCTTGTTCACCATATATTCTTTGTTGTTTAGCTAGATTCAAAAATTGATATTTAACATCAATACCGGTCCTTGTACTAGGTTTATATCCAGAATTAATATATTGATTACCATTTCCCTCAATATATTCTAGTGGTTCATAATCAGTTGGAATTAATGACCAACCCATAAAATCATACCCTTCTTTAGTTGGATATTCCAATTGACCATATTCATTATCATAAGTGACATTAAAGGATTCTGTATCTACTATTCCCCCGTTAGCATCATATGTGACAGTATATTCTTCCGGCTGCCAATTAACATACATAGAAACTGTAACATCGCCCAGGCTCAAATCATACCCAGCTTCATGAGCGATATCATTAGAAAGATAATTTGAGTCAAATTGATTATAGGTTTTAATTATATCTCCATTAGAATCTAATAAACACCATTGTGCTTCATCAACTGCTTTATAACCACTTCTTTCTATATTAATTGATCTAGGATTCGAATAATCATGTAATCCATCATTATTAATAGCATATGTTGATAAATTTACACTACCCACTCTACTACCATATACACCTCTAAGAATTGCATCGTTGTTAGCTCTTGTCACTACATCTCCATTAATTCCCATTAAACTATCATGTTCAGCGGCTAAAGTACCATGATTCATATTATAATTTAAATACAAATAATTTCTTCTATAATACAAATTAATAGCCATACTAGTAGCATCCGGTATAGTCAAAGTAGTAATAGCACCGGACGTAGGTTTAGTTTCATTACCCGAATCCTTAAATCCTTCTTCATATGTAAAACCCGGTATTGAAGTAGATAATGAAGAAAGCGTAATACTACTTCCTTTTTCCCCCATAGCTGTATCTGTTTTAGTTTTGGTATATGTATTATTATCTAAATCATGAACATAATGATTAACTGTATATTGTAATGCATTTGAACTCCATTTTGCATATAATGTTACTGTAAATGTACTATCGTTAGCTGGTATTGAAGGAGTATAATTTGAATTTGCTATATATGTAGTCCCATTTCCATCACTTTGAGTATTCCAACCCACAAACGAAAAATCCTCATTGGTATAACCATTATTTTCTAATAAAATTGTTTGAGAACCTGTTACATTTCCATTCCCAGGATTATATATAACAGTTTTTGATGTATTTGATGTAGATCCACCAGTATTACCATTACCATCATATTGTATAACTAAGTCTCTTGAAAAAATTGCATATAAGTTTAATACAACATCAGTTACTGGTGCATCAGCAATTTGATTAACATCGTTATAGTTTTGTCTAACACCTGTAGGTGAAGTACTCCATCCAATAAAAGTCCAATTATCAGGTGCTGTTCCACTCAATGATGAATACCTAGTTAGGTTTCCTGTTTGTCCACAATCAACATACGATTGTCCAATATTGCTTCCACCTTGATAATAACGTATTAAATATGTTCTAATCCACTGACCAGCATATGCACTGGTAAAGTTGTCTCTTAAATATGCTGATGACCATATCGTTGATGTTCCATCTGTTCCATCTGTTTCATCTGTTTCATCTGTTTCATCCTTTCTCCAATAATATGAATACATATTAACATTTGTACTACCAACTTTAAATCTAAAGTTAGCACCAAAATTAATTGAATTACATCCTTCTAAACCGGATAACATATTTGATACATCAATTACCGCACTCATATTAAAATTACTTAAATCTAATGAAGTTAATGAATCACAATGTTGGAACATTTGCTTCATTGAAGTCACGGCAGATGTTTTAAAACCTGACAAATTTATTGATGTAAGAGAACTACATCCATAAAACATATTTACCATATTAGTAGCTTTAGGAGTTGAGAATGCTTTAACTGAAGTCAAAGAATAGTCGGAATGAAAAAGGTTAGAAAAATTTGTTACTTTGTTCGTATTAAAAGTTCCCCAATTTATTGTTTGAAGCTTATAACAACACATAAACATGTTTTGTATATCAGTTACATTTGTTGTATCAAACTTACTAACATCAATTGCAATCATACTTTGACAGTCAAAAAACATATGACTTATAGATACAACATTAGCTGTAACAAATGAATCTGGTAAAGATAATGACGTCATTTTTTTGCATCCATCAAAGAAATGTGAAAGAGTTGTTGTCCTATTTGTTACTGTATCAAGATTTTCCATACTTATAGATGTGCAATTCTCTAATCCTGCAAACAAACCTACTGCTGTAATATTTGTTTTAACACCTGAAAACACGTACACATCTGTAATCCTTGTCCTATAATTGTACCATGGTGTATCTCCCGTATTATAATAATTTGGAAGTGTACCATTACCACTTAGTACTAATCTTCCAGTATCTCTTATCGCCCAATTAACTTCACCAGCAGTACCACTGGCAATATCTGCATTAAATAAGTTGGTTTCACCACTAATAACCTTTTTAACCGCTTCAATATTGCAAAAAGCATATGTAAAACCTAATACAAACAATGTTAATAAGGAAATAATAATAAATGATGTTCTACTATTCATTTTCAAATCAGCTTTTTTTGATTTCATCATTTTTCTCCTAAGTAATACTAATAATTCCTATTCATAAATCTTTATTATTATTATAAATATATATATATATATTACTATAACAATATAGAAACAATTTGATGAGTAAATACCATTAAACTAGCGGAAATATTAGAATTGAGGATATTATTATTTCAATTATATTTATATTACAAAAATATTACAAAACATCATTTTTGCTTGGCAAATAAAAAAAGTATCACTCTTAATTTGAGTAATACTTTTTTATTTATTTTGAACTTTCTATAAATCTTTTAAATAATTTTTCATTACTATTATCCAACATTAACTCGGGATGCCATTGCACACCAATAGCAAACTTCTTTGAATCAAATTCAATTGCTTCTATTTCCTCTTCTTTTGAAAATGCTGTAATTTTTGCTGTTGTCACGTGAGAAAGTACTTTAGAATGGATACTATTTACTTCTAATTCCCTTTCTTTAACAATTTCAAATAGCTTAGAGTCATTATTAATTCTTATTTTATGATAACAATTCCCTTGATAATCTTTTTTATGCATTAATTGGTCTTTTACATCTATCAAACATGAAAAATCATCATTATCTACAATACCCATAATTTGCATTCCCATACATATTCCAAAAAGAGGAATATCATGTTCCAGTGCATATTTAGCAACAAATAAATCATAATAAAAAATTCTATCCCCACCTGGTAATAACAATCCATCGCATAAATTAATTTGCTCTATTAGATCATTTTCTTCTTCTTCAGAAAGCTTTGGCACATCTTTTAAGTTAGCTGTTTCATATATAAGGTTTTGCGTTGGCAATATAATTATTGGATTTCCACCATTTCGAACAATTGCCATCCTATATTGTTCCAAAGCTTGCATACAACTTCTCAAAGTCTTATTGGTATCTGGTCTTGCAACAATACCAATTATTGGTTTTCTTTTTTCCATTTATTTCTCCATCATATAAATCTGATAATTGTTATTATAACACAATTTTTTCCATAATAATATATTACTCTTATATTAACAAATTCTTTATATTTTCAAAGATTTTAATCAACTAATAATAAAAGAGCACCTGAATATCTTCATGTGCCCCATTTAATTATTTTATTTTCTTAAATCTTCTTACTGTTCCTGCCATACCCAAAATTGAAATAGTAAATGTAGTAATCCATACTAATATTGCATCTCCTGTTTTTGGATTTCCAGTTGGTGTATCTTTTACTTCTTCTTTTTCTATATTAAAGTTTGTACTAGCTATTCCAGCATCATTAAATGCTACGACCAATGTATGTTGTCCTACTTCTAATGAATCCATATACTCTTTATTGAATGTAATAATCGTGCTACCAGCTTCAGATGTATAGTTTCTTGAATCTACCTCTACATCATCCACATATACCTTTCCACCATCTTGAAAAGCACTATATTCTGCATTTATTTTAAATGTAGCATTAGTATCTTTATTTTTAGTATATGTTTGATTAGCTCCTTCAATTACTTCATAAACGATTGGTTTAGGTTCAATAACTGGTTCTATATCTGTTTCATTGGTTTTTTCAAAAATCATTTTAAATTTATTTATATAAATACCAGATACTCCAAGCATCGCCTTATCTTCATCTGTAGTTGTATATTCTATATTATCTTTAGAAGAAACATTTTCAGCAAGTACTAATATCTCATCTTCGCCAGCTGTACATAGCAATTTGTGATTTTTATCATAGACATTTATAATATTTTTTTCTGCAATTTCTTCATATATTAAAAATTCTTTATATACTAGAAATTCAAATACTAATTCACCTTCACCTAAATCTCCAGATACATCCATTCCATCTGTTAATTTCAAAGTAGCATCATGATAATGTGGTGTCCATTTTGCATATATTGTGATATTATCTGTTATTGGTGTTTCAAAATTAAAAGCTTTAGTTAGCTCTGCATCACTATACCAACCATCAAATGTACAATTTTTCCTAACTGGATCAGCTGGTTGTGCCACTTTTTGTCCATCTTCTACAAGTATGTCTTCAATTGGTTCATCTGCTCCATTAGTTTCAAAATGAACATTCCAATTTTTAATTTCTTCCCATTTTGCAATTAATTTTACTTCATCTTTGGCATCAAATATTGATTCACTTGTAACCATAATCTCCTCTGATGAACCAGAGTATAATTTAAATTCATTAACATGATATGTTGAGACCGGATCTTGGCAATTAATATCTAAGAAGCTATAGCTATTACTTCCCCATTTAGTATAATGAGCATAATTAATTATAACTTCACCAAATATTCTATTCCCATCAATTGAAAATTCAGCTGTTGTTAAATCATTATCATTAATATCAACACCAATTGGTACTGTGCCATCTACTTGTACGTCAAATACTAATCTATCGCCAATTTTAAATAATCCATTTGTTGTTGGATCTCCCGGAGCCAATCTTAAAACATTTCTACCAAAATATGCATCATAAAATGGGCTTTCAGATTTTAATGTTTTATAAGTTTGTAAAGTCCATCCTATAAATTTATATCCTTCTTTTGTTGGAGTTGGTAATTCACCATATACATCACCTGAATTAAGAATTTTTGATGAGGGACTTACATTTCCTCCATTTGCATCAAATATAACTGTATATCCACCTTTTGCTAGCGAATTTGACGAACTGCTTATAACTGAAAGTATGCTAAATAATAACGTAAATATCAATACAAAATAGACTGATTTGTGTATTAATTTCTTCACTTTAGTTCCTCCTTTTACTTTGCTATTGTGCTTTTGAAAAGTCTTATGTAATAACATAATTATAATATCATACAGCTTATTTTTAGACAATATATTATTTAATAATCAATTCATTTTTTTCTTTATTTTTTTCATAAAAGCCTATACATCATCTCTGTCATGGCATTCAGCCATATGTATATTTATCGCATAAAAATAAACCCTCGTTGCTAAACTTGTTTGTCTAGCAAGGAGAGTTTACTTTATTCATTGATAAGCCTATTATATTATTCTTCATCAACATCTTCAAGTTCTGGATATTCTTCTAATAAATCATTTACAAATGTTTCTTTAAATGGTGTAACATATCCACTTAAACTTTCAGCTTTAGCTTTTAGATTCTTATTATCTAGGTTTATAAAAATTTTAGATTTTCCTTTACCATTTTTAGCTTCTTGAATTAAGTTTGTTACTGGTGTATTTCCATCAAAAGCAATTACTGCAGAATTTCTTCTCTCAAATATTTCATAGTTGAAACTTTTATAAATTGTTGGATCTTCAGTCTCAGGAGAAATTCTTATACCACTTAATTGTTCTGATTTTAAGTTTTTAATATCTTCATCTGAAATCATATTTGGTACAATTGCAAATACATCAAATTTTTTATTTAAACGTTTTGAAATCTCTAATACTTCTTTTTCATAACCTTGCATTTTTGATCCAACTACAAAATATACTTTTTTCTCATCCAATCTTCTTACTAATTCTTCTAATGCATTTGATGCAGCTTCACTTATTTGTGTAGTTCTACCATCTGTGTTAAAGCTTCCTCCTGCAATAACTACAGGGAATTTATCTGTTGGTAATAAAGGAATAATATTATTGAAAACTTTTTCGGAATTATTTGTGTTTTTCAAATATATTTTTGTCTTTTTTAATTTTCTTTCTTCAAAAGCTTTTTCTTCTAGTTTTAATATGACATTTTCTAATGTATCACCTTTTATCATTTCTTTAAAAGCTTTAGTTTGTCTTTTAAAATATTCTTTTCTGCCAGCAATCACTTTATCTTCAACTTTTCTCATCTTTTCAAATTGTTCATCACTGACATTTAACAAATTCTTTAATGCTAATTGTTCTTCAAATGTATCTGTACCATACATTCCACATCCATCTGTACCTTGTACGCAATTAACTCCATAATCTAAATATTGCTTGATTGGATGATTTTCTAAATCTGTTAAATTGTTTAATCTTACATTTGATGATAATTGAAATTCTATAATTGCCTCAGATTCTTTCATGATATCAAGTAATCTTCTCTTATCTACTTCATTATCATTATTTGAATATAATCCATGACCAATTCTTACTTTTGGATATACTAATCTATCAACACTTTTTCCTTCACGAATTGCTTTAGCTATTAATGCTTCTTTTACACATTTTATAGAATCATATACGTTATTACTAAATGAATCATTTTCTCCAGCATGTATTTGAATTGTAAAATCTTTATCTTTTTCAATTGCAAATTCTACCATTTCAGCTATTAAGTCTTTGAATTCTCTAATGCTGTTTACTTCTTCACCTATAATATCTGTACCAACTACATATGGGCTTAATGACATTACCTTTGCTACGTCAAAAGCTTCCATAATTTGCTTTGGTGTAAACCAAATTCTTCTAATCGCAACTAAGAATCTTAATGATACTCCTGTTTCTTTTTCTATTTTAGGCATAATATCATGTATTTGCTTTAAATAATTAATTCCAGCATCACCTTTTTTAGCTAAGTCTGTTGTTGAAATTTCAGCTAGCTCTATTCCTTGCTTTTTGTACTCTCTTGCAATCCAAAGTAATTTATCTTGTAAGATTGTATTTTTTCTATATTTGCTTCCTGGTTTAACATCTTCAAGCATTTGATATAAATAATTTCTAACGCCTTTGCTTGGTATTTTGCTTACATCTCTTTTACCATATTTTACTTTAATCTCTGATTCTCTACCTTTGCAAAATACATATCTATAAACATATAGTTTTTCTAAGTTAGTAAATACACATTGACCTTCTTTTACTAAAGTTAAACTATTTCTAATTTTGATGATATTCTCATTCGCATTTTCTAGGTTATTAAAAATCAAATCGGCAAAGTTTATATATGTTTCATCCATAACTTTTCTTTCAAAAGCTTTACCTTGTAGTCCACAATCTTTATATCTATTATAGATAATTGCTTTATAATATTCTAATTTTTCTCTTTGGGCATCTGTGATTTTTAAACCTAATTTACGAATAAAATAATATGAATATCTCATTTGATATTTTAATCCTAATGCTATCAATGCATCAGTTGGTAAATTTGCATTCATATGTGTATGTAAATCTGTTCTAAATTTATATTTTTTTAATATATAGGTTTTTACCAATGTTTTTTCTATATGATAATCATAACGTTTAGTTTGAGACATTAAAACTTTAGAAATAGCTGGAACTTTAGCTCTAATGTCAATTACTCCATCAGCATATATATTAGCTACTTTGGTTCCATTTAATCTTAGAATATAAACTTCTCTATTATCTCCATTTAGGCTCGCTAAAATTGTGCCCTTAATTACATCTGCCCCATTTTCTCCTTTAGATAGCGACAAATCACAAACTCTAGCGAAGTTTGTGATTAGGTTTCCATTCTTATGATTTGGGGTTTCAATAACATAATTAAGTTCATCATCTTTATTTTTATATAAGTTAACTTTGATATCTTTTTCTTTGTCTAAATAAAAAACGTTCCACAATTTTTTATTCATTTTAAATATCTTCCTTTCTAACTTATTAAATAAGACTTAATTCTTGTATCGAACCATCAATAATTACATTAGATTATAGCATAACTTTACATAAAATTCAAGTAGTTTATCTCTTTTTAATTACATTTTTTGTTGATTAGTTCTGTTTTTTTCTTCTTTATAATATAATAATGATGAATATTATATTATGAGGGAATTTGTCGTTATGGAAAAAGAATTAAAATATGATTTATTACCTGATCAAGGGTTAGTTTTTATGTCTAGATATGGAGTTAAGAAAAAAAATGGATTAAGATATCCACGCATAGCTACTCGAGATGGTATATATGAATATAATTTAAGTGTATTCGATCAATTTGTTGAATTGGTATATGATATTGAACTAAGAAACAATCCTAATATAGCTTGGCCATATGATGACGATGATAAAAGAAAAGCATTAGCTAGAGAAAAAATTATTGATGTGATTGGAAAAAAAGCAACAAAAGGAAAAGCAACACCTATTACATATCAAACAATGGCTGATCGCAATTTTAGAATACTTCAAGCAAGATTATCTACATTAGATATTGCACTAAAACATGCTAATCTTGAAGATTATCTACAACTGGTTAGAAAAAAGGTATCACAAGAAGAAAAAAATCAAGATACTCAACGTCCTTTTCCTGGAAATATTATAGATAAAATACCACCAGAAATTAGAACGACTTTAGCACGTATTATACTTGCACTTACAACAGCTGCTGCATCAATTGGTACTTATACTGTAACTGATATAATGAACACTTCTTGGGAGGAAGCTGAAGGAAAACTAACTCCTGAAGATCTTATTAATTTAATGCCCGAACAAAAGGATAATGTTGATTCATTTTTCACATATCAATTACCTTCTGAAGATCCAACATTTAAGAGTGAACAAGAAAAAGTTCATGGTATTCTAGAAGAGCAAGGAACACAAGCTCTTATGCGACACTATATAGAAATCTCAGAAAAGATTGAATCTGGAGAATATAGTTATGAAGAGCTTTGTGATTATTATGCGACAAGCTATCTTCTTCCTCAAGTAATATCTCAAGCGCAATTTTGTCAAGCATTAGAAGAATATTCTAAAGAACATCCAGATGATGATTTGCAACATGATATAAAAAGAATAACAGAAACAGTTAAACAAGAAGAAGACGCTACTATAACATATTATGAACTAGATTTTGATGATGAATCATTTGGTTATATAGAAGTATTACATGACAATGACAAAGTTAAAGTTACCAACGAGGATGCAAAAAATCTTGATGATGATCTACCTAAACTTCGTGAATCATTTGAAAAAGCTAGTTCAGCATATAAATCTGGAGATAAAGATGCATTACAAAAAGAGACTAAAAAAGCACGAAAAAAGGTAAAACGTTATCTAAATATGCTTACTCAAAAAACAGTATTCCATAAAAAAAATCCATTCATACATCCATTGGATAATAATCGTTATAGAGTTGATAGAAAGGGTATTCCAGAAAAAGAATTTGGTGAATAACAAACAATTAGAGAGGTTTAATAAATGGTAAAAACATATCAAATAAACTTAATTAATAACAAAAATGATATTACATCGAATATACAAAGACAGGAAGGAAATAATGAGATAATCTACAATATTTGTAAAAATCCTTTAAAAAAATTTAAAAATATTAAATCTCCATTCAATAAAGAAAAAATAAATACTAATAACTATCAAAAAGTCTATTTTGTTTTAGATTTTAATGAGATTATTAATGAAAAAAAAGAACTCTTTAATAAAATAAAAAAAATCAAATTACTTTTTGATGTTAAATCATTTTTCGTCTATATACAAAATTATAAATCTTCAAATGAGAAAGATGTCATCGATATATTACAATCCTTAAAAATTCATTTTCTAAAAACAAAATTGGAAAAGATTGATTATATATATGATAAAACTTGTGAATATCTAGATAATGAATTTGCTACAAGAAATATTTGCCAATTCGAAAATAATAAATGTATAGCTAAACGAGAGTGTGATTTAACGTGTGGATGTTGTCGACATTCCAAAGATAGAAATTTTTTCTCATTATTAGCATCTGAATACGTTGAGTGTGAATATTTAAAAAATAAGCATTGTAGTGCAAATTGCATCTCATGTAAATTATATACTTGTCCTACACTTAATAAAATGGGAATCAAATTTAGAATTAAAGATCTATTTCTATTAAACAATTATTTTAGCATTAGACAAAAAATAATTGTAAAAGCATATTGCTTTACTCCTAAAGAAATAATTATTAAAAAACTTGTATAAAATAAGCCTAATCTGCTATATTGATAGCAGATTAGGCTTTAGTTTTTATTTCTTTTTATTTTCTTTTAATAAATCTCTAATTTCTTCTAACAATGCAACATCTTCTGCTTTTGCAGGAGCTGGCTCTTCCTCTTCTTCTTTTCTTTTTAATTTTTCTAAAGCTTTAACCATTGCAAAGATACATGCTGCAACAATTAAGAAATCAACAACTGATTGTATAAAATTACCATAGGCTATATTATGAAAATTCAATTCGCTAAAATTAATTTTTCCTAATACTAACCCAACTATAGGCATTATTATATCATCAACTAAACTTGTTACTATCTTTCCAAATGCACCACCCATAATAACACCAACTGCCATATCCATTACGTTGCCCTTTGAAATAAATGTTTTAAATTCTGCAATTGCTCCTTTTGCTTTTTCTTTTCCTGCTTTAACCTTTTTACCTTTTTCCATAAATATATCCCCTCTCTACTTTAATTAATAGTCTTTTTAGCATTCTTAATATATCACATTTCCCCCTACAATTCAAGTATATCAACCATTTGAATTTGTCACACTATTTTCAATTGTATTTATTTTATTATCTACAACTTTATTTGTTGAAGTATTATTTGTAGTATTATTGGTAGTTTTGTTTTCAACAACAGTGTTATTTGCTGTATTTGTATTTGTATTCACATTATTAATTGTAGTATTCTCCACCATTTCATTTTTAACTTCTATTTTTTCCTCTTGTGCCGGCGGTGTTGGTACTTCTGGCTCTTCAATAACGTCTTGTGGTTCTATTGCGTCTATCTCTGTATTTATTGATTCAATTATTTTATTAATTGGAGATGTTTTTGTAGTCTCAATTTCATTTGTTTCTATAACTTTTTCTAATTCATTTCCAGAATGCAGCGTACACGCTCCTGGTACAGTTCCTTTTAAATAGTACTCTGTGTACGTATATATTGCGCTGCATCCATTCCTAGCTCTCAATCCTGTCTTACTACATATCCTATATGCTTGTAAATTCTTGTCTATATTAAAATGTGTACTTACTTTTCCAGAATGGATTCTATGCATTACGTTAGTCCATATAAGTCCTGCTGGATTTCTTTGATTGAAATTAATTGTTTCATTTTGATCAAAACCAAACCAAGTAACTGCTGTATAATATGGAGTAAATCCGCATAACCATCTATCATAGTTCTCGTCGGTAGTTCCCGTCTTAGCACATACATCTACGCCATCTATTTTGCAATATGTAGCAGTTCCATTTAGTCCTAAAACCGGTTGCTGTAACATATTTTGAAGTAATGATGCTACATCTTTGTCAAAAATTCTTTTTTCACTTTGAACAGATTTCATTAGAACTTTACCATTTTTCTTAGCTATTTTTTCATAAAAAGTAGGCTCAATATATACACCATTGTTGGCAATTGTATTATACGCTCCTGCCATCTCAAAAGGTGTTATACCATTTACAAAACCACCTAGTGCTAACGTTAAACTCTCATCATCTTTAGTAAGACTTGTTATTCCCATCGACTTTAGATAGTTCATTGATTTTGACAAACCAACTTCTTTAAGCATCAATATAAATGGAATATTTTGTGATGACTCCAATGCTCTTCTCACAGTTATATTTCCTAATGGCTTGTTATAATCCCCCGGAGAGTAGCCTGGTTCAAATTCTTGAACAGTATCGTCATATATTGTAGAAGCTGTAAATACTTTTTCATTTATTCCTGGAATTAGAACAGATAATGGTTTTATTGATGAACCAGTTTGTCTTTTACTTTGAGTTGCTCTATTTAATCCTCTTGCAACTTTCTTCTCACCTAAACCACCAGTACAACCTAATACTTTACCTGTTTTAGGCTCTATTATTACCATTGCAGCTTGAGCTGTTTCTCCAGGATGAGTAGTTGATTTTAAAATATATTTGCTTTTTGATGATTCATTTTCTATCTCTTTTTGTATATTTCCATCTACTGTACTATAAATCTTTGAACCCGATAATTGTAAATAATTTAATGCAAAACTGTCAGAAATTCTGTATTTTGCTGATATATCTGAAATACATTCATTAATTAATGCATCTGTATGATATGAATAATTGCCACTTCCAGAATTTATATTTCCTGTCTTAAAATTAAGACCAGAGTCAACTTGTGATACTGCTTCCTCATATTGCGCTTGATCTATATGACCTAGTTCTAACATTTTTCCTAATACTGTTTTAGTTCTTTTATTTATTTTTTCTTTACTCTCCGCTGTTCCATCAAAAGGCTTATAAGAATTTGGTGAATTATTAATTCCAGCTAAAAAGGCCGATTCAGCTATATTTAGTTCTGAAACATCTTTATTAAAATAATATTGAGATCCTGCACCAACGCCATAAATATTAGGACCAACATAAATAATATTTAAGTATAAAGTCAAAATCTCATCTTTTGAATAAAGTGTATCTAGACTTATAGCTCTCCCCCATTCTTTTACTTTTCTGCCAATACTTCTGTCTGAATCACCAGTTAAGTTTTTTACTAATTGCTGTGTTATTGTACTTCCACCAAATGATGATTTTCCAAATTTTCTTATATAAGTTAGAATTGCCCCACCAGTTCTTTTTACATCAATTCCAATATGAGAATAAAATCTTTGGTCCTCTATTGATATATACGCATTCTTAACATTATTTGGTATATTCTCACTTGTCTTATATATTGTCT
>JAEEGI010017768.1_pt1 | contig 14540 bp, 17 predicted proteins | sample 8958751 | NCBI WGS metagenome assembly JAEEGI01 (sample SAMN16246545, study PRJNA631951) | gut metagenome | biome: gut microbiome; feature: rumen; material: KS-attached | host: Bos | place: Iran: Karaj | collected 2018-10
TGAGTTATAGAAGTCATAGAGGTTCGGGTTCAGCGGATCGAATGCTGAGTTCACGTCACTTGAGAGCATGTCGGAGTTCGCCAGCGCCCTCCTGATCACCAGCTCGGGATTGCCCTTCACGTCAAGCCTTGCCACAACCTCGGCAACAGCGTTGTCCAGAAGATGTGAGTTCATTCCTGTGGCACCTGCGCTTCCGATCTCCTCCTTGTCAGAGAGGATGCAGCAGTTTGTCCTCTTTCCTGCCTTGCCCTCGACCAGGGCGATCAGTGATGTGTATGCGCAGACCCTGTCATCCTGACCGTAACCGAGGATGAGGTTCTTGCAGAATCCCAGATAGCGGGCCTTTCCGGCGGGCACCAGCTCAAGCTCTGCTGAGGCAAGGTCCTCCTCCTTGATGCCGTACTTGTCCTCAAGGAACCTCATCACCTTGTCCTTGTTGTCTCCGATCTTGTAGGCGGGCTTGTCATTGTCGTGGTAATCCTTGACGTTGGGATAGACAGTCAGGATCGCATCAAGCTTCTCACCCTCGACAATCTCTGAGGCAGGCTTCTTCATCTGGTCCTGGGCGATGTGCGGCAGGATGTCGGAGATGCAGAACACAGGATCCTCAGGATCATCACCTATTGCGATGTCAACCCTGGTGCCGTCAGTCTTGATGACCACGCCGTAAAGTGCGAGCGGGGTCGCAAGCCACTGGTACTTCTTGATTCCGCCGTAATAGTGCGTGTTCAGATACACGATGCCTGACTTGTAGAAGCGGTCCTCATAGATGGGGCTCTGCTTGGCGTCAAGGCGCGGCGAGTCAATGTGCGCGCCCAGGATGTTCATGCCCTTGCTGATGTCATCTGTTCCGATGTTGAACAGGATCAGGCTCTTACCCATCTTGTTGATGTAGACCTTGTCCCCGGCCTTGAGGCTCTCAACATCCTCAATGTTCCTGTAACCGTTCTGCTCGGCGATGCGTACCGATGCCTCAGCGCAAAGACGCTCGGTCTTGTTGCAGCTGATGAAATCCATATAATTCTCAATGAGTCTTTCCATTTGTTTGCTCCCTGAGATTACTGTAATACTTAAAGCTTGGCGAACTCAAGGGCTTTGGTGTGCCTTCCCTTGTTGCAGATGACATCAACTATGCACTTCTCCATCATCACAGGCTGCAGTGCGGTGCCGATCTCCTTGATCTTGATGTCATACTCCGCCAGTGTGACAAGGATGCGCTCCATGTCCTTCTGAGTGTAGTTGTTGCAGCAGTCGCGATAGATCTCACGGTCCTTGGGCATTGAGATGGGACGGTCTCCGTCAAAGACCTTCTTTGAGAAGGCGCTGTTGTCCTCTCCGTACCGCAGGCCCATGCCGCAGCCGTTCTTGACGTTGATCTGCACGGAGAGAGCCCTCCTGAAGTAAGAGGAGAGGCGCGAAGCACACATCGCGGTGACCGTTGCAGCGTCCTTTGTCCTGAGTAACGTGTGAAGGCAGTCAAGCGCGCTTTCCAGCTTGCACCGGGCGATGTATGAGAAAAGGGTGAACTCGTTCTCCTCCCTGGTGTGGCTGAGAAACTCCTCCACATCATCATAGGTGACGCTGTCCTTTCCCGGAATAGTCTTCAGGAAGACAACCATCTGGGAGCAGGTGTTCTGGAACTCCTGCAGGTTGTTCTCGACTTTCTCGATGATCGCCGTTATTGCCTTCTGCTCTATGGATAATCCGTTTCTCCTGAAGAAGGATGAGAGCCACTCGTTCTTCTTGCTCTCAAAGAGCTCGTAGAACTTGACCACATGGTCCTTGCCCTGGGCCTCCACGGCACCCATTATCGCCGAGTTGACGTAAAGCTCGGTGCTGGTCATGACCAGGGTGGCGCAGTCAGACGGGTTCTGGATGTACTCCACAAGAGGCTTGACCTTGTCTGCTGTCTTGATCTCCTGGACCTCATCCAGGATCACCAGCTTGTGGTCAGCGAAGAGGTCGTTGTTGTTCAGCTGCGCATAGAGCTCAGCCTCATAGTCCTCAAAGGCATAGAACTTGGAGGTGTCACAGGAACCGATCTGAGAACGTACTTTGCTTATGAAATCCTCTTTCAGACCCTTCTCTGGGCCCAGAAGAAGATAGGATTGACCCACGGTCACCTCCCGTACTGGCGGATTATCATGAGAAGTTTACCATGAATCTGGCATTGTGTGGAGACCATGACCTTGTAGGCGGAGTTGGCGGGATGAAGCTCATAACGGTCTCCGACATGGTAGAAATGCTTGAGCGTTATGCCGTAGTTCTCATCCTCTCCGATGCTGGCGGCCACGATCTCACCGTTCTGGGCATAGTTCGTCTTCTTGATTATGGCGATATCACCGTCATTGATGCCGTCCTCAATCATGCTGTCCCCGCGGATGCGCATGGCGTAGAGCTGGTCGGTACGGCCGGCACCAACAAGGTCCTCCGGGACGGAGATGAAGCCGTCATAGACTTCCTCAGACTCAATGGGAGCTCCGGCAGCTGTTGTGCCGAGCATCGGGACCCTGATTATGGTGCCGCTCTCAGGTGTGGTCCTCTTGAGAAGCGCCATGCCTCTGGGAAGGTTGTCCGCGGTCTTGATGATGTTCTTCTTCTCAAGGGCGCGCAGATGGTCATAGGCTGCCTTGGGGGAGAAACCGAAATGGTTTCCGATGTCACGGAGACTTGGCGCATAGCCGTTCTCATCAAAATAATGCTCAATGAAAAGAGCGATCTCCTGCTGTCTCTCGGTAAGTCCCTTCATGATGCTACCCCCAATGTGTTAAGTACTTTATCTCATACTATCACACTGCTTATCAAAAGTTAAGATGCTATTTGAACTTTTTTTTGGGGCTTTTTTCACAGCAGTCCGGCCTGCTGCATTATCTGCCGCGTTGAGAGGTCACAGACAGGACATGCAAGACCCTCTATGCTGACAGGAATCCCGATGTCGGTCTTCATCCTGATCAGGCTCCTGTTTACGGGAAGCCTGTCCTTTCCGATGTTCAGAAGGACCTTGATGCGGTTGCTTCTGTCGTTCTGATAGTTCAAAAGAAGGTTATCCAGACTCCCGTAGTCCCTCATCAGCCTTGAGGCTGTCTTGGGCCCTATGCCCTCAACTCCCCGGATGTTGTCCGCATGGTCGCCGGTGAGGCTCTTGAAGTCAACGTACTGGCTTCCGGTTATCCCGTACTTCTCCATCAGGGAGGCCTCATCTACAATCACGCTCTTGTCCCCGCGGTAGCGCAGTATGCAGGAGCTTTCATCAATCAGCTGGTAGAAGTCACTGTCATGGGAGCAGACAACGATCCTGGCCTCATCCTTATATCTATAGACATAAGATGCGATCACATCATCCGCCTCATGGACAGTAGTCTCATAGCGTCTTATGCCCATCAGGTCAAGGACCCTGTATGCGTCATGTAGCTGGACAAAAGGGTTCTCCTCCTCAGGGACATCTGACAGGTCAGGCCTGTTTGCCTTATAGTCCGGATCGACGTCTGTCCTTGGGTTGTGATGCTCTCCGTCAAAGACAACAAGGACATGTGTAGGCTCTGTCATCCTTATGATCCTGAGCATCGCCCCGGCAAAGCCCATGATGCCCTGGACGGCCTTTCCCTCATGGTTGATTATCCTGGAGGGCATGCCGTAGAACATCTGGAACCAGAGGTTCATCCCGTCGACAAGTAAAAACTTCTGATGTCCTGTTTCCTGATTATACATAATTTTTAATTAAGTATTGCTTGTTCTAAGTGCTCTGATTGAGTTCAGAACAGCAATGACCATGACTCCCACATCAGCAAAGATTGCTGCCCACATGTTGGTTATTCCCAGTGCGCCCAGTATCAGGCAAGCGAACTTCACCGCAAGGGCAAACACGATGTTCTGATAGACGATGCGAAGGCACTTGCGTGATATGCTGATCGCCTTTGCTATCTTCATAGGATTGTCATCCATCAGCACCACATCGGCTGCCTCAATGGCCGCATCAGAACCCATCGCGCCCATCGCAATGCCCAGGTCCGCTCTTGTGAGAACCGGCGCGTCGTTTATCCCGTCACCGACAAACGCGAGCTTGTCTCCGCTCTCAAGAAGCCTCTCCACCATCCGGACCTTGTCCTCCGGAAGAAGACTTGCATGATACTCGTCAATGCCCAGCTCTGCCGCCACATTGGCCGCAATGCCCTGGGCATCTCCTGTGAGCATGACCGTCTTCTGGACCCCTGATGCCTTGAGCGCGGCAATGGCGGCCTTGCTGTCAGGCTTGACCACATCTGAGATCACGATATGTCCGACATAGGAGCCGTCATAGGCCACATGGATTATTGTTCCAACGCTGTGGCAGTCATGGGCCTTAATCCCGAGCCTGTCCATCAGCTTCATGTTTCCCGCGGCGACTGTCTTTCCGTCAACCTTGCCCACAACACCATGTCCGCTTATCTCCTCCACGTCAGAGACACGGGAGAGGTCAATGTCCTTGCCGAATGCCCTCTGTATGCTCTTGGAGATCGGATGTGATGAGTAACCCTCGACATGGGCCGCAAGCTCGATTATCTTCTTCTCATCTATGGCCGCATGGTGGACGGCCACGACCTCGAAGACTCCCCTTGTCAGTGTTCCCGTCTTGTCAAAGACAACGGTCTTTGTCTTTGAGAGCATCTCAAGGAAATTTGAGCCTTTGACAAGAATTCCCTCACGGCTTGCCCCGCCTATTCCGGCGAAGAAGCTAAGCGGTATGGAGATCACAAGGGCACACGGGCAGCTAATGACAAGGAATGTCAGGGCACGGTAGATCCACATGCTCCAGTTTCCCGCAAAGATCGGCGGGATAATGGCAAGTGCCAGGGCGCTGAACACCACAGCGGGCGTGTAGTATCTGGCAAAGCGGGAGATGAACTCCTCCGACCTTGACTTACGGGAGCTTGCGTTCTCCACCAGCTCCAGGATCCTGGACACTGTGGACTCCCCGAATGCCTTGGTGGTCCTGATTCTCAGCACACCTGTGAGGTTTATGCAGCCGCTGATTATCTCATCGCCCTCACGCACATCACGCGGCACGCTCTCACCGGTCAGGGCTGCGGTGTTCAGGCTTGATGAGCCGTCAACCACAACTCCGTCAATGGGAACCTTCTCTCCGGGCTGCACCACAATGACAGTGCCGATCTCAACCTCATCCGGATCTACCTGGACAAGGCTTCCGTCCTTCTCGATGTTGGCGTAATCAGGCCTGATATCCATCAGGTCACTGATGTTTCGGCGGCTTCTTCCGACTGCTATTGACTGGAACAGCTCTCCTATCTGATAGAAGAGCATGACGGCCACGGCCTCGTTGTAGTCCCCGCTTCTCTGGATGATCGCCAGGGCAAAGGCGCCTAGCGTGGCGAATGCCATCAGGAAGCACTCGTCAAACGGGCGGCCGTTGATTATCCCCTTTCCGGCCTTGCGCAGTATGTCATAGCCTATGACAAGGTAAATGACCAGGTACGCACAGAGATAGATGACAAACCCGGGAGTGCCTCCGATGTCGGTGACATGCCTCAGGATGTTGACAATCACAAGCAACGCCGCAGCGATGCATATCCTGATGAGATTTCTCTTCTGCTTCCTGTTCATATAAGGCCTCAGAGCTCGATGTCGCAGTCAGGCTCGACCTTGCGGCAGGCCTTCAAGACATCCTTCATCACGCGCTTATCGTCAGCGCCTTCCTCGAACTCGACATTCATCTTCAGTGTCATGAAGCTCACGCTCGCATCCTTGACCCCTGCGGTCTTCTTTGCGGCCTGCTCCATGAGGTTGGCGCAGTTGGCGCAGTCAACGTCGATCTTGTATGTCTTCTTCATAAGGTGCCTCCTGAACACATTAACATTTTAGCATATTCTAATATGTTCATGTCTGCATGATAGCTCACAGACACCATTATGTCAACAGAGACTTGCAGTTTTAGTTAAATTATGTTCCACCGGGTCAAGCTATGTTATACTGACCCCGGCATTGTTCTTAATGGAGGAATTCAAATGAAGAAGGCATTGATAATCATCCTGGCATCACTTCTCTTGCTCACGCTCTTCATCTCGTGCAGCGGAGAGTATATCCTGAAGGACTTGGCCAAGATGGCCGACAAAACTCACTGGAATGAGAAAGACAGCAAGTATCTGACTTTAAGCGTCGACCTGACAATCGAGGACCGCATTGAGGTCAACGGAAACGTCACAATAATGATCCCTGAGAACATAACCCTCACTGCAGCGAAGGGAATCACCGTGAGAGAAGGCAACTGTCTCACAATCTCAGGTCCCGGAACACTGAACGCCACAGGGGAAGAATACATGGCCGGAATCGGGAACGATGACAACCAATACTCAAATGGCGGGACCATCATAATCAATGGCGGAACCGTCAACGCCACAGGAGGAGAAGGCGCTGCGGGAATAGGCGGCGGTCAGGGTGATGGGTTTCCCGGAACCATAACCATAAACGGAGGGACGGTCAAAGCACTCGGAGGCATCCACGGAACCGGAATCGGAGGCGGATTCTGGAGTAATGGCGGGACTGTGACGATCAACGGCGGACATGTAGAGGCCGTAGGACAGGATGCCAACGGAATCGGCTGCGTTCCTTTTGAAGGAAGAAAACCCGGAGCACTCACCCTTGGAGAAGGTGTTGCCCTGAAGGTAAAGGACTATGAGGATTATCCTTGGGAAGACTATGTGGTTGACCAGCGCCGCAGGTACATGAAGACAGCCGATCCGGAATAAAGCTTTCAATTACCGAACTGCATGTTGATAGCCTTGGAGATGGGCGTGAATCCCTCTCCAAGGACCTGGTTCGCATTCTGCACTATCATGAATGCCTTGTCATCGATGTCATGGACAAGTCTCTTCAGGATTATGATCTCGTTGTTGGGGATCACGCTCATCAGGACCGGGCGGTCAGCTCCGGTGTACATTCCCTTGCCCTCAAGCATTGTCACCCCATGATCAAGGACTGCCAGGATCTTCTTGGCTATCTCCTCGTACTTGCCGGAAATGATGAGCACGGTCTTTGCTGTGTTGGCGCCGAAAGGAAGGGCAACCTTATCTATCATATAGCCTGTGATGTAGACGGTGGTCACCGCATAGAGTGCGCTCTCTATCCCGAACACGAACATGGAGGCGAATATGATAGCCGCATCAATCATGATCAGGCATGTTCCGAGAGACAGCGGTGTGTATTTGTTCAGGATCTGCGCGATTATGTCAGTGCCGCCTGTGTTGGCTCCGCCTTTCATGACAAAGCCTATTCCCGCACCCATGGCCACTCCGCCGAAAAGGGCGCTGAGCCAGACACTCAACGGGTCTGTGTAGTCAAGGAAACCGTTGCCGCCCGAGAGATCGACCAAAAGAGTCGTGAAGCCGGAGAGAAGCAATGTCCCGATAAGTGACTTCAGGCCATATGCCTTCCCGAATACCTTCATGCCTATCAGAAAGAGCGGGATCGAGAGCGCGAAGATCACATAACCGGGGTTCCAACCCACCGTGTGGTATACCATTGTGGCAATACCGCTCACGCCGCCTGATGCGATCTTGGCAGGATTCACGAAATATGCCACGCCCACCGCGGTGAGAAAAGAGCCTATCGTTATGTTCGCATATTCGTAAACCTTGTGCTTGATCACCTGAAACCTCACTTCAGCGGAAGCCTCTACAATTTATATTGTATTCAGTCCAAATGCAAGATGTCACGCGCCTGAGATTCGGAGATGTCCGCCCTGTAGAACAGTTTATAGAACTCGCGTGTGCGCGCGATGATGTCTATGCCGGCCTCAGGATAGAGGACCCATGCCAGATACCACAGCCCGATTATCCTGTTGGAGCACACAGGATTGTCGATGAAGCCGTGGGGCATGTCCGGTACAAGATAGACATTGCCGTCCCTCACTGCCCTCATGCCTGCCCAGTCACCTGATGTGGTTACCGTCTTATAGCCTTCCTCCGTATAGGTGAAGATGAACTCCGGGTCAAGCTGGTACAGAGTCTCAAGGGAGATGCTCCCGTTGGACTGGGCGGTCTTTGATGTGACAACCACATCAGCCCCGGCCTTCTCCGCGCACTGGGCATGGCTCTTGCCGCCTATGACTGCCTCAAGGCCGTTGTTGGATGAGGTGATGTATACGGTGGGTTTCCTGCCTGTGCTGTATTTTTCTATCTCAGCGACAACATCCTCATAATACCTTGCAAGATCCTCCGCACGCTCCTCATAACCCAACAGTTTTCCCAGCCTCCTGAAGACATCAGGATAATTGTCCATGTTCGCCTCGATGAAGATCACGGGAACCCCCACATCCTTGGAGACATCATCAAGCTCCCTGACCATATCCTCGACAGAGCCCTTGATATCACCGATGTCGATTATCATCTCAGGGTCAGCAAGTATCAGAGTCTCCTTGTTCAGGTTAGCCTTCTTTCCGTAAAGTGTTCCGAAAGCCTGAAGGTCATGCGTGAAGGACGGGTAGACTGTCCTCTCGTCAGAGGTGAGCTTTGTCGTGAGACCGACAAGCTTCTCCGGCGCGATCTGGAAGATAAGCACCTGGGCATTTGATCCGGACGGGGCAATCCGGGTGATGTCAGCAGGAAGAACAACCTCTCTTCCCAGGTCATCCACAAAGACCTGCGTCCCGGACGCGGAAGTCTCTTGATTCTCAACAGTAGCCTGTGAGAAGACAATACCTGATGAAAGAATAAGTATCACCATCAATAAAGTCAGTTTCTTCATATTCTCTCTCCTGTTTCTATATCAAACAGCACCAGATTCTTCCTGTTTCTGAACACATACGGATAATCCTTGTCAAATGTCTTCTCAAGGAACTTTATATACTGTTTCTCGTTCTTTCCCAGGTATGTCCACCTGATGAATGACCTTGCCTCTTCCTCAGACCTCAGAGGCTGGCTGAAATCAAGCTCCAGGTCCTCTCTGGTGTATGAATACCCCTCTCTATCCAGAATCCCGCATATCAGGTCTGTCTTGTCAGGCCTTGTGTCCTGGTTGTGGCCGCTATGCCGCGATATGACATAAACAAGCTTCCTGGATGCGTGATCCGCCATTGCATTCAGGTCGGATGCATCCTCGATATGGCCGTAGTTGATGCACAGAACCACATCAGATCTCTCCTTGAGCTCCGACGCATCACAGCAGCGGAAGATGTCTTTTCCTGTACGCTCTCTGGCCTTCTCTATGACCTTGGGCTCTATGTCCACTGCCCTGATGTCATAACCGTCGTCAGAGAGAAGCTCTGCCTCATAGCCCAGTCCGCAGCCGAGCTCAAGGACGCTTTCTTCCTTTCTGATATGCCTCTCAAGCTCGTCCGTGAGTCTCCTGTGATAATCCGAGGCTCTGCTTGCACGGATGAACCACTCAATGCTCTCTTCTGTCCACCAGGTCATTCGGGTATGCATGCAAGTCTCCCGTTCTCTGTGCGGACAATGCTTATGTGTCTTCCGTACAGCCTTGAGAGCACATCGTTTCCGATCAGGTTCTCAGGCCTGTCGTCATAGACAATCCCGCCGTCTGCCATTGCCACCACCCTTGAGGAATGTGTGAGCGCAAGGTCCGGGTTGTGTGTGGAGTAGATGCAGCTGTAGCCTTTTCGGACAAGCTCTCCGACCTTCTCAAGAACAAGGAGCTGGTTAGAGTAATCCAGGAACGATGTAGGCTCATCCAGGATCAGGAGCCTTGCGTCCTGCATCAGCGCCCTTGCCACCAGCACCAGCTGCCTCTCACCTCCGGAGATTGTGTCCATTGTCCTTCCGGCTATCTCCTGCAGGTTCAGGAGCTGTATCATCTGCTCAACCTTCTCCTCTTCCCTCTTTCCTGGAGACTGCATCAAAGAGAGCCTGCTTGAGCATCCCATCAGGATTGATGTCCTGACTGAGTACTGGAAAGCCGATCTTGTTATCTGCGGGATGTATGCCATGAGGCCTGCCCTCTGCCTGAGCTTAATCGCTCCGACCGGTGTTCCGTCAAAGGTGATTGTGCCCTCATTCGGCCTTAGGAATCCGGGGATGAGTCTCAGAAGGGTTGTCTTTCCGGCTCCGTTCTTTCCCAGGAGGCTGACCATCTCCCCTTCCCTGACGCTCAGGTCAATGCCGCTCAGGACCGGCTTCTCCTTGTAGCTGAATGAGAGGCCTCTGATCTCAAGAGTCATAGCGCACCTCCCTGAATAGCAGAAGCAGGAAGAACGGGGCCCCGATGAACGATGTCAGGATTCCGATCGGGATCTCGATTGTGGCCGCGGACCTTGAGACGCAGTCCACCAGCGTCAGGAATGAGGCTCCCAGGAACACCGTGGACGGGAACGAGTACCTGGCGTCATTTGAGACCGTCATGCGGGATATGTGAGGTATCACAAGGCCCACCCACCCTATGTTTCCGGCAACCGCGACGCTGCAGGCGGTTATGACAGTGGCGCATGTTATGGCTATTGCCCTGATCAGTCTTGTGTTCACTCCGATGGAGCGCGCCTCATCCTCGGACAGGGACAGCAGGTTGATCTTCCACGACAGGGCCAGGAGCACGGCGATCGAGAGCCCCACAGGAACGGCTACCATCCCCAGTGCCCTCATGTCGGTTCCGGAGAGGGTACCCATCAGAAAGTACGTTATTGCAGGAAGCACGTTGTTGGGGTCCGCCATGAGCTTCACGAAGCTTGTGGCCGCAGAGAACATGGATGACACCACCATCCCCACCAGGATCAGGCCCAGTGTCTGCTCCCTTCTGGTCCGTGAGGCTATGGTGTAGATCAAAGCCAGCGCCACGATGCCTGCGATGAATGCGTTGACGCTCACAAGGACCGACGACAGCCCCAGAAGAAGCGAGAGCGATGCCCCGAATCCCGCTGCAGTGCTTGTGCCAAGCACATCAGGTGAGACCAGGGGGTTTCGGAATATCATCTGGAACGTCTGGCCGCTCAGGGCAAGACCTGCGCCCAGAAGAAGCGATGCGAGTATCCTGGGAAGGCGTATGTGAGTCACGACTGCCACGGCATTTCTGTCCATGCCCAGGCTGTGCCCTGAGAGATGCTGGATAAAGACCTTGATTATCCCGACCGGGCTTATCCAGTACCGGCCTATGCCAAGGGCAGCAACAGCCACCAGGACTGTGGCAATGCCGAGTATCATTACTTTGACTGTGGCCCTGTGTGACATCATTCCCCCATCGGATTTCCATTATATCTGAACAGACATAATGGCGCAAGAATCATGTGTACTTATTTTCCCTTTATATGTACAATGTGCCCTATGGGTCTTAAGAAGCGCCTAAAGAGCTGGTTCTCCAGACGCTACGGCGATGATGAGTTCGAGATATTCCTCTATGTGATAAACTTCGCGCTGCTTTTCGCGGCCTTCATACCGGATCTGCACTTCCTGGTGTTCATCGCGATAATAGGATTCATCTACACGACATTCAGGGCAATGTCATCGAACATTGAGAAGCGTTCAAGGGAGAATGAGATTTTCCTTAAGATTATCTTTCCTCTGAGGAAGAGGAAATGACATCATCGTCCTTCAGATGAGATGAGACAAGGATCTTGTGGATGTCTGAGTAGCTGAGGTCCTTACCCTCCTCCATCAGCTTCTTTCGGAGGTTCTTGAACTTGTACATCATGGCATCGGCATTCTCGATCGCATCCATTATGCTGGCCTCACCCGGTGAATACGGGGCATAACCTGTTGAGACGAACGGGAGGTTCGTGACGGTAAGGCGGGCATCCTCCATTGCGGCATGGATCTTCTCGATTATCTGCTCGGGGTCACACGGGATTCCGGGGATAATCACGCAGAACTCATCTCCGCCGGTCCTGTACACGCGGCTGGAGGCAGGCACATTCTCCTTGAGGATCTTGGCCACTGTCCTGAGGACATCGTCACCGAAAAGGTGCCCGAATGTGTCATTGCACTGCTTGAAGTAATCGATGTCCACGCTGATCAGCAGGCTCCTCTCATCAAGCTGCGAGATCATGCTGTCATAGCTGTGACGGTTCAAAAGCATCGTCAGGCTGTCCGTGCTCTGGACCATGGCGACATATGTGATGTAGAAGAATGAGAGCGTTATCGCAAGGACTATGTAGTCCACGTGGATTGACTTGTCGATGTTGTGGAGCGCAATTCCAAGGATCATGAACACCAGGATCAGGTAGAGCGTCCACGAATGGCGGCCCTGATACTGCCTGCTCAGACGGATTGTGCCGATCAGAAGGCAGAGGCCCTGGAACACATAATCGACCATATAGATGAAGTACAGGCGTCCGTGGTGGTACACATTGGCCGCATCCACATAGAAAATGAAGCCAAACACGGATGACAGGGCTATCATCACGAAATTGAATATCACGCCGCCAAGCATCACACCCAGCAGCTTGCGGTCATCGGAGATGGCGGGCATGAGTGCAAGGGGGATGAGCGGTGCAGAGCACATCTCCAGAGCCTTCACGATGGTATGGAGCCAGATGACACTGTTCGAATGCTCAAGGAAAGCCGCGCCCCATTCAAAAGCAGCTCCGATGATGACAATCAGGAATCCCCTGCAGAACTGCTTTTTCTTGAGTGGGGTCAGAATGGGACTCACACCAATGATCACACACATGATAATGCAGGCAAGGACCGCCATGAGTATCGTTGCTGTGTAGAAATTTGACATCTTAACCCTCTCCGTATTCTGAGCTTTTACTTCCCCAGAGCCTCAATGTAAAAACTCACCGGCCTGAATCCGTCGTTACAGGATATCATAGCCGAATTCTTATCCTTCATCCATCCATCATAGAAGTTTCCGCCCCCATTTGCAAGTTCCTTTACAAACGGCTGCATGACAGACCATGCGCTGTCACACATGCCATCGGGACATTCTCCTTCCCTGGATATGAAAACCTGTCCGATTCTCATGTCACAGGCATGCTCTATGGGGTTCTCATACTCCTTCATCAGATCCTCATAGACAGTCCGGCGCATGACCGTGATCCTGACGTCTCTCATGCTCACTCACCGGGATCCGGTCTGAGGACCTTACCTATGTTCCATAGATGAGAGGCATTCTTTGCGGCTGTCAGGCGCTCCTCCTTTGTCTTGTACGGGATTTCGGCAGTGTGCGCGCCGCAGTCAAGGCAAGAGACATAGAAGCACCAGCCGCCCTCTTCCTCAAGAGCTCCGGTTCCCCTGCAGAGCGGGCAGTCCTGAAGCTCAATTTCCTTTAATATCTGTTCCATCAGCTTTCTCCAGCTTTTTCTTCAGATCAAATCCGAACGTCGAATCAATGGCATGCACAGGACAGGCCGCCTTGCACTTTCCGCACCTGATGCATTCTGCGGTGTTGATGTCCTCTGTGCATCTGACATCCATCGGGCAGGCTTTCTCGCACTTGCCGCATCCTATGCACTTTGACTTGTCCAGATGCATCTGATAAAGGCTGAAGCGAGAGAAAAGACCATATAGCGCCCCGAGCGGGCAAAGGTACTTGCAGAACGGCCTGTGAATCATCGTCGATGATATCAGGACAATCAGAAGCAGACAAGTCTTCCAGCTGAACAATATCCCGATCATCTCCTGCAGAACAGGATTTGTAAGTATCAGCGATAATCCGGCCACCGTTCCTGCAGGACAGACATATTTGCAGAACCAGGTCTCACCCATGTTGAAATCGTCTCTGATCAGTATCGGAAGCAGGATGACCAGGACTGCAAGGACAACATACTTGAGGTATCTGAGAACCCTGTCAACCTTCCCGTTGACCTTGATTTTCTTTATGGGAATCTTATGAAGCAGGTCCTGCAGCAGTCCGAACGGACAGAGAAATCCGCAGACAAGACGCCCGAGCACAAGTCCGAAAAGCATGATCAGTCCGAGTACATAGAAACTGAAGCGGTGCTTGCGGCTGCTGATTACAGCCTGAAGCGATCCTATCGGACAAGAGCCCAAGGCCCCGGGACAGGAGTAGCAATTGAGGACAGGCACACAGAGGATCTTGGTCTTGCCCTGAAAGATATGACCCTTGACGAATCCTGCGGCGTAGCCGTTGAAGAAGGCTGCAAAAAGAAGCTGTATGAAGGTTCTCTTCCCTTCCTGTGAAAGTTTCTTCTTCATCAGCCGATACCTATGCATGAAAGACAGATGTCCCTGCCCTTCGTCAGAACTATTGCGGCCTCGTCACGGAAGACTCCGATGATGATGAACAATACGGCTGCAAGAAGAACTCCAATGCGTAAGACAGTCTTTCTACTCACTTTTCAACACCCAGAAGCTTGTTGATCTTGCTTGTGTATCCGATGTATGCCCCATACTTCGGAACCCCGATCTGAACATCGAGGATTGTTCCGTCACTTCCTACGAAGAGAGTCGTGGGATATCCGATCACGTTGTAGAACTGCTTCACCTGGTCTGAAGTCATCTTGAGTATGGTGAAATCCAGCTCGAAGAATTCGACGATCTCCTTCAGGTCCTCCGGAGATTCGTAGGCATCGGCACAGATGGTGATCACGTTGGCGTTCTTGGGCAGATCCGCACGGATCATCTTGATATCCGCCATCTCCC
>JAEEGI010017771.1_pt1 | contig 14539 bp, 10 predicted proteins | sample 8958751 | NCBI WGS metagenome assembly JAEEGI01 (sample SAMN16246545, study PRJNA631951) | gut metagenome | biome: gut microbiome; feature: rumen; material: KS-attached | host: Bos | place: Iran: Karaj | collected 2018-10
GTGGCGTTTGCGATGTTTGAACCCGGAACGCTAATTTGTAAATTCTTGCCGACAACAGACAAACTTGCGGCAGCCTTTTGCGCGTGTAGCCTGTTCTTGATGCTGGTCGTGTGTTGTTCCTCGATTTTGTACTTGTCCCAGCCGGGCATATCTTCGAGCGTCAAGGTGTATTCGTTGTTCATCACGGTTTTCCACGATTCCTTGTTGTTGTCGTTTGCCCAACCTTCCATCGCGTAGTCGCCGTACCACGGCATGAACCAGCTCCAGTTCGCTCCATCGGCCTTCATCTCGTCGGGGTAGGGCACAGAGCCGTTTTCGCTGAGCGTCACGATTTTTTTGCCGCCGAACATTTCCTTCACGGTTTCGAAACTCCCCACGAGGCTGGAATGATTGGCTTCGCGCGGGTAGTAATAGTAATCGCGGCCCACGACATCCACATATTCATCGCCCGGGTACCAGTCGAGAGCGTCGGATGCTTCGTCGGTCGTCCACACCCAAATTAAGTTGTGCAAACCCTTCTGGTTTACGAAAATGTCGAACATGAGCTTGTACAAAGCGACGCAGGGCTTGGCGCCGTCAGTGCCCCACCAGAACCACTTGCCGCTTGCTTCGTGGAGCGGGCGCCAAAGAACGGCAACACCTTCTTTTTGCAAGGTCAATAGCGAGTCGGCTATCATTTCCATATCGCGCACAATAGCCTTGTATTCCGCACTTTCTGTTTTCCACTTTTCAGTCGCTTCGTCGTAAGCCTTGGTGATGCTGAACTCGGTGAAAGGCGTGTTGTTGCTAGATTCAGTGTAGAACGCTTCCACGTCGTGCATCGGGTCTTTCCAATGCCAGTTGAATGCCGGGATGCCACCCGCTTTCCATACGGTCTTTGCCATTTCGAGCGAGGCATGGGTGTAACCCTGATGCCATTGCTGGTCAGAATTCTTGCCGGTCGCGTGCAAAAAGTCAAAACCCACGAGAACCACGTTCTTGCCGCTGGCATCATGGATGTACTTGAGTTCTTCTTGCGTTTCATAGGTTTGCGGAGTGTATTTGCCATCGTTTTCCATGGTGCGATTTGTCATGACGCCGCTAATCACGTGCTTGCCGAAATTGTTGAGCAAGAAGTTGTAGAGTTTCTGGGCACTTTCGGTGGGTTCGGGTGTAACAGGTTTCGGCGAAATGCTCCACGGGCTTGCCTCGTATTCTGTAAGTTCGATGTAGTCGAGGTTTACCCAGCCCCAGCTGTGCACAATCCCGATAATGTTCTCGCCTGCGGTAAGCTTGATTTTGCCCGCGCCCTTGATAGTCTTGAAATCATCGGAAATGCCAAAAGAAATTTGCCCGGCAGAAACTCCGTTCACTGTCAAGTTTTGAATTTTGCTGCCCGATTCCGTTGGCAGTTGGTACGTTGCCCAGAGCGTGTAATAACCCGTGGCGGGGATTGTCACCTTGAATTCCAAATTGCCGTCTTTCATTTCGACGAATTTGCCGCCGGACGCCTTGGCGTTTTCGCTAACGACGACTTTGTGGTCATCGGTGGGGACTGCGTTTTCGGCCTCGATGCGGATGGGAGTGCCTGCGGCAAATGCCGTGGCTGCAAATACAGCGAGTGTTGCGGTGACAGCGAAACTAGTGTGATTGAAAGTCTTCATAAACATGCCATATCTCCAATGGTTAATCTATATTTTTGCAATGTAAAATCAAAGGATTTTATTGTTGCTTTTTTCCGTAAAAAAGAGTCCCGAACAGCTCGGGACTCTCGCTTGTTGCTTTGTGGTAGGAACTCTACTTGATAACAATCGGTTGCGTTGTCGTGGCGCCAGCCTTCATGCGGATGATATACTGACCCTTCGGCATGTCGGCGAGACTGAACATGTAACTGCCGGCTCCGAGTTTACCATTGAAAAGTGTCGCGACAATCCTACCGTTCATGCCAAACACATCGACACTCACGTTGCCAGCCGCGCCTGTGGTCAGCATAATCTTGTCGCCGATGACGCTGAACTTGGAAGCCTTAGCGATTCTGCCCTTCGTCAAGCTTGTTTTTCCCGAGGTGTAGTTCTCGTCGAACACAATCTTGATTTCCGGAATCATCTCTTCGGTGTTCTCGTAGCCGCGCTTGAAAGCATCGTACTTGTCCTTGTTGAAGTCGAAAAGCGTCGTAGCACCAGCCTTGATGTCATCGTAAATGATGGTGCCCGTGTAGCCTGCGGCATAGTTCGCAAACGTGATGCTGAGCGTCTTATTGCGGTCGGCATGTTCCGAAATATCGATGGAGCATGTGACTTTTTCGCCAGCGGGAACCTTGCAGCTGCCGCTCGTTTCTGTCCATGTCCAATCATCAGTGAGCTTGAAGATAAGGTAAAGGTCCGCGTCAGAGGAACCGTTGTTTTTGGCAGTCCACGTAAACGTCGTTGCGGAGGAAAGGTCCCAGCCGCCCTTGTTCTGGTATTCCACCTGGGCGTTGTCTCCGCCGTAAGTCACGGCCATCATGCCGTTTCCACCGTTGCCACCTTCAATGTTCACGTCCTTGATCTTGATGCTTGCTTCTTCTTTTGCGGCGAGAGCCGTCATTGCCTTGAGCGCCGGATCAATCGTGTAGCTGTAACCACCGAAATTCGCTTCGGTCTTGTCGCCAATATACTGCCAGGCGAGAGCACCCGCATAACCGCCGTCAAACGCCTTGCGGTAGCATTCTTCCGTCGAAATTTCCGTCTTTGCTGCAAAATTTGAGCGATACGTATCGCCCTTCCAACCGCTTGCCGGGAATTCGCCAATAATCATCGGCTTGCTGTCATAGCTGTACTTGGCGGCCATTTGGGCTGCCGTATTCACGAACGGACTCACCGCATCGTTTTGCCAATACGGATAGTAGTGCGTCTGGAAAAAGTCGAGCGTACCGTTCGCCTCGCCACCCGCAGCGATAAGCGCCGCGTCGTTCCAGTGCTTCTGATACTGGATGTTCACGCTACCCGTCGAAACGAGAAGTTCCGGGTTCGTCGTGTGAATCGCCGCTGCAACCTTGTTCGTAAACTTCTGGATTTTGGCAAGCGCCATCTTCTTTGTTGTCCAGCCGCTGCATTCTGTTGTCATGCCCTCGGGCTCGTTAAAAACTTCCCAAGTCATGAGAGCCTTGTGATTGCCTATCGCCTTCACGACCGGAATCAAAACGTTGTCTATAAACGCCTTGGTTCCTTCGTCTTCGAAAAGCAATTCGTTAGCCGTAATGTCGAGCTTTTCGTTGTAAATACCCCACTGGTTCGGTTCCATCAAGTTGTGGCTGAAAAGGCACATCGAAACCATCACGCCGTATTCTTCGGCAATGTCCAAAGCCTTCTTCATGTTCGCGATGGTGTTTTCCTTAGGACCCGTGACCAAGTGCGTCGCCTCGTCAATCGTCGGGCTCTGACTCATGTTGTTGAAAAGCCACCAGCGAATCGCATTGCCACCCGCAGCACGCGTGCCTTCTACGGCCTTGCGCCATGCGTTTTCGTCAAGCGGACTTGCGCCCACGTCGGAGTTGTAGTCGCTCCAAGCGAGGTTCGTGCCCGAGAAGAAAATCTTCTTGCCGTTGTACTGGAGATCGGTCCCTTTCACCGTGAGGCCGGGAGCCGCGAATGCAGCCGTTCCAAGCAGAGATGCTGCAATTAAAGTCTTGAAGCTATTCATAAATTGACCCTTGTATATCCATATAGAAATTAGATAATTAGAGGTGAAATAGGGCTTTTTAGCCCTTTGCCTGTTGACAAAAGTCACTAAAATGTCCACACCTAAAAAAGGGTTGTGATAAAGTGCAAATAATTCGCGGTGTTGTAAGAAATTTGAAGGATTTGAATTACTTGCGCAAAGCTGAAGTATTACGAAATCTCGGATTTTTTAGGCTCATTTGACGCCTTCAGCATCTGTGGCAGCATTCGATCTCGTAGAAATAGCTCGAAGGGGTAAAAAAAGAGGACGACACGTACGTGCCGCCCTAAATGTTTTCACAACGGAATAATCCTTATTGTGAATTGCTTTCAGATTATGCCATGAATATAGACAAAAAATTTTTCTTGGTCAAGAGATTTGTTGAAAAAAAACTCTTTTTATTTAGAATAGTGAAAAAAACGAAGAAGTGTCACTTTATGACATTGATTGTAATGTATATTTGTTAAGATATACTTTTTGTAAAAATTAAGAAAATTCGCAAATTTTGCAAAAAAACGCCGTTTTTATAAAAAAGAACGTATATTATTAAACAATCTTATTTGAAAGAAACTCTTTGGAGAAGCCTTTTTATGAAAAAAATTCTTGGTTTGGACTTGGGGACGAACAGCATCGGCTGGGCCGTGGTGAATGAAGCCGAAAATGAAGGTGAAAAATCTTCTATTGTTAAATTGGGTGTTAGAACCATCAGCTATGACAATTTTGTCAGTACCGCAACCGGAATAAAATCAAACGACCCCGTTAAAGATTTTACTGGAGGAAAAGGGATCTCCTGCAATGCAGGCAGAACGCAAAAGCGCAGTGCACGTAGAACTCTTCAGCGTTACAAACTGCGTAGAGAACATCTTATTCAAACTTTGAAGGATAACCACTTCATAGACGATTCAACTATTCTTTCCGAAAATGGCAACAAAACTACTTTTGAAACATATCGCTTAAGAGCAAAAGCTGCAAACGAAGAAATCTCGCTTGAAGAATTCGCACGAGTGTTATTGATGATCAATAAAAAACGCGGATACAAAAGTAGCCGCAAAGCCAAGAACACAGAAGAAGGTTCTTTAATTGATGGGATGGAAATTGCTAAGCAATTATACGAACAAGGCATGACCCCCGGGCAATATTCGTTGAAACTCTTAGAAGCCGGAAAGAAGCATCTGCCAGATTACTATCGTTCTGATTTGCAAAATGAATTTGAAAAAATTTGGAATTTTCAAAGACAATTTTATCCTTTTTTAACAGACGAAATTAAGGAAGAAATAGAAAACAAGGAACTTAATACAACATGGGCTATTTTTGCTAAAGCCTGCCAAAATGCAGGTTGTGCAATAGTTGGTGAAAACAGAAAGACAAAAGGATTCGAAAAAAAGAAAGAAAATTATCAATGGCGTGCCAAAGCTATATCGGCTCAAATTTCATTAGAACAATTAGTTGTCGTCCTTAAGGACATAAAAGGGCAAATTAATTCGTCCAGCGGCTACTTAGGAAACATCAGTGACCGCAGCAAAGAACTGTATTTTAAAGATTTAACTGTTGGTCAATACCAAATGGGGAAATTGGTTGAAAATCCAAATTACAGCCTAAAAAACCAAGTATTTTATCGCCAAGATTATCTTGATGAATTCGAAAAAATATGGGAAACTCAAGCAAAATTCCATAAGGAGCTCACACCCGAGCTCAAGAAACTAATTCGTGACGGAGGCGTTTCTCCTATCACCAAAACACACCGATGTGGAATTTTTTTCCAACGTCCGCTAAAATCACAAAAAGGACTTATTTCATTCTGTGAATTTGAAAGCAAACAAATAGAAGTAGAAGTTGACGGGAAAAAAAAGATAAAAACGGTCGGCTTACGAGTATGCCCAAAATCATCGCCATTGTTCCAAGAATTCAAGATATGGCAAATAATAAACAACATTCAAGTAATTACTGAAAATGGCCAAAAAGAATATTTAAACCAAGAAGCAAAAGAAGCCTTATTTGATGAATTAAATTATAAAGAAAAGATGTCCAAGCAGGACGTTCTTAAATTCCTATTCAAAAACTACAAAGAACTAGATTTAAACTACGAAAAAGTCGATGGAAACCATACTCAGGCTCAATTATTCAAGGCATATCAATCCATTATTGAACAAAGCGGTCATGGAGAACATGATTTTTCAAAAATGTGTTCACACGATACCAAAAAGATGGTTGAAGAAATCTTTGGTGGGCTTGGATTTAATACAGGGATTCTCTCATTTGATTCATCACTCGAAGGTGTCGCCTTTGAGCAGCAACCTCTTTACAGGCTATGGCATTTGCTATACTCCTTTGAAGGCGACAAATCCAACTTGGGCAACGAAAGTCTAATCAACAAGATTTCCTCAGAATTCGGATTTGATAAAGAATACGCTTCTATTATTGCAAGTATTTCATTTGAGCAAGATTACGGCAGTTTAAGTGCCAAAGCCATACGAAAAATCCTTCCTCATTTAAAAGATGGTAATGATTACAGCGTTGCTTGTGAATACGCTGGGTATAGGCATTCAAAGAGATCTCTTACGAAAGAAGAACTTGCCCATAAAGTTCTCAAGGACCATTTAGATCTTCTACCGCACAATAGCTTACGCAATCCTGTTGTTGAAAAAATATTGAATCAGATGGTCCATGTTGTAAACGGTATCATAGATGAATACGGCAAGCCTGATGAAATCCGCATTGAACTCGCTCGTGAGTTGAAGAAATCATCACAAGAGCGAGTTGAGATGTCTGAGAAAATAAGCGAAAACACCAAACTGCACGAAGAATACCGAGAAATCTTACAAAGAGAACCATTTAATCTGAGTTATGTTAGTAAAAATGACATTATTCGTTATAAGTTATACAAAGAACTTGAGTCAAATGGATGCAAAACTCTTTACTCAAACACTTACATTCCCCAAGAAGAACTATTCAGCAAAAAATTCGATATAGAGCACATTATTCCCCAAGCAACTTTATTTGATGATTCTTTTTCTAATAAAACAATAGAAGCTCGTCAAGTAAACCTTGAAAAAGGTAATATGACGGCTCGTGACTTTATCTCATCAAAATACGGCAAAACTGAACTTGAAAATTTCGAGAACCGTATTGAAAAATTGTATAAAGAAAAAGTAATTAGTAAAACAAAATACGACAAACTTTTAATGACGGAATCACAAATTCCGAGCGGATTCATCAACCGCGATTTAAGAGACACACAATATATCGCAAAGAAAGCTCGCGAAATGTTGGAAGACATTGTCAAATTTGTTACCCCCACCACGGGGACTGTAACGGAACGCTTGCGTGAAGACTGGCAATTGGTTGACACAATGCAAGAATTAAACTGGGACAAGTATGATAAGCTTGGTTTAACCGAAATCAAAGATGGTCGCGATGGACAGAAAATCCGACGCATAAAAGATTGGACCAAACGTAATGACCATAGACATCACGCAATGGATGCACTTACAATAGCTTTCACAAAACGTAATTACATTCAGTACCTCAACAATCTAAACGCTAGAATTCAAAAAGGCGTTGACGATTTCGTTGATATAAATAATGTTGAAGTTGCTGATTTAAACAAAGAGGATCGTTCCTCAGCAGTTTATGCTATTGAGCATAAAGAACTGTATCGTGACAAACGTGGAAAACTAAGATTCAAGCCTCCAATGCCGCTTAACGACTTTCGTGCAGAAGCCAAGAAACAGCTTGAAAACATTTTAATTTCTATTAAAGCAAAAAATAAGGTCGTCACAAGAAACATCAATCGTGCTAAAAATTCTGTAGAAACAGAAATTATCGACCACAATGGAAAGAAGAAAAAGATTAAAGGGCAACTTACATTAACTCCGCGAGGACAGTTGCATGAACAGACTGTTTATGGAAAACGAAATTTTTCAAAGATTTCATTGGATAACAATGTCACTCAAAAACAAATTGATTTGATTATTGACCAAAAGATAAAAACATATCTTTTGTCTGTGATAAAAGAAAAAGGATCGATAAAAAAAGCATTTTCCAAAGAAAATATTGACAATATCGTCTTTAACGGCGTGCCTTTGAAATACATATTTATATCGGCTCCTTGTTACACGCAAAGAATTGATGTTGAAAATTTCTTTACTGATCCACAAAAGACAACATCCGCAAAAGAACGTGCCATCGAAAAGATTCTTGATTTAGGCGTTCAGAGAGTTATTGAAAATCGGTACCAAGAATTTGGCAAAGATTTCAAAAAAGCTTTTTCAAATTTGGAAGATAATCCAATATGGCTTAATAAAGAAAAGGGCATCGCTATTAAGCGAGTTGTTATATCTGGCGCAAGCAACGCTATACCCTTGCATAAAGAAATTGATAAAAATGGAAAAATTGTATTAGAGGGTAATAATCAAGCCCAATTCAAAGATTATGTAAATACAGGCAATAACCACCATGTAGCAATATACCGCAAGCCTATATTAGACAAGACGGGTAAACAAGTTTTAGAAAATGGTATTCCGCAATACGAAATTGACGAACGTATTGTGTCTTTCCATGAAGCCGTACAGCGTGCAATACATGGATTGCCGATTATAGATAAACAATACAAAAAAGAGGAAGGTTGGAAATTTATGTTTTCAATGAAGGATAACGAATTTTTTGTATTTCCCCGTTATGATGAATTAGGAAATATAACTTTCGATCCTCTTGATTACAATGAAGATTGGTTTAAAAATCCAGATAATTATGCGAAAATAAGTCCCAACCTATTTCGAGTGCAATCAAAATCAAAAGTTATGTACGGCAATAAGGTTGTACGAGATTACATTTTCAGGCATCATCTGGAGTCTCAAGTATCGTCTAAAATTAGTGGAATCACATACCTGCAGTTTAAATCGTTATCATTTGCGGAAAAAATTCTTAAAGTACGTGTAAACCATATTGGACAAATAGTGTCTGTGGGCGAATACTGATAGGTAGCCTATGATTAAACGAACACTTTATTTTGGCAATGCGGCTTATTTAAGCCTAAAAGACAACCAATTGGTTGTCAAAAAGCCGAATGAAGAGGTTCGTACGGCTGCTATTGAAGATGTTGGTTTTGTTATTTTAGATTCGCCACAGATTACGATTACGAACGCTCTTCTAGGCGCCCTGTTAGAGAACAACTGCGCTCTTCTTAATTGTGGAAAAACTCATTTGCCAGAGGGATTGCTATTGCCTCTTGCGGGTAATACCTTGCAATCGGAACGCTTCAATGCTCAAATCGAGGCTTCGCTTCCGTTGAAAAAACAATTGTGGCAACAGACTATTCAACAGAAAATTATAAACCAGGCGGCAATTCTGCGTCATGTCCATGGCCTTGATGCGAAAAATATGCTTGCTTGGGCGAGCTCGGTACGAAGTGGCGACGCTGATAATCGAGAAGCTGTTGCTGCGGCCTATTATTGGAAAGAAATGTTTCCTGATATTCCGGATTTTGTTCGTGACAGGAATGGAATCCCTCCAAATAATTTGCTGAATTATGCTTATGCAATTTTGCGAGGAATAGTAGCGAGGGCTCTTGTTGTCAGTGGTCTTTTGCCTACTTTTGGAATACATCACCATAATCGATACAATGCGTATTGTTTAGCGGACGATATTATGGAACCATATAGACCGATGGCAGATAAATTAATTACTGAACTTTTGATGGAACTGAATGAGGTTCCAAATGATTTGACTACTGATATCAAGGCTTCTATTCTGCGGTTAGCAACAACGGAGGTCGTTATTGGAAATTCTCGTAGCCCGTTAATGAATGCTGTATCCACGACAACGGCTTCCCTTTATAAATGTTTTGCAGGGGAATGTCGGAAAATAGTCTATCCTGAGGTTGCAGATGGATCGGTTTAGCGAGTATCGGATTATGTGGGTTCTGTGTTTTTTTGACTTGCCTACGGAAACGAAAATTGAGCGGCAACGGCATACTCAATTTCGCAAGGATTTATTGAGAGACGGTTTTACTCGATTTCAGTTATCCATCTATGTTCGCCATTGTCCTTCGGTGGAAAACGCAAATGTCCACATAGCTAGAGTTAAAAGTATGATTCCTCCGGAGGGATCTGTTAGTATTCTGTGTATTACCGATAAGCAGTTTGGTAAAATCCAAATTTTTTATGGTAAAAAGGAAAAGCCTAAACCAAAACCATCGCCTCAGTTAGAACTTTTCTAGGAATGTTTTTATTGCCTGAAAACAAAAAAATCGACCTATTAAGGCCGATTTTTTTTTGATGTGAATCAATGCGTAAGTCATTGATTCATCTCTAATTATACTAAGTCAGTTGTTATTGCACTAGTAAAACTAGAAAATCTGAAAGCAATTCACAACTTGCTTCTAATTATCGTGATTTTATTGGTGGTTGTTATTGCACTAGTAAAACTAGAAAATCTGAAAGCAATTCACAACAAAGCCTTGTGCTTATGAGCTTCGATATTTGTTGTTATTGCACTAGTAAAACTAGAAAATCTGAAAGCAATTCACAACAAATGGCGCAAACAAAGAATCTTGAAGCACGTTGTTATTGCACTAGTAAAACTAGAAAATCTGAAAGCAATTCACAACCACAAGGTGCGAATGCTGCCGTTAAGGATTGTTGTTATTGCACTAGTAAAACTAGAAAATCTGAAAGCAATTCACAACGAGGATTTGTTTGAAGCTAACTTTAAGTCAGTTGTTATTGCACTAGTAAAACTAGAAAATCTGAAAGCAATTCACAACTGATTATGGATATTTAATTTGTCTTACTTCGTTGTTATTGCACTAGTAAAACTAGAAAATCTGAAAGCAATTCACAACACAACAATATAATATGGAGCTTATGGAATATGTTGTTATTGCACTAGTAAAACTAGAAAATCTGAAAGCAATTCACAACAGGGTCAGGAAGCGGAGTATTAGACGGAACGTTGTTATTGCACTAGTAAAACTAGAAAATCTGAAAGCAATTCACAACTCTGTTTTGTGTGCTTGTGAATGTTCTCAGGTTGTTATTGCACTAGTAAAACTAGAAAATCTGAAAGCAATTCACAACAGTCTAGTTCTTCCGAAGAAAGCCAGTCTAGTTGTTATTGCACTAGTAAAACTAGAAAATCTGAAAGCAATTCACAACTCTCAAGCCGCGCATCTGTGCCTTTGCATCGTTGTTATTGCACTAGTAAAACTAGAAAATCTGAAAGCAATTCACAACAATCAAGAAGTTCAGATTCTCGCCGGCCATGTTGTTATTGCACTAGTAAAACTAGAAAATCTGAAAGCAATTCACAACGATTCGAAGAGTAGTATATTTATTCGTGGCGTTGTTATTGCACTAGTAAAACTAGAAAATCTGAAAGCAATTCACAACTTGTGACCTTCGTTATGGTGGTGTAGTGATGTTGTTATTGCACTAGTAAAACTAGAAAATCTGAAAGCAATTCACAACGTTTTTCTTTTTCAAAGATTCTTATTTTAAGTTGTTATTGCACTAGTAAAACTAGAAAATCTGAAAGCAATTCACAACGGTGTTGCGTCTCCTGTATATAGTTCTCACGTTGTTATTGCACTAGTAAAACTAGAAAATCTGAAAGCAATTCACAACAGGGCAACCGCTAAAACGGCCACAAGGAGCGTTGTTATTGCACTAGTAAAACTAGAAAATCTGAAAGCAATTCACAACTTTTTCCGTCCACGTATTCTCGGTAGCAGAGTTGTTATTGCACTAGTAAAACTAGAAAATCTGAAAGCAATTCACAACGATTCCATGCTTAGACGCTCCGGGCATACGGTTGTTATTGCACTAGTAAAACTAGAAAATCTGAAAGCAATTCACAACTCCATATCGCGTAATCATGTATGACAAGGAGTTGTTATTGCACTAGTAAAACTAGAAAATCTGAAAGCAATTCACAACTAACGATGGTTGTTATTCAGTTTCACCACGGTTGTTATTGCACTAGTAAAACTAGAAAATCTGAAAGCAATTCACAACTAAATGATTATGGCATTGTTTACCCAAGTAGTTGTTATTGCACTAGTAAAACTAGAAAATCTGAAAGCAATTCACAACAGATAAGCGAAGATATAGCTGCGGACATTGGTTGTTATTGCACTAGTAAAACTAGAAAATCTGAAAGCAATTCACAACAATTCTTACGCAAGATAGTGCGCCATTCCTGTTGTTATTGCACTAGTAAAACTAGAAAATCTGAAAGCAATTCACAACTAACTTTTACGGGGATTTCGGGGAACACTTGTTGTTATTGCACTAGTAAAACTAGAAAATCTGAAAGCAATTCACAACGCCGTATCGTGTCATTATGTACGACAAGGAGTTGTTATTGCACTAGTAAAACTAGAAAATCTGAAAGCAATTCACAACCAAATAACGTTTATTAGTATTATTTTGCTTGTTGTTATTGCACTAGTAAAACTAGAAAATCTGAAAGCAATTCACAACATTCTCTGCAGTCATGCGATTCAATTCGCTGTTGTTATTGCACTAGTAAAACTAGAAAATCTGAAAGCAATTCACAACGAAGTTCTATGTGCTGGTGAAAGTATATGTGTTGTTATTGCACTAGTAAAACTAGAAAATCTGAAAGCAATTCACAACGCTCTCAAGAGATGGAGAGAACGGGGACAGGTTGTTATTGCACTAGTAAAACTAGAAAATCTGAAAGCAATTCACAACCATCGAAAGTTTGGATGCGCTTCCGTGATTGTTGTTATTGCACTAGTAAAACTAGAAAATCTGAAAGCAATTCACAACCACATTATCCGTGTATGGTAACGTGTTCTGTTGTTATTGCACTAGTAAAACTAGAAAATCTGAAAGCAATTCACAACCTGTAGGCCGTTATCTCCCCCTTCTTGATCGTTGTTATTGCACTAGTAAAACTAGAAAATTTGAAAGAAAAATTCAATCCCAGCACGAAATGATTTTCTCTGCGCAAGCGGAGGTGTTTCTAATACACTATTTTTGTTCCCTCTTTTTGCCATGTTGCAGATAATAGAAGTTTTTCTGGGCTTCGATTTCGGCACGAAGCTCCTCATCTGTCGGCATATAGGTCTTGTATTTGGCGGCAAACAGCCGATTGTTCCCATGGAGCACAGAATAACGCGCGATACTGTCGTCCGTGTCGGCGCATATCAAAATTCCGATAGTCGGATTGTCGCCCTTTCCACGTTTTAGGTCATCGTACATGCGAACATACATATCCATCTGACCCACATCCTGATGCGTAACCTTTGTCGTTTTCAAGTCAACAAGCACGAAAGATTTCAAGAGGTAATTGTAGAATACAAGGTCGATATAGTAATCCTCCTTTTCCGTGTGAATATGTTGCTGCCGAGCAATAAAAGCGTAACCCTTTCCGAGTTCCATGATGAACCGTTGCAAATTGTTGATAATGCTCGTTTCGAGTTCAGACTCAGAGAATGTCGCATTCTGCGGAAATCCAAGAAATTCTGCAATAACCGGATTCTTGACAAACTCTAACTTGTCCTGCAATTGATTTGTTTTCTCTATCATTTCGCTATGGACAAGTTCTTTATGTTGCGACTTCAACATTCTGTGGTAATATTGACTGCTGATATTGCGTTGCAAGGTTCGGGTGCTCCACATTTCGCGAGTAGCTTCTTGTTCGTACCACGCACGGGCTTTGGCATTACTTTCTTGCAAAAGAATGCGATAATGCGTCCATGAAAGGGTAATCGGCGATTTTCTACTCTCTGCGTTGAAAATCTGTAATGCGGAACTGTTCTCCAATTTTCCACTCACTGCGTAGAAAATTTGCGGAAAGCAATTGAAAAAATCTACAAAATGGTATAAATTCGCTTGATTAAAGCCGCTTCCATACCTTTTGACGAGCTCGCAAGATAATTTTTTTACCACTTGCTTGCCGTATCCGGCACGCTTGTCCTTGAGCACCTCTTTTTGAATTCTCATCCCTAAAAGCCAGTTGCGCTTGATAAGGGTCTCGTTGACTGCGTGATGAGCGAACTTTTGTGCCTGCTCAATAATCGAACATGCGTCGTTGATGAGCTCCATGTTGGTATTTGGCGTTGCCGGTTTCTCTTTAGACATAGTGACTCCTTTGGAAAAAAGAAAAACATTTGATAATCATCAAATGCCTTTCGGAGCCTGCACTATTAGGAACCGCAGCCGAAATGTAGCATATACGCCAAAGTTGGCACAAATGCGTAAGGCGAGTGTCGCAGCCATGCTTGCATGGATATGACCGAGCCTAGCATTTGGCGCTTGCGCAACGGGCTTAAGGAAATTTTACAAAGGGAACTATTCCTAACGCAAAAAAGTGTATATTAGAATCTAGTTGCCAAGGAGACTCGCTATGACTCTAAAGCTCTGGAACAAATGCAAAAAGTGCGGCTGTGACAAACCCGAAGACACCGAGAAGCTTTGCGAGCAGTGCAAGGCAAAGCGGCGGCAATTCTGGAGCGACGTCAAGAAGGTCGGCGGCGTAGCCGCTGGCGCGTTGCTGGTGGTTATTGTCGGCGGGAAGATGAGGAAGAAATAACTACTTCTTTTTCAACGAATACGTCCTATTCTTATTTGCTCCGTTGGGAGTAATCTTGCCTTCTTCCACGAGTTCGAAAAAATTTTTGTTGACTTTTATCGCCGTTTTATCGCCACTTTTCAAGTTTATCGCCATTCAGAATTTCTTGCTGTAAAGACATTCGCATTTCCCTCTAGTCCATAGGATTCCTATTCTACCTAAATATAACTCCATCCACTTGACACAAAGTGACAAAATGGAACTATTTTCCGAGGCTTTTCAATTCCTTTCTGTCTTTATTCTTCCAGAAGGTGAGGCCGTT
>JAEEGI010017780.1_pt1 | contig 14534 bp, 10 predicted proteins | sample 8958751 | NCBI WGS metagenome assembly JAEEGI01 (sample SAMN16246545, study PRJNA631951) | gut metagenome | biome: gut microbiome; feature: rumen; material: KS-attached | host: Bos | place: Iran: Karaj | collected 2018-10
CATTACTCTACCTCACCCACAGACGATTATATTATAAAAGTTTGTATTTTTTATTAATTAGAAGCGGAAATCTCTACGGTTAGAATTCTTGATTGCCTCAATATTTTCCTCGGCTGTCTTTCTAACATTTTCCTTTGGAATCTTCTTAAGCTCTTCCTCAATCATCTTGTAGCCAATCTTCTTTGTCTCCTCAGAAGCATAATCCACAAGGTACTCTGTAAGTGTCATAAGAGCATTTGGATGGCAGCAATTGATAATCTGACCTGTCTTGCAAAGGGACATAAATCTGTCTCCTGTACGACCTGCTCGGTAGCATGCTGTACAGAATGAAGGAATATGTCCTGTCTCCATAAGCCACCTAACGACCTCATCCAAAGTACGCTGATCAGAAACATCAAACTGCTCTGTATCGTGTGGACGCTCCTTTTCAGTGTAGCCACCTACTGATGTACGGCTGGCGCCAGAAACCTGAGAAATACCAACCTGAAGCATCTTGCGACGTACTTCCTCTGACTCTCGAGTAGAGATAATCATACCTGTGTAAGGAACAGCAATACGGATGCAGGCTGCAATCTTTGTGAACATCTCATCTGGAATAGAATTATCAAATACATCTGGATCGATATCATCAGCGTGCTTTACACGTGGAACTGAGATAGTGTGTGGACCAACTCCGTGAACTGCCTCAAGATGCTCTGCATGCATAAGAAGTCCTGTAAACTCGTACTTGTAGCTCTCAAGTCCGAAGAGAACACCAAGACCTACATCATCGATTCCACCTTCCATAGCTCTATCCATAGCCTCTGTGTGGTAAGCATAATCGTGCTTTGGACCTGTAGGATGAAGCTCCTCATAACTCTTTTTATTGTATGTCTCCTGGAAGAGGATATATGTACCGATTCCTGCTTCCTTGAGCTTGCGATAATTTTCAACTGTTGTAGCTGCGATATTAACATTTACACGGCGAATATCACCATTCTTGTGGTGAATGCTATAAATTGTATTGATGCACTCGAGGATGTACTCGATAGGATTGTTAACTGGGTCCTCACCAGCCTCGATAGCAAGACGCTTGTGACCCATATCCTGAAGTGCGATTACCTCAGCCTTAACCTCTTCCTGTGTAAGCTTCTTTCTAGCGATGTGCTTATTCTTCATATGATAAGGACAGTAAACACATCCATTTACACAGTAGTTTGAAAGATAAAGTGGAGCAAAGAGAACGATACGATTACCGTAGAAGGCATCCTTAATCTCCTGTGCTACCTTATACATCTTTTCGACATATTTTGGTTCATCGCAGGCAAGAAGAACTGCTGCCTCACGATGAGAAAGACCGCTACATACGCAGCCCTCTGCTGTCTTTACTGGACGAGCCTTTTCAAGGAGCTGATCAATGAGCTCATAATTGTTTTTGTTTGCTTCGGCATATTCTATTGTGTCGAGGATTTCCTGATGATCGATAAACTCATCAGCTTTAAGTGAATTAACGTTATACATTTTATTACCTCTAATCTATATCTCGCCTGTTACTGTCTCAAGCCTGAGATATTGCTTCGCTCGACTAACACGTCTCGCTGCGCAACACTCAGAGCTTGATACATACAGGCTATTTAAACTTATTTATAAAAACCAACTCTATCGCCGGCGTCTTCTACGATTTCGTAACCTACGGAAGATACGCGTCCCTTTAGGCAGTTGATGCATTCTGCTGCTTCCTCGCCTGTGCAGATTTTATTGTCATAAAGGGTGTACATCTTTCTGACGCTGGTAGGTGAAAGGTTTGGCATAACTACATTAGCACCAGCCAAAATGCCTTTTTCTCTGCCCCTAGGATCTATAGTTCCAAGTGCAGTGGTAGCTGGAATAAGCATCTGCGGATAAATGATTCTCAGCAATGATAATAGGAAGAGAGTCATCTCCAGTGTGCCACTTTTTTCCTTTGCAAAAGGAGTATCCTTGTGGCTGATAAATGGACCTATTCCACACATATCAGGCTTGAATTCTTCTATGAATTTTAAATCCATAGCTAAATCTCTGGCTGTTTGGCCAGGGGACTGAACCATAAATCCTGCCCCAACCTGATAACCAATATTCTTTAAATCCTGCAGGCAATTCATTCTGTGTAAGAAACTCATCTCACCAGGATGAAGCCTAGCATATAGCTCTGGATTCGCTGTCTCATGTCTAAGTAGATATCTGTCTGCACCAGCATCAAAATATGCCTGATAGCTATCGTGGTCCCTCTCTCCTATAGAAAGGGTGACAACCATATCAGGATGAGCTGCCTTTATGCCTTTGATAATGTTGCAAATGTCCTGATCTTTAAATGCCAGGTCCTCTCCACCCTGAAGAACAACTGTCCTAAAACCAAGCTTGTAGCCCTCATCAGCACAGGAAATAATATCATCCATTCTGAGGCGATATCTTTCACACTCTCTGTTATCTCTGCGAATACCACAGTAAAAGCAATCATTTTTACAGTAATTTGTAAACTCCACAAGACCTCTAATGAAGACCTTGTTACCGTAATATTCCTTCTGATATTTCACAGCATATTCTGCTGCCAGCTTCATTAAATCAGGATTAATATTCTCGATAAGAAGCTGATATTCCTCTAGCTCAAGAGAATGTTCTCTATTAAGCTTACCTAATAATGATTTCAACTTTGTATCCATATCTTATTGATAAAAAATTATCGTTTAATTTTTCACAAAGTATACTATATCACAATTATCTAAACTAATTCTGTTTTCTTTTAAATACAATATACCAGATAATTTGTCCACAAAAATCCAACAAAAAAGGAACCCTATTCAGGTTCCCTTTGTGTGTCGTCGTGGATGAAATAATCAATACCTCTCAAATTTTCCAAACTCTCAGCGACCAATCACATTACCTAAGAATAGCTGTGGCCTCCCCTGCCCCAGTCTTCCCAAACTGCGATTTAATCTAACCACTTCGATACCTCTCTTTTCCCTATATCCGCAACATTCATATGAATGTTACTCACATTATGTACTTTAACATTTAAATATTGCTATAACAATAGATTGGCAACATCGTCGATTATTTGGCAACATTATTGATTCAGCTTATCAATAATCTTTGCTGCAGCTCTACGTTTAACCTCAAAAAATCCAACACCAGCGCCTGCTGCAGATACGCCAGCCAATCCGGCAAACCACTTTCCATGCTGTAAAATACCAGCTAAAGTAATTGCCAGTGGAGTTTCTGGCTCTTCGATGGTGGTCTCCTCTGGAATGAGTGTAGGCTGAACCTCTTCTAAAGGAGTAGTCTCTATGGAAATATCGCCCCCGGCATTTCCACCGTTTGTATTAGCTCTTGCAGAAGTGATAACTTGCTGCTCTTGCTCTTCTATAGCTTCTTCCTCCTGCTCCTCTTCAACCTCAACTTCTGATTCTTCCGGCAATACTTCGTATGAAGCAACGGAAGGCTCCTCCTGTGTAGCGGCAGCTGGACTAGGGGTAATAATTGCAAATCTTTCATTATATATGTTCTTTGCCTCAGATAATGATTCCTTTGCTATTCTAAGATTTATTTTTGCCTCAGAGTAATCCTCCTCAGCAGTCTTAAGCTGACTTTCTAACCGTGCCATCTCTGCAAATGAGATTATATTTCTGGTATCGCTTATCTTTTCAAGCTGATTCTTAATAGATTCAACCTTCTTTTGAGCCGAGTTAAAATCAGCCTTTGCATTTGCTACTGCTGATAAAAGTGCCTGATATGTAGAAGTCTTTGCCCTGATGGAAGAAACATATGACACATAGCTAGATGATGTATCCTGCCACAATGAATCTCCTGCATTTATATATTTTTCAGCAATCTTTGCATATTCTGAAAAATGTTTAGTAGTAAGACGACTGTCGTTTTTATCTATCGAATAGGCACCCTTTTCTTCTTTGGCCTGCTCTATTACCGCTGCTATAGCCTCTTCCTGAGAATCAAACTTTCTTGCAGCAACAAATTCATTTACCTTGCAGTTGCCCCAGTCAGATACTCTGCAATACAATGCAGTGAAATGACCAGTAGTATGATATTCAAGATTACTAATAATGATCTCACACTTCCAGTCATCATCGAAATCAATTGATGCCTTGTAAATATCCTTATCATCCTCGTACTGGCTAATACACCACTCCATACCAGATGCAATAGCAGCTGCTTTGCTGGTATATCTAGGCCAAGGACGTGTGCCTATGTATTTCTTGTAGTCCTTGTAAATAGGCATGAAGTATCCATCAATAGTCCAGTAATTTGCAATCTCTACCTGGCCGTCCAGAGCATCTGCCTCTTCCTTTGTGATAAATACTGTCTCACCCTCAGCATTTGTGTACTGATAAGTAAGCTCCTTAGTGTATAGCTGAACCTGCCCATCCTCTGGTGATACAGCATATCCATAATCTGCATCAACTGTACGAAGTACATTGCCATCAGCATCAAGAATGTCATAGGTTACCTTAAGATGACCCTCGTTGCCATCAACTACATCTACATTAAAGTTTGAAATAGTCTGTCCTTCTGAAAGCTCCTGTGAATTAGGAACGTAATAGTGCTGAAGAACAGCAGCCATATAATCTGCTGTGGATATTTCTTTATTGTCTTCTGCTGCAAGAAGCGCATCTGCTCCTGCTGCTGCCAGTTCCTTTTTAGCATCTTCTAGCTGCTTCTGGAGCTCATCTAAATGATCCTGTGCCTGCTGAAGTGAATCCTCAGCATTCTTCAGACCATCCTCTGCATCCTGTTTATTAGAATTATATGCAGCATAAGCTGTGTCAAAATCATCCTTTGCCAAATTGTAAGCTTCTAATGCCTGATTGTAGGTAGTCTCTGCAGAATCAAAGGCAGTCTGAGCCTCCTCAACAGTCTTTTCTGTATCGGCCACAATCACCTCTGCCTCATCCTTAGAAGTAGACTGGTCCATTAATGCCTCAACTGCAGACTCTGCCTGCTTACTAGCATTAGCTGTGGACTCTGTGGCATCATTGATTGATGCAGATGCCTGTTCTGCGGCGTCTTTAGCCGAGTTGGTAGCCTCTTCAACGGACTCTTCAGCCTTTACCACATTATCCATGGACGCACTAACAGAATCTACTGCGTTTCTAGCAGCAGAAGCATCATTTATTACATCTGAAACTGACTGATCAAACTGGCCCTCTGCAGCTGGCGCTGCAGCAGCATCACCTAATTCGTCAGTAACGGTAGTATTATTCAATTGTTCTGATAAACCTGAAACCTCTTCAGCTATAGCCTTCTCTTCAGAATCATTAGAAACCTGTTGTTCTGTAGTAGTCGCTGCATCGTGTGTTGCCTCAGCCGTCTGTGCATAAACTGTCATACTAACAGGTCCGGCCATAGTGATTGCAGACAATCCAATGGATATAGCTTGAACTGAACGATTTCTCATAATCAATCAATTCCTCTTTAATTTGATTTAATACTCTCCCGTGAACATAGTTATCTAAAATAATTATATCCTCTATTTAACCATATCAAAAAAATAGGGAGACGCAATAGTTTTGGCAAAATCGCACTGATTTTGGCAAAAAACTTTTGCATCTCCCGTTATTTACTGACTATTAAATTGATAATCCCTAATTTGCTGTGTAATTTCTGCCACTTTCTTCGCAGAGATAGGATAAATCGAACGATCATCCAAATATACCTCTGCACCTTCAATACGATTAATGAAATCCATGTTGATGATGATGCCACGATTAATCATGATGAATCGCTTGTCAGAGCCAGTCATGCCAAGGAATTCTCCAGAGGTAAGACGAACCCTGAAAGATGTTCCATCATCCTTGTGAATTTCCAAATAATGTCCATCCGTAGTAACAGATACAATGTTCTTCAAATATATTCTTTCATCAACTGATCCAACAGTTATTTTAATAAAAATGGCGTCAATTGGTGTGTGATCAACGATTTCCGAAATGAGATTATCGATTCTTTCTAATGTAAATGGCTTTGTAACATAGTCAAAAGCATGCAAAGAAAATGCATCTGGATAATGTCCTTCTGATGCAGTCATAAAGATAAGAAACGTTTTTTCAGTGAGTGCCCTGAGTTTTTTGGCAGTTTCGATACCATCCATATCTGGCATATAGATGTCCATGAAAACAATATCGAAACGGCGCTCAGTCAATGCTTCCACAAAAGACTGACCTGTATCAAACTCCTCCACCTCAAGTGTCAAAGCCCTGTTGGTAGCAACCTTTTCTACCATCATCTTTAGCTGCATTCTAAAAATGCTTTCATCATCAATAACCGCTACTCTCATCCTGCCTCCCCTAAAGCTATTGCGAAAATAACATTTCTAAGTTAATTATCTCGTAAATTCATCATACCATAAATATGTTTAGTTGATAATGAAAATTGGCTATATTTTATATATAATATTATTATGTATAACGTTTGTGTTATCACTATATAATAATCAAAAGGTGAAAATATGCCATTTATTCAAGAAAACATGCTTTATTTCAATATAGTAATTCTAATAATAGGAGTTACCTCTGTGCACTTAGGCGTCAGCTTCCTTAGAAGAGAACGTAATACAAAGGGATTCTTTAAGTACTCTGTATTCCTTCTTGCCATAGGTAGTGGTCTATGCTCCCTAGGATATGCATTAATGTCTCTTAGCCCGGATCTTACCCTTGCCTACTATTTTAGGGTAATCGGCCTTTTAGGTATTGATGTATATATTATTGCCGAAATCATCCTTATCACCAGCTGTTTGAATATCAGCAAGACCGCCGAGATTTTCATTATCTGGGTTACTTCCTTTGCGGCTCTATTAGATCTTTTTATCTATGGAAATCCAAGCTCCAACACTTTCTATAGAATAAACGATTATACAATCTATGTTAGAAATGATCCATATCGTCATCTTTTCCATTATTCATATCAGCTTTTGATTGCAATATGCCTGCTTACCATCGGATTGGTTTGGGCGTTTAATGTTAAATACAAGCGCGATAAGCAGCTTGTTCTTTTCGCATTCTTATCAAACTTTATTTTTGCATTGTCATCTATTCCGGATTTGTTTGTTGATATGCGTACTGTTCCTTTTTTGCATGCTTCATATTGTATTGGTGTATCCATAGCCTTTGCTGTGTTCTTTATTTCCGCCAACGACTACATGGTTTTCTATATCACCATCAACAGTATAAGTAAGGATATTTTCTCTACCTTAGGAACAGGACTTTTGGTTTTTGATACTAACTATCATCTGAATCTTTCAAATGATTATGCCAATAAGCTTCTGGGACTTGATAAAGAGCCTCAGCGAATCCGCCTAAGAGAGATTTTCAAGCTCAGAAGCGGTGAGCCAATGAGAATGTTTGATAAAGCCCAGGAGGGAATAATATTAGATTACAGACTTACTGCCAACGTTACTGGAAAGGTAACTCTTGTAAATTTCTCTTGTAAGATGGATAGAAACAACCAGCCTATGTGCTACATTTTAGTTGCTACAGATCTTACAGAAGAAAACAGACTTATTCAGGAAGCCCAGTCTGCAAATGCTGCCAAGAGTAATTTCCTTAGCAACATCTCACACGAAATACGTACACCTATCAACGTCATTTCCGGTATGAACGAGCTGATTCTACGCGAGTGTAAGGATGAAGGCATAATTAAATATGCTGAAAATATTGATGTGGCTTCTAGAAATCTTTCTTCATTAATAAATGACGTTTTGGATTTTTCAAAAATTGAATCGGGAAAAATTGAGCTTATTTATACAGACTTTAATATAGGAAGTCTTTTGAACGACGGCTACAATCTTTTCCTTGCATTGGCTCAGCAAAAGATGCAAAGCTTTGCCCTGGAATGTAATCCAAACACACCTAGTGTCCTTAGCGGTGATGAAGTTAGATTAAAACAGATTTTAACAAACCTTATTTCAAATGCTGTTAAGTATACCCCTGATAGAGGAGCAATAAATGTTACTGTTACTTCTAAGGAATTAGAAAACGAAACAATAATGCTAATCATCAATGTTACAGACAACGGAATAGGTATCAGAACAGAGGACATTCCTAATCTGTTCCAAAACTTCCAGCGATTTGAATTAACCAAAAACAGATCTATTCAGGGTTCCGGATTAGGACTTGCCATTACCAAAAATCTTGTAGATTTAATGCATGGTACAATCAATGTTGACAGTACCTATGGAAAAGGTTCCTCATTTACAGTTAATCTGCCTTTCAAGGTAATGGATCACGCTCCTGTTGGTGAAATTAGCGAGCACTATACCAGTGGTTCCAGCAAGAAATATCATGCAAGCTTTACAGCTAAAGGGGCTCGCGTTCTTGCAGTCGATGATGTTCAGATGAACCTGGATGTATTTATTGGATTATTAAAGGATACAGAAATACATATTGACTGCGCAACCAGTGGTGTTCAGTCCCTTGAACTGATGCACAAGCAGCATTATGACATAATATTCCTCGATCATATGATGCCATCAATGGATGGTATCGAAGTTCTGAAGAGACTTAGGGCTGACAGAGATTGTATTAATCAAAACACGCCTGTCATTATGCTTACAGCCAACGCTCTAATGGGAGCAGACCGTAAATACCTGGCAGACGGATTTGATGATTATCTTTCAAAGCCAATCAATCCTAGCGCTCTTGAAAAGATGGTCCGAAAGCATCTTCCAGATAAACTCATTAATAGTTCAACTGATGCCAGCGGAACAACTAACATTGAGCCTACTCCAGAAGCTGTTGAGTTGGAGCACTTCACTTCTAAGCTGGACTTTTTGGATGTCAATTCCGGATTGGAATTTGCAGCAGAGGATTTGGATTTCTATCGTCAGATTCTAGACACCTATATGAACGACGATAAATCCACTCAACTTGAGCGATTATATAATGCTCAGGATTGGCCAAATTATCAGATTGTAGCTCACTCTATAAAGGGCACCTCTCTCACTATCGGTGCAGCAGAGGTTTCTGAGGCTGCAAAGGGATTGGAATTTGCAGTGAAGGAAGGTCGGTATGAATATATCAAGGAGCACCACGCTGAGGTGGTGGCTATGTATAAAGATTTGCTGGAGAAGCTGAGGAATAGTTTAGGTGATGCATAAGCTTGTATATGCAATTTTTATTATGTCGTCTATGCCTGCTTCTTCAATAGAAACATCCTTGATTGTTTTCTCTTTTGATAAGTCCGCGATGATTTCTGCCGCGGTGGTTTCATGCTTCATAAACTTGTACTTGGCTATATTACCGCTGTGCTCTATCAGCTGGCAGCGATTGTGGGCAGGCGCTATATCATCATAGTATTCCACCACCAGCGTTTTAAATGGAGCGATTCTATCTACTATTTGAGATAGGTTGCCGTCCTCCATCATAACACCGTGATTGATAATGATTAATCGCTCACACAGCTCCTGAATGTCGCCCAGGTCATGAGTGGTTAGGATGACTGTTGTTTTCTTAATCTTATTAATCTCTTTTATAAAGGTGCGCAGTGCAAACTTTGATGACACATCAAGGCCTATAGTAGGCTCATCTAGGAATAAAACCTTTGGAGAGTGAAGCATAGATGCCACTAAATCCCCCTTTACTCTCTGTCCTAAGGACATCTGACGTACTGGCTTATCCAGTAGCTCTTTTATTCCAAGAATGTCATCAATCACATCTAACGTATTTACGAAGTCAGACTGATTGATCTGGTAGATGTGTTTTAACAGTTCAAAGCTTTCTCCAAGGCGCAGGTCCCAATTCAGCTGTGACCTCTGTCCAAAAACTACACCTATATTTCTTACCACATCTTTTCTATGTTTCGTGATATTTTGCCCACCAATATGCACACTTCCGCTGGTAGGTGTCAGGATACCAGACATCATTTTTATAGTGGTACTTTTTCCTGCGCCGTTAGGGCCTATGAAGCCTACTATTTCTCCCTCATCAATATGAAATGAAAGATTATCCACGGCGTGAATCACTTCGTAATTTGTTTTCAACAACCCTTTTATGGCACCTGAAAGTCCAGGTGCTTTTTTCTTTAATAAATAATCTTTGCTCAAATTGTTAACATCAATCATCATTAATTACCTGCACTTTCGTATTTTTTAAGTCCTGCTGTAAAATATGCTGCTGCAATGCACATAACAATTATCCCAACTAATAGGGTGATTAGTGGAACGATTGCACCGCCTGCGATAGTGTTTTCTATGCCAAGCAGAGATGAAACCGGATAGAATGATACCCATCCCACAGGAATCAGATATGTCAGTATAAACTGCAGGCTCTCTGGGTACATAGAGATTGGATACATGGTGGTTTTGTCCATGATTTCCTGAGTGTACTGGCCGAAATCCACAGCACTTCTAGTGTGAAAAGAGGTGCTTCCAAGGAAGATGTAGATTCCTCCTCTAATCAGTGTGGCGCCGATTAGCATGATTACAACCTGTAGGATAAATAGTGGCGATGCATTTATCTGGCATTTGATGCAGCCATAAATAAACACGATGATTCCTGGTATCAGATCCGTAATTCCAAATATATTTATATTGGTAAAAAAGAACTGGTACATCACCCCAAGTGGACGGGTCAGGTATCTATCAAAATCCCCCTCTATGACGTAGTAACCCATGAACCATCCCTGGACGAAAAATATCATGGAAAGTGCGTGGCTTATAACGGAGATTCCGTATAAAAATGCAAGCTGCCCGTAGGACCAGCCGTTGATTTCACCGAAGGATTCCACTACAAATTTAATAATGGCAAAGCCCATGATAAACTGCAGTGGATTAGATATGAGCCACCCTGCTATGTTTGATGGATATTCAATTATGGTCATAAATGCCATCTTAATATTTTGGCCTGTTACATTCATGTAATGGCAAAGCTCTTTAAAAAATCTTTTCATAATCAGCCTCCCTGTACCATTACTTTTTTAGTAACCTTTCGCTGGGCAATGACAAAAATAGCACTAAGAATCACCAGCCACAAGAACTGAATCTGCATTCCTGCAATTTGCTCTGCCCTATCTCCCTTTCCGATGTAGATACTAAGTGGCAGCTGATAGATATATACAAATGGAAGCGCATTTAGCACTTTAGCTACGGTTGCTGGGAAGAACCAAATTGGGATTATGCTTCCTGACAGTAATCGCAGTAAGTGTTTTTTCACCTGGATTAGGGCATCAATATTTACTGCGGTAAATGCTATCATTCCAAACAGGGCTGCAATGAGCCAGTTAATCAGAAATGATTCTATTACGGCAATCGCAAATAGTGGCAGGTCTCTAATATCTGCCATGGCAGGCACTTTAATAAACAGGCAACCAATGATTAGAATCGGAAGCATGTTCTGAAAAATTAGCGCTACAATGCTTCCAATATCCTCCGCAAAATACACGCCGAAAATATTGACGGGCTTCATCATATCTGTTGCTACTGTGCCCTTTTGCACGCTGTGCTGTATACGCCTTTCAACATTGGTGATAAATAATACAGAAAGTATGGAAGAAATGATTATATAAGTGAGCATACTGTCGGCATCTACTCCACCGACAGTTCCCCCTTCCTTGTACAACGCCTTCCAGAAATATGCAGAGGTAATCATGATGATGGTCTGCATAATAATATTCCCGTAGACATTGAACTCGTAGGTCATGCTCTTTATTATTTGAGTCTTTGCGATGAATAAATACTTTTTCAAAAAATCCCCCATCTCCACCGTTTAAGCAGGTGATCTATTATACTCACATTAGCATTTTGTGATGATTTAAGCAAGAAGTAGCTGCTCTCTGAACTGTAGCGTGACATCAATTTATCACACGAATAGACCGAAAGCCGCATATCTTCATAAGTTTGTGATAAATACAGGAGGGATTTTCCGGATTTTATCACAAGAAATCACAGAAACCTCTTATTCTCGTTTTGCCTGTGATAAATTTAGAGGATTTTTGCTGGTTTTTATCACAAGCTGAGCGTAAAGTCCCTTGTTCCAGGCTTGCTTGTGATAAATTTAGAGAATTTTTGCTGGATTTTATCACAAGCTGAACGAAAAACAGCTTATTTCTGACTTTCTTGTGATAAATGATGCAGAATCTGAAGCTCATTTTATCACTAGGCAGCCAGAAAACAGCATACTCTCGTCGACTTGCGATAAACCGTTTCTCCTAAAATAGAAAAAGTGGCCTAGCAATGCTAGACCACTTTCAACTTTATGCCGGCTGCGGGACTTGAACCCGCACGATGTTGCCATCAACAGATTTTGAGTCTGCCTCGTCTGCCAATTCCGACAAGCCGGCGTCCGAAGATTAGTATACTAAAAGGGAATACTATTTTCAACAATAAAATTAAAATATGGACCCCTTTTTTAAGGAGTCCATTTGAGTTAAATTATTACTTTTTGAGTATGCCATCAACAACCCCAAGACCATCGAAAGTTGCAAGATAATCTTTGATTGTTTCTGGGCGGCGAATCAGTTTGAAGCTGCCATCTTCCTTCAGAAGCACTTCTGCACTTTTGAGCTTTCCATTGTAATTGTAGCCCATTGAATATCCGTGAGCACCAGTGTCGTGAATGAAGAGAATGTCTCCCTTATCAATCTTTGGAAGCTGTCTATCCACTGCAAACTTATCGCAGTTTTCACATAAAGAACCAGTTACATCATATACGTGATCCTCTGGTGCATTTTCCTTTCCAAGGACTGTTACGTGATGATAGCTGCCATAGATGGCTGGGCGCATCAAATCAACTGCGCAGGCATCCACTCCGATGTACTCCTTATAGATATGCTTCTCATGGATTGCTGTAGTAACAAGTCCACCGTAAGGTCCCATCATAAAGCGACCCATCTCAGTGAAGATATATACATCTCCAAGTCCTGCAGGAACTAGAATCTCATCAAATGCCTTGTGTACGCCTTCGCCAATTTTCAAAATATCATTTGGCTTTTGATCTGGTCTGTATGCAATTCCAACACCACCTGAAAGATTTACAAATGATAGGCTGATTCCAGTCTTCTCCTTAAGCTCCACAATGAGTTCAAATAAAGTTCTGGCAAGAGCTGGATAATAATCATTAGTAACTGTGTTTGAAACAAGGAACGCATGTATTCCAAACTCCTCTACGCCCTTATCGCGAAGAATTTGATAAGCCTCAAAAATCTGCTCCTTTGTCATTCCATATTTGCTATCCCCAGGGTTATCCATGATGCCATTTGAAAGCTCATAAACTCCACCTGGATTGTAACGACAGCTCATCTTCTTTGGAAAATGACCTACAACCTTTTCATAAAAATCAATATGTGTGAAATCATCAAGATTAACAATTACACCTAAATCGTCAGCATACTGATACTCGCTGGCAGGTGTATCGTTAGAAGAAAACATAATATCATCGCCCTTAAAGCCAATCTCGTTGGAAAGAGCAAGCTCTACATAGGAAGCGCAATCTACTCCGCAGCCTTCCTCCTGTAGAATTTTTAAAATGAATGGATTTGGATTTGCCTTTACTGCAAAATATTCCTTGAAGCCCTTGTTCCAGCTGAATGCCTCATTAACCTTTCGGGCGTTTTCACGAATTCCCTTTTCATCATAAATATTGAATGGTGTAGGAATCTCCTTTGTAATCTCTTGAATCTTTTCTTTTGTAACAAATGGGGTTTTCATAAATAATTAATCTCCGCTAGTGTGTGCTTAAGCACTGCATATTCCTCTGTGTCTGGTAGTTCGCGTAAAAGCTTTTTTAGGTCGTCTTCAAGCTGATTTCTAGAAGCAGTGCGTGAAATATAATTTGTATATGGAACATCTGCACCACGTTTCATAATAGCCTTAATATTTCTCACATAGCTCTGTGTCTCGCCATATGGTGGCACTCCGCCATACTGCTTTACAACACTGCTTCCAGCATTGTAAGCCGCAAGCGCCTTTTCCACACTGCCACCAAATTCCTGCAATTTTTGAGCTATATATTTGGCCCCTGCCATAATATTCTCATAAGCATCAAAGGGATGGGCAAGGCCCAATTCCTTGGCTGTTTCAGGCATAATCTGCATAATGCCCATAGCCCCACTTCTGCTGACAGCATCAGCATCAAAACCAGATTCCTGCTGAGCCATAGCTGTAAGCAAATCATAGCTAACGCCATACTTCCTGCTGGCCTCGATAAAGATGTCCTTATAGGAAGTTGCAGAAGAAATGCTATCTGCTACCGTAACGGTATTTAATGCATTTGCAAAGGCTTTGCTGATATTTGAGGCACTGGCATTGTCAGTTGATGAGTTCTGCTTGATAGCCTGCATAAACTCTTCATAAACAATTTCTGCCCCTGGCGACACTACCGAAATCTTCATACTCTTTTCCCCTAATTCCCCTGAATAATCCAACAAAAATAGCGCTACAGTATTGACTTCACTACCTATCTTTGATATCCTTTTTCTTGCTGAATAAGCAAGCTGGTGTGGCTCAGAGGTAGAGCACTTCCTTGGTAAGGAAGGGGTCACGGGTTCAATTCCCGTCACCAGCTCTTTTTATTTGC